>FWPV01007213.1_pt1 | contig 13496 bp, 12 predicted proteins | sample 2228371 | NCBI WGS metagenome assembly FWPV01 (sample SAMEA103939776, study PRJEB20133) | metagenome | reverse complement strand
TTGAAGGATACCCTTTGCTTATTTTTTGTTTCATGCCACTTTTCATTATATAAAATCAAATTAGCATTGTGCTCTACAAAACTGTGAAGGCTACAAATGTAACATTCGGCGTAATATTGCGTTAAATGTTTCGCCCCGTAGTTCTACGGGGCGAAGTGGAAATTCTTGTGAGAACCAATAGTAGATTAGCATCGCTTTATTGTACTATTGTTTGGGCGTTTTGGTAGGCTTGCTTTGGCCTGGCGGTTGGGGGGGTGTTGTGGGTTTGTTGGGATTAGGCGGCTTCGGGGTCGGCGTAGGCGGCTTGACCTGCGTGGGCTTGGGTGGTTTCGGGGTGTGCGTAGGTGGTTTGACTTGGGTGGGTTTGGGCGTCTTGGTGGGTTGGACGACTTGCGTTGGGCGGTGGGTGTTGGTAGGGCGCGGCGTCAGGCTCGCCCGCAGTGTTGGCGATTGGGTCTGCCGCTCAAGGCCGGGCGGCAAGCTCTCTTGGGTAGGGGTGAGAAACGCCGGCAAGGTGAGGTGAACGGCCGGTTGGGTCAGAAAAGCGGTCCGTTCAACCGTTGGCGTGGGTGTGAGGGTGGTTTCGATCTCCGCTAACAGCGAAGTGGCGTCGAGGTATATTTGCTGAGCAGTTTCTTGAGCCTGTTGGGCAGCCGGCAAATACGAGGATGGCAAATTACCTTCCAAAGCGAGCAGGATTTGGGCTTGCCCTTCTAGGCGAGCTTGAATTTCAGAGCTGAGCTGGGCGGCTTTGTGGGGCTGAGCTTGCACAAGGGGTTCGGTTTCCCGCACTGCTAGGTGAAGCTGAACAGCGTAGTTGCTCAAAGCAAGGGGGATTGCTTCATAGCGCTTTTGTTCAGATAACCGAGCTGCTTCGTCTAATCGTCGCTCGGCATATTGCAAGTGCAAGCGTACCCTTTGCGCAGGATCGAAAGTGAGCAGCAGGCTAGCTTCCTCGACCGCTGCCTTGACCGGGTAAAGGCTATCGCCTGGCAAGCTGTTTTGGGAGGCAAGCGCAACCCCATAAGTGGTGAAGAGCACCAGACTGATGATGAGAAGAACGAGAAAGCTCCACGCCAGAGCCGGGCGGCGACAGAAGGGGCTCGGGCGCGGTCGCACTACAGATGTCTGCGTCCGTAACGCGGCTGGGCTCTCGGTTTGGATAGAATTTAACACTCTCTGGCGTAACGCCCGTTGACGTTGCGGAGACGGGGAGAAGGCTGCCCGCTGCGAGCGGATATAAAGCGCGCTTTCAAGGAGGGGAAGCAATTCCCGGCGCAAATGCGGATATCTCTCCACAGCCTGCTCCAGCGTCCTCCCACGCTGAAAGACCATCTCAAGGCAATCTTGTAAGGCGAATTCAAGCTCGGTGGCATCGCTCATGCTTCACCTCTTTCCATCAACGCCCGCAAGGCAGCCAGCGCACGATGCTGGAGCACCCGCACGGCGCCGGCGGACTTGCCCATCACTTGGGCGGTCTCTTCATGACTTAGGTCGTTCAGGAAGCGCAAGACCAAGACAGTACGGTAATCCACAGGGAGTTTTAGCAGATAGCGGTGTAGGTCAGCCACCTCCATGCCGCCGATGATCAAGGGAGGAGCAACGGTTTCACGATTCTCTTCATCTAATTCCGCACTGCTGAGCTCAGAGTTCATGGTTTTTTGCTTGCGATAATGATCGACCAATCGATTGCGAGCGATGCGGTAGAGAAAAACGTAAAAGGGCACTTTGTCGTTGTGCCGATATTGGGGCAAATTTCGCCAAAGGTTCATAAAGACATCCGCCGTCAAGTCCTCTGCATCCTGTTCGTGGCTCAGATGGGCATACAGATACCGATAAATCGCTTCGCCATAGCGACGATAGAGTTCCTCGAAGGCCTCCTTGTTCCCCTTTTGGGCAAGGGCAACGACCTCCTGATCGGTTTTTGGCTGCCAATCTGGCATTGATCCTACCCTTTAAAACGTTTGATAGCTCGAATCATTACACACCTTGCAAAATTGTTAGACCAGATAATCGCGTAAATGACGGCTGCGGGTGGGATGACGGAGTTTACGCAGGGCTTTTGACTCGATTTGACGAATTCGCTCACGGGTCACATTAAAGTACTGCCCTACTTCCTCTAAGGTGTGGTCTTTGCCATCCAAAAGTCCAAAGCGCATCTCGAGCACCTGGCGTTCACGTTCTGAGAGGACGGCAAGGGCGTTTTGGATCGACTCGCGCAACATTTCCCGCGCGGCGGCATCCATCGGTTCGATGGCATCTTGATCTTCGATGAAGTCACCAAGTTGGCTGTTATCTTCGCTGCCGACTGGGCTTTCCAACGACATGGGTTCTTCGGCGGCTTGTAAAATACGCTCAACTTTGTGCGCTGCGCGTTGCCAGCGGCGGCGCACATCGGGCGGTAGCGGCGTGCCTTCTGCCCGAGAGCGAAGGATGATCTGTTCATCTTTGGGGTCGAGAAAGCCGGCTTCTAAAGCCATTTCATCGTAGCCTGGCTCGCGCCCATATTGCTGCAGCAGGCGGCGTTGGATGCGCAGCAAACGATTGATCGACTCGAAAACATGCACTGGGATGCGGATGGTGCGCGCTTGATCGGCGATCGAGCGGCTAATCGACTGTCGAATCCACCACGTGGCGTAGGTGCTGAACTTGTATCCCCGCGCCGGGTCGAATTTGGCGACAGCGCGCAACAACCCGATATTTCCTTCCTGGATTAAGTCCAAAAAGGCACTGCCGCGGCCGACATACCGCTTGGCAACCGAGACAACCAGACGCAGATTGGCGCGGATCAGAGCATACTGCGCTTCGGAGGCAGCTTGGCGAATCTCCTCAATCTCTTGGCGAAAGACTTCTTCGTCCGGTGGATAATCTTTCAGGCGATTGAGGGTGGGAATCTCTTTCTTTGCGGTCACATACTCGCTTAGGGCGGCAATGGAGGGTTGCGGAAAGAGATACAAATGCACATAGACCGAGAAAACGTAACGTGCCAGCGTATCCCAGCGCCGGTCTTCGCCCCAGCGACCGTTGTCAAGGTAGGAACGCACGTAAGAAGGCGAGCTCAAATTCCAAGTTTGACGCAAGGCACGCGCCTCCTGAAGGATCAATTCCAAATTTGGGCGTTCATATTTCAGGCGGTGGGTATCCTCTTTAACCCGTTTCCAAGCGGTGCGCGTCTCATCGAGTAAGGCTTCATAATAGGCCGGGGCAGTTTTTTGGATGGTTTTGGTCTCGCCGGGTAAGAGCATTTCTAGGCGGCGTAATGCATCCAGACGGGTTGCCAGCCAAAACTCCCGGTCGGCATCCAACAGCTCGATGCCGCCGATTTCTTTGAGATACAACCGTACTGGGTCTTCGCCCAATTCGGATAGCAGGCGGGGGTCTTCCAGGAGGTCAAGAGGTTCTTCGGCGGCGATCTTCTCCAGTTCTTCGACCTCCAAAGGCAAAGCGTCGCGATCGGGTTCTCCGAGATCGGTCGCCTCCAGCTCCACTAAAAGATTGTCGATGTTTTCGGGGATGAAAAAGTTCTGTAGTGAATCGCTTTTCGCCTCATCGTCTGGTTGCGGCTCGGAAGGGGCCTTTTTTGTCGCACGGGGTGCCTTCATAGATACCTCATTTTGTCTGCAAACCAATGCCTTTTGGAGGGCATCAATGACTGGTGACTTTCTTCAGCGCCTTATCGAGTTTCAGGCGCGTTTGGGTCAGGGTCAGCATCCGCTCTTGAACCACCGGGTCAGCGGAGGCATTTTCTTGTCGCTCTTGCATGGAAAAGCGCAAGTACTCGATCTGCTGATTCAGGCTGCGTTGGCGTTGGTGCAGGACAGCGCGTAGAAGGTCATCCAACACCCGCTGGGGTGTCGCCTGCAAGCTCTCGGTTTTTGCGAAGATGGTATCGCAGAGCTCCAACAGCGGCAAGGAGAGATGCTGCAGGACATACTGCAAGGGATCAATCAGGTCTTGCTCAAGCGCCTCCTGCAACAGGCGCAATAAGGTTTGGTGCTCGGCGGACGAGAAATCGCTTGGGGAAAGGCGCTCTAACCCTTCTTCCTGAAGCGATCGATCCAAGCGGTAAAGCATGTCGGGAAAGCGCAACAGCACCCCAAGGATATGCTGTTCTAAAGCGAGCGAGCTCTGGATGACGGGGGTGACGGTAGGCGGAGCAGGCGGCGGCGTCTCAGTTTTAGGGCGTTGCCGCGGCGGCTTGCGGGTTGCCGAAAGGCTGGAAAGCAGGGCGCGCTCATCCACCCGTAGCAAGCGGGCTAAGCGCTGGAGGTAAGCGTCTCGTTCGATTTGACTGGGAATTTCTTTGATCAAGGGTAAGACGTGGCTGGCAATTTCAGTCTTTTGCTTGGGGTCGTTCAAATCCCGCTGAGCAGCAAGGGTTTGCATGACGTGCATCACAATCGGCTGAGCATCGGCGATCAACTGTTCCCATCGTTGCGGGTTGTCTTGAACCACCTCATCCGGATCGAGACCCTCTGGCAAGGTTGCCACCCGAATATCTGCCTGCAAGCGCGCCTCAAAATGCAACAAACCACGGCTATCGAAAAACACTTCCTGACTGTGATCCATGGCTTGGCGGGCGACTTCTAGCCCGCGCAAGGTGGCTTTCTCCCCCGCAGCATCGGCATCCAAGGCTAAGACCAACCGTTTGGTAAATCGCTTGAGCAGATAGAGCTGGTGTTCGGTGAGGGCAGTGCCCATTGGCGAGACCACATTGGCGAAGCCGGCTTGATGCAAGGCAATCACATCCAGATATCCTTCTACCACCACAGCTTGGTCTTGAGCACGAATGGCACGTCGGGCGAGATCCAAACCGTACAAAAGGCGACCTTTGTCAAAGAGGGGGGTTTGCGGAGAGTTGAGAAACTTGGGCATATCCTGCGGGTCGAGGATGCGCGCCCCAAAACCGGCCATGCGCCCCTGTTCATCCCGAATCGGGAACAGAATGCGATGACGAAAGCGATCGTGAAGACGACCATCCTGACCTTCGCTGACCAGTCCAACCTGCAGCAAGGCCTGCCTTTCCACCCCTTTGGCAGAAAAGTGCTGAAGCAGGGCATCCCAGCGGTTGGGAGCATAGCCGATACCGAACGCCTCCAACGTTTCATCCCGCAGCCCTCGCCGACGCAAATACTCCCAGGCTTGCTTGCCGGCCTCGGTGTTCAATAACTGATGGCGGAAGAAAGTCACCGCATCTTCCAAAATAGCCCGTAGCCCCTCGTATTCTTCTCGTTCGGCTGCTTGTTCAGGCGTAAGAGGTTTCAGGGTAACGCCGGCTTTTTGGGCGAGAATCTGTAAGGCCTGGCTAAAATCGACCCCCTCTTTCTTCATCACAAACGTAAAGATATCCCCCCCTTCGTTGCATTGCCCAAAACAGCGCCAAGTGCCGCTTTCGGGGAAGACAACAAAGGCCGGGGTGCGGGTGTTGCTGTGAAAGGGGCAGAATCCGATATAGTTCTTGCCCGTGCGTCGTAAGGTTACGCTTTCGGAGACCAGATCAACAATATCTACTCGCGCCTTAATTTCTTCGAGTACCGACATCCTGACTCTATTATACATTCATCTTCTCTACATGCCTGCTTCACAATTTCTTAATAAGGTTTTTCTATAATCGATTTCAGAAATCCGCATAGAAGTCAGCACAAACCGCACTACTGACAGGGCAAGTCCATCTATCCACTAACGGCAGAGATAGACATCTTGCGCCAATTTCTAAACCTTGTACCTGTTTGGAGGAACAAATGACACTGAAAAACTTTTTGCTGGATAGCTTGATGTTTTTGGCGGCTCTGATCGCCTTTGAACCGCGCATAACTGGCATCTCCATTCATGAATGGCTGAGCCTTGCTTTGGGCATCACCCTCCTCGTCCATCTTCTGTGGCATTGGGATTGGGTAATTGGTGTCGGCAAACGATATTTTCAGCGCCTTTTTCATCTTTCGAGGCTCAAATTCGGCGTTGATCTGCTCTTGTTGGTTGCCTTTGTTTTGGTGATGCTGAGCGGCATTTTGATCTCCCGCAGCATCCTGCCGCTCTTCGGGATTCAAACCGACCACCGTTCGATCTGGAGAGCTGTCCATTCCCTCTCGGCAGACCTAAGTTTCTTCTTGCTGGCAGTTCACTTGGGTTTGAATTGGGATTGGATCCTCTGTGTCTTCAAGCGCTATCTGTGGACACCGTTAGTCCGCCGCTTCAGTGTCTTGCCTCTCTCGGCAAAAGCACAGCCAGAAGTTTGTCCTCAACCGGTTCACAAAAAATAAGGAGGCAGCGATGAAAACCATCTTGCGCCTGACGTTGATCTGCTTGGTCATCGGAGGAATTGCCATCGGATTGTATGTTCTCTTCCAAAACCCCACCGTGCAGAGTAGGCTCGGTTTGGAGAGCGGCTTTGGACGCACGCGGTGGGCAGCCCAAAATCAGGCAAATCCCTTGTTGCTAGAAAGAGAGGAAGAGATTAGGGGACGGGGTGGACAAGGGGGTGGCTTTGGCGACGGTAGAAGGCAAGCAGAAGGGTATCGCGGTGGTGGCATCGCTGGTGACCGGCAGGGAGAACACGATGAAGCATTGCCTTTGAGCGTTGGCTGGTTGATCGTGTTGGGGAATTTCTTACGCTTGGCTATCTTGATGTCGGTTGTGATCCTTGTCGTCAAATTGGCACGCTGGATGGGTAAGGCTACGAAACGGCGTACAAAGCTACATCCGCAAAATGCCAATCCTTAGCAAAGGGGGAGCTGCTATAATTAATACATGACAACAGACGCATCTCTCAACTCTATCTCCTCGTCTAGCATGACAGATTGGAGCGGCGCGCTGAGTCGCCGCTCCTTTTTGGATGAAGCTGTGACGGAGTTTCGTAAGTTTCAACGCTATGGGCATCCTTTCGCTTTCTTGATCCTCGATATCGATGATTGGCAGGCGTTCAACGATAGCGCAGGGCGCTCCACTGCCGATGAAGTCTTGAAACAACTTGTCACAGCCTTAACCCAAATGCTGCGCGAACACGACTGCATCGGTCGGCTGGGCGCCGACGAGTTCGGAATCTTGTTGCTCGAAACCGACGCCCAAGCCGCCCGCCTCACCGCAGATCGCTTGCGCCAAAATTGTGCTGATTTATCCTTTAGCGTTGGAGAACAAACTTACACCTTGACCGTCAGCATCGGCGGCAGTTTGCCACTTGCTGAGGACACCTCGTTTGAAAAGGTGTTTCTGCGCGCCGACCAAGCATTACAGCGCGCCAAACAAAACGGGCGCAACCGCGTTGAAATCGAGATCGGCGCAGTTGAGGGGGGATAAGGAGGTTTATGGGGGCAAAATGGTAAAGCTGGTGTAATGGTAGGCTATCTTATCCTGAAACAAGCCTAGCGTATCACTGCCGTTTTCCACCCGCCCGCGCGACGAAATTGCCCGCCAGCTAAACCAGCGGGCACTGCCTTGCCCGCTGTAGGCGAGATGGGTAAACGTCGCATTGGGCAAAAGCTGATTCAATAGGCTGTCATACCAAGCGCGCAAGGCCGTCACCCCTTGGATGGTACGCGCCGCGTTAACGTGCACGGCATCTGGCAGATAGAGCGCGGTGACTATGTCTGGATTATGGGTGTTGAGGGCATTGACCAATTCTTGGGTGATGTCGCTGACGGGGGGAGCATAAGACCACGGATAATCCCGAATGATATTCCACACCTCAGGTAGGTATTTGCGCGTGTTTGACCATTCCCAGAAGTTGGCTGCCTGCAGTCCTAAGCTCTGCGCCGTGGTGAGAAAATCCAACACTTCGGTGGGGCTGGCTGCCCAACTGCCGCTGCGGTATGCCGAGCCAACCGGGATGATGGGACGATAGGGAGTCATGGCTTGAAATTCCATCACCGAGCGGCGTAATTGATCGGCCGGGTTGTGCGCCTGCTCCCAGTAGACTTGGGGCATGTTATAGTCACATTGCTCCAAGAAGTCTTTCCACGGCACCTGCGGATGATAGGTCGGATAGCGATAGGAACATAAGGCGAGTGGTAGGTTGGGATAAGCGTTGCGCAGACGTTTTAGGAAGGTGCGGGCTGCAGCATCCTTGCCGGGTTGTTTGAATTCCTTTTCAACATCCAACGCATATCCGTCCAATTTTAGCTGTCCGATGCGCTGAATGGCTTTATCCGCTTCGCTGATCGGCTCGTTTCCATAAATGTAATGCCATCCCCAAACTTGCATCCCCTTTTGACGCAAAGCACTGACCAGCGGTGGGACGAGATCGACATTGTTGACCACGTTATAGCTATACGCCCCATCGGCAACCTTGATCAGAAGATGGGTGAAATTGGCTTGTTGCGCAAGGTTTGCGATGGTGTTAACATCGCCGTTTTCGCATGTCCAAATTCGCCAGATGAAATACCCTTTTCCTACTAGAGCCATGTCAGCCTCTCGGTTTCAACGCTCATTTCCCACCAACCACTTGTTTGACCAGCTTGCGGATCTCCGCTTCGTTAGGCAAAAGCACCATTGCCCCGCCGGGCGTGATGTAATCGTACGCCATTTGGGGGGTGATGAAATAGTGCTTAATGCGTGAGCGGTCGAGGGCAATCTGAACAGCGATCGGCAGAAGCGCTAACCCGTCTTCAAATTGCAGGTTGGTGATCACGGCCTTTTTATAGGCTTTGTAGAATTCCGGCGCTCGTGTCAGGGCATCCAGGCTGACGAATTTCTCGAAAAGAGCGAGCAAGACCTCCTGTTGACGACGATTGCGGGCAAAGTCGTTCGAGGTTTTCCGAGAGCGCACATACCACAGTGCCATGTCTGCATCCATGTGCATTTTCCCCTTGGGGATGGTAATCCAACCCTTGCCGGGGTATTTGTCGTACAGCGGCTGGGTGACCTTGACCTCGAGTCCACCAAGATCATCCACAACCCGTTTGAAAGAGCGAAAGTTGATTAATGCATAGTGGGTTGGCTTGACCCCAAAGTTATGCTGCATGGTCGCAGCGAGCGTATCGAAGCCTCCATGCTGCCAGGCGACATTAATGCGGTCTTGCGTCCAGCCGGGGATATACACATATAAATCGCGCGGGAACGACAAGATGTGCACCATCCCTTTTTGAGTATCAATGCTCACGAGAATAATGGTATCGGTGCGGAAAAGGGTTCCACCTGGACGACGGTCGGAACCGAGCAAGAGAATGTTCAGCCGCTTGGGAAGGTTGCCCACAGTTTCGGCGGGCAGCATAGTCACTTGAGCAACAGGGGTTTCGGCAGGGGGAGGTGGCGTCGCGCTGGGTTCAGGGGTAAAGGTGGGAATGGGGGTGGGGGTGATCACCGGCGTCGGCGGCAAGGGTTGAAAGGGCGTTGGGCTAGGGGTAACATTGAGGTTTTGGGCAAGCACCTTCTCTGCCGGCAATTGCTGGGCTATGCCTTCGGCAAGGGGAGGCAAAAAGGTAAGATTGGGCAGCGTACAGCCGCCGATAAAGAGCATCAGGAAAGAGATTTGGAGCACAAAAGCGTAAGATTTTTTCATCGAGAGATTACAATTGCAAGAAGAATACCATTTTCAGCGTCGCCGACACAGCGAATGCAACATCGATCAAAACATCGTTGTCAAAGGGGCAAGCCATATCTAGGGGGTGTTGGTTGGCTTCGGCGTGATGGGTATAGGCGTCACCCCAGGCGCTGAGGTGGCCGGCGGTTTGGTCGGTTTGGGTGGTTTTGAAGTTGGCGTGGGTTGCTTGACCTGAGGTAGTTTGGGCACGTACAGCTTTTGACCGACGCGCACGGTAGTGGAATTTCCAAGGCAGTTTGCCCATTGCAATTCGGCGATGGAGGCGCCGGTCTGAAGGCTGATGTTAAACAGCGTATCCCCTTTTTGAACGATGTAGATGACCCAATGAGCAGGAGGCCCACACTTCGCCTGATCGCTACCCTGCGTGGCTTTGGGTTTGCGCGGTTTTTCGGTTGCTGTTGCGCTGGGGGTTGGCGTGGCAGGAGGGATATAAAGCGTCGTATTGGCGCCTAACACCTCTGTGCTGGGGCTTAGACAATTGGCTTGTAGGATCGCTTCCACACTGATTCCATATTGAGCGGCAAGGCTGCTCAATGAAGTTTCTGCTTGTATCGTCACCATCACCCAGTCCGCTGGATAGACGCAGGTGGGGGTTGGCATCTCGGTCTCCGTAGCCGTTGCGGTTGGCGAGGCAGGAATCGTGGGGGTTGGACTGCTTTCCAAGACAGGCTGGGTCTCGGCGGGGAGTTCGATCTCGGTAGAGGTGAGTGTTTTTTCGCCTTCACTGCTCGGTCGAGGCAATCCCCCTTGGATCAGGGAGAGCGCAATACTCCCGACAACGACGACCAATGAAATCATCCATAGCCCAAGGGCGATTAACCAACCGAATTTACCCTTCATAGCTCGTTCTCCTCCGATTGTTCCATTTCAAGGGTTGATGAAGCCAGCGAAAGGAGAATGCTAAAGGTGGTTCCCCCCTCTAATTGGCTATCGACCCAGATGCGTCCGTTCAAGGCTTCTACCAGCGTTTTGACAATATATAAAGCGGTGCCGGGCTCAGCTACCCCGGCGATCTCGCTGTGCCGTTGGCGCGAAAAAATGTCGGGCAAGGCTTCAGGAGCGATGCCGCCCCCACTGTCCTGAATTTGCAACAGCAGGTATCCCTGCAAGGCATTTTCCTTTTCCTCTTTGGCAGATAAGCGCACGGTACTTCCCTCGGGGGAGACTTTGAGGGCATTTTGGAGAAGTTTGACCAGAATCTGTTCAAGGGCACCTGCATCGCCCAATACAGGACTCAGTTCGGGGGGAAGTTCCGTTTGTAACTCGATCTGGCGGGCATTTTGCAAGCTGCGTACCTCTGCTAGCGCATTTTCGATCACCGCTGCTAGCGAAACCGCCTCCAAAGAGAGCTGAAGCTGTCCGCCTTGGAAATCGGTGGCGGGGGTATAGTCCTCCAAGATACCCATCATGCGCTGAGTGGCGATGCGAATCCGTTCGAGGAACTTGCGTTGCAGGGTTCCCAAAATGCCCACCGACTCCCCCAAAAGGAAATCGGTGTAACCGACAATCGACGCCAAAGGTTGGCGCAATTCGGTTGCTAAATTGATCAGCAGATTTGCTTCCTCAGCCTTGCCGCCTTCCAATTGGACGCGACGGAGCTGTTGTTGACTTTTCTCTAGTTCCTCTCGTAAGTGGACGATTTCTTCCAAAGCCAGACGCAATTCTCCCTGCAGGCTCGCCGAGTCATCGGCAATTTTCTCGCTAAGGGAAGAAGGGAAGCTCTGTTCGGGTTCTACTGTCTCGTTTTCTTGAAGAAGCGGACTTTCTTGCAGCGCCATCAATTGGGCTTGCAGGGTTTGCAATTGTTCCTGAGCTTCTGCCAGCGCCGTTTGGGTTTCGGCGAGTTCGGCACCGGCTTGCAGTTGGTTTTGCAATTGGCGCACCACTTTGCCAACCAAGCGGCTTAGGTTGACCAATTGAATCTGTTCCTCACCGCTCCAGCTATGGTTGGAGTAAGGGGAAAGCAAGAGAATCCCAAAGAGGGGCGATTGATCGTCTGCGAGCAGAATCCCCATCAGGAGGTCACCGCTTTGCTCTAGTTGTAAAAAGGAAGATAGATAACTCAAATCGGGTGTGGCGGCATCTGCTTTGATGCGCAGGGGCTTGGCGTGGCGCAGGTTGGCTGCCACGGTTGGCATTTGGCGGCCGTCGAGGATGCCTCCTACGAGATCGATTTCACGGATTAGATCATAGCCGCCATGGTAGATCATTTGCCACTCCTCGTCTGGCGGTGAGATTAAACAGCACACATCCGCCCGCATGGCGCGGGCAAAAAGGGCTGAGAGGGCACTGCTCAAGCGCCCTTTTTGCATATCGAGCGGCAAGCTCAGACAGGTCTGCAAGAGCTGCATTTCCAGCGGTGCCAGCCGCAGCGGCGGTGAGCTTTCGGCTGCAGGCGGACGGCTTTCGACCGCCAAGGATAGCGGAGAACGCAGAGGCAATAAGATCACCAGCGGATAAGCAACGATCTCCGCCAGCCGAATGATGCCCGAATAATCCTGTTCAAGGCTGGGGAAGAGAAAGTGCAACAGATTGCCAATCCCAATCACACCGAAGAAAAGCCATCCTGCATTCCACCCATCGGGACGTCTAATCCCAAGGATGAAAATGGCTATTAGAGCAAGCAAAACGCTGCTCAAGGTCGCAATTTGATCGACTAAGGAGGCGTTGAAAGCCGATTCGTTGTTCTGGTTGACCCACCAGACAGACAGGAAGACGGCAAAGAAAAAGCTGAAGAAGCCAACCAGTAGCGCCGCTGCATCGGCGCGGCGTTGCGGCTGAGGGAATGACCAAAGCCAGGCGAGGATCACGAAACTAATTAGCGTTGCGCCGCGTTCGAGGGCTGGTAACAAGGCGCGTTCGGGAATCAAGCCTTGCCAGGCGAGCCCGGCGGCAGCAAACAACACCATACGCAAGACCAAAAGTGGGATGAAGCCAATCAGAATACGCCGTAGATGCACTTGTTGGGTGTTGCCCCACAAGTAAAAACTGACCGGCAGAACAGCCATCAGTGAGAAGGCAACCACCAGATGATAGATTAAGTTGCCGGGCGGGTTGATCAGCAGGTCGAGAAAAGGTTGAAAAACAACGGGCATGACCGAGTCCTTGCTAAAATTATAGCACGTGGTAAGAAAATCGCCTCATTCAAGGTTGAAAAACAGCGGGCATGACCGAGTCCTTGCTAAAATTATAGCACGTGGTAAGAAAATCGCCTCATTCAAGGTTGACAAACGCCGTAATCGGAGTAAAATTTTCATTAGATAGCCGAAGTGGCGGAACTGGCAGACGCGCTACGTTCAGGGCGTAGTGGGCTTACGCTCGTGTGGGTTCAAATCCCACCTTCGGCACTGATATTGCAACCTCTCCCGTGACATTTGGGAGAGGTGATTTTGTTACTCTTGCAGCATCGGCAAGGCTGCGGTAAGATGAAAACGATGAAGCGTCCTACATTTAGCTGGAGATACGTGCTGATAGCCCTGGGTCTGGTGGTGGCGGCTTATCTGGTGATGAATTTCAATAACCGTATTGCCACGTTGCGCCGCCTGACGATGCAACGCGAGGTGGTAGCTGCCCGGCTGGCGGGAATGCAGCAGACGATGACCAGTCTGGAGACACAGATTGCCCGGGCGACCTCGGAGGCTGCGGTTATCGAGTGGGCTTACCAGGAGGGAAATCTGGTGCGCCCTGGCGATAACCCGGTAGTTCCTCTGCCGCCTGCCGGGAGCACGCCCGTTCCCACTCCCACCCCAGCGACGACCCGCTCCATTGTGCCGAACTGGCAGGTGTGGCTGTGGCTGTTTGCGGACACGGGCGCGCCTTGACGGTTGCCAGGGTGCGTGCTATAATGTCCGCCGCTCTGGAAACAGAGCGCATTACTGCGGGGTGGAGCAGTGGCAGCTCGTCGGGCTCATAACCCGAAGGTCCTTGGTTCGAATCCAAGCCCCGCTACTAGAAGGCAATC
>FWPV01012048.1_pt1 | contig 13497 bp, 10 predicted proteins | sample 2228371 | NCBI WGS metagenome assembly FWPV01 (sample SAMEA103939776, study PRJEB20133) | metagenome | reverse complement strand
AATGATGAGAACCAAAAACAGTTTTTTAACCATAGCTTACTCCTTTTAAAAGATTATACCTGAAAATTTGCGAAAAGTTATCAACTGTAATTGACTTTTTGTTTGATTTGATTAAAATTTTAGCAGGAGGTCAAGATGAGACATAAAGTATTGATTGCCACTGAAAAACCTTTTGCCCGTATTGCGACGGAAGGAATTCTGGAAATATTTACTAATGCCGGTTATGAAACAGTTTTATTGGAAAAATATACAACCAGAGATGAATTTTTAGCGAAGGTGGGCGATGTTGAAGCACTAATTGTCAGGAGCGACATTGTTGATCGAGATCTGATTGCTGCAGCAAAAAACCTGAAAATTGTGGTTCGGGCTGGTGCCGGTTATGACAACATTGACCTTGCTGCTGCCACCGAAAAAGGGGTTGTGGTTATGAATACACCAGGCCAGAATGCCAATGCTGTTGCCGAGCTTGTTTTCGGATTGATGCTGAATCTTGTGCGCAAGGGATACAGCGGTCAGAGCGGAACCGAGTTGCGTGGCAAAACGCTCGGCCTTCACGGCTTTGGAAATGTTTCCCGCTTTGTTGCCAGAATCGCATCTGGATTCGGGATGAAAACTCTTGCTTTCGATCCGTATATAAAGGCAGAAGTAATCAGCAATGAAGGAGTTGAACCGGTTGCCACCGTTCAGGAGCTTTATCGCCGTTCGCAATTTGTTTCACTGCATATTCCCAAAACAAAGGAGACGGTGAAATCGATTAATTATGATCTGCTCAATCTTTTACCTGCTGAAGGGATATTGATTAATACAGCCAGAGCGGAAATAATTGATGAGCCTTCGTTACTGAGAATGTTTGAAGAACGGAAGCTTTTTATGTATGGTGCGGATGTTATGCCGGAATGTGCAGAAGAAATCAGACAAAAATATGCCGGGAGATTCTTCTTTACGGCAAAAAAAATGGGCGCTCAAACCGAGGAAGCTAACATTAATGCAGGATTGGCAGCGGCGCGACAGATTGTAGCTTTTTTTGAAAACGGCGATTGCACTTATCAGGTTAACAAATAGAGGCAGGACTAAATGGAGATCAAAGTTTATTTTCCTGGCGGTAAGAGAGTTTACGCTGATTTTAAGGATTTTACCGTTGAAACCGATCAACCCCAGGCTGCAGGCGGAGAAGAGAGCGCACCATCTCCTTTTGAGATTTTTTTAGCTTCGCTGGCAACATGTGCCGGATATTATGTTCTGGCTTTTTGCCAGAGCAGGAACATAGATGTTGCAAATATTGAATTGACTCAAAAAAGTAATTATAACCAGCAAACTCATCTGATTGACCGTATTGAAATTACGATTAAACTTCCTCCTGATTTCCCGGAAAAATATCAGGAAGCAGTGATTGCGGCTGCTGCTCAATGCACGGTTAAAAAGCATCTCCAGAATCCGCCCTTTATCGAGCTTAAGGTTGTTGCTCAATGATGGCAAAAATCCGGCTCTTTTCTTTAGCAGGATGAGCAAGATAATTGAAATATTCTGCTCTAATTGTGGCAGCAAGCTGTGGATTGACTCCGAGAGCGGAGAAATATTGAAAGCAGAGAAGAGCACAAAAAAAACATCCCCGTCGCTGGAAGATCTTTTAAAGAAAGAGCAGGAGAAGAAAGAGAAAGCAGATGAAAGGTTGAAGCAGATGCACTCGCTGCTGGAGACAAAAAAGAAAAAAGCAGCTGAAATTTTTGAAAAAAGCTTAAAAAACGATTCAGGAGAATAAAATGAATTTTGAAAATCTAAAAAAGATGGTCAAAGAGAACTTTGCACTTGAAGAGCTGGATAATATTCCCGAAAGTGATTCAACAATCAATATCAGCGCCATTGAACTTTCTGCAACGCAAAAGGTAGTGATATCAATTTCCAGATTTAAAGACAAATTATTTTTTGATATGCGGCACTGGTATCGCCAGGAAGCCGGGAACTGGATTCCATCAAAGAAGGGCATTCATCTTCCCCTGGAAAAAAGCTTTGCGATTTCAGATATAATTGAAAAAATAAAACAGTTCAGCAACTGAATTTAGAATCGGCAGAAGCCGTTGGCATTGCTGGCGGCACAAATGGCAATTAAGAAAATATTGTTGCTGGGGAATGATTTATTATATAAACGCTCTATACCTGTTAAAGCTGAAGAAAAAGCAATGCTCAGTTCGCTTTATGATGATTTGCTTGACACACTGCTTGATTTTCGTTCAAAAAATGGTTTTGGCCGGGCAATAGCCGCAGTGCAGATCGGAGTTCTTAAACGGGTCATTCTTCTGGCTATTGATCAGCCGCTGTTGATTATCAATCCTGTTTTATCTGCTAAAAGTCGGCAAAAGATTGAGCTCTGGGATAACTGTTTAAGTTTTCCAGGATTGCTGGTAAAGGTGAAAAGAAGTAAAACTGTTCGTCTGACTTTTCGCGACCGCAACTGGTCGAAACAGGAAATGATTTTAAATGATGATCTGGCTGAACTGGTTGAACATGAGTATGATCATCTGAATGGTATTCTTGCTGTGCAGCGTGCTCTGGACAGATATTCTTTTGCTTTTAAACCAGATTAATACAATTAAAAGATTTTATCCGGATTGAGTAAATTTTCGGGATCAAAAACCTGCTTGATTTTTTTAAAGAGCTCAATTTCATGAGGGCTATACTGATATTTAAGGAAATTTTTTTTCGCAATACCGATGCCGTGCTCTCCGCTGATTGAACCTTGGTTTGCGCAGACCATGCCGAAGATTTCTGCCAATATTTTTGTAGCTCTGTCTGCTTCGTCTTTTTTTGCAGGATCAATTAAGAGGTTGGTGTGAATATTACCATCACCGATATGTCCGAAAAGAACAACGGTAATATTCTCTTGCCGGCAAATATTTTTTATATAATTTACTGTTTCTGGTATGGCAGCAATTGGCACAGCGATATCTTCGTTTATTTTTAACGGCTTAAGCCTTGAGATTGCCGGTGAAATTGAGCGTCTTATCGTCCAGAGTTGTTCGATACTCTCTTTTTCTTCTGCCTTCTGGAAATTAATTTTGCTCTGATTTATTATTTTTTCAATGCGCCGGGCACGATGTGTAATCTCTTCAGCAGTGCCGTCTATTTCCAGCAGAACCTGAGCTTGATGCTCAGCAGGTTTTGTGCGGTTGAGAAAAGCATAGCTTACCGAGAGGGCTGTTTCATCAAGAAATTCAAGAGCAGAGGGTTGAATTCTTTCATAAATAACTGTTAAAACAAAATCCACAGCCTGCTGCAGTGAATTAAAATTTAATTCGTAAAGAGCTCTTTTCTCCGGTAACGGAATCAGCTTTAAAATAATTCGGGAAAATATTGCCAGAGTGCCTTCTGAACCTACTAAAAGCGATTTCAGATTATAACCGGCAACATCCTTGATTGCTTTGCTGCCGCAATGGATTTTGCTTCCGTTAATTAAAAAAGCTTCAAGCGCCATAACATAGTCTGCAGTTACGCCGTATTTAAAGCAGCGCGGGCCTCCTGCATTTTCGGCAACATTGCCACCAATAGTTGAATTCATTGCTGATGCCGGATCAGGAGGATAAAAGAGATTGAATTTTTCAACCTCATTCTGCAGGATTCCGGTAATTACTCCGGGTTCTACCTCAGCCTGAAAATTTTTCCGATCAATATTCAGAATGCGGTTAAAGCGGGAAAAGCTCAGAACAATACCACCTTTAACCGGAACAGCTCCTCCGGAATAGCCTACTCCGGCGCCGCGTGGAACCAAAGGAATCTTATGTTGTGAGGCAAAGCGAGTTATTTGATAAATATCCTCTTCATTTTCAACAAATAACACTGCTTCCGGTAAAAAGGATTGCTGAGTGGCATCATAAGAATGAGTTAACAAAATTTCCGGAGCAAAGTGAACCTGATTTTTAAAAATTCGTTGCAGTTCTTTTTTTTCTGATTGTTTCACGGCTGCTTGTTCAGGAATTTTTGACAGCATTCCTGACTGCAGAAATAATAAGTTTTATTGTTAATCGTTTTTTTCAAAGCCTGTGATTCCGGAACATAGGTCAGACAAACCGGATCCTGTTTCATCTCCTCTAAGCCTGATCTTTTGCCGGGAGCAGATTTTTCAGGATTTTCCTTTGGCTTTCGAAAGATTAAAAAGAGCAGATAGCAGAACAGCAGAAAAATGACCAATTTTATAAAGGAGTTCATAATTTTAATGCAATTTTTTTAATAGTTCTGAGTTTTTATTGAACTGTGTTTCAAGGATCTCTTGCATCTTGACGATTGCTTTATACATCAGTTGGTCGCTTTTCAAGAAGGGAATCTGTTCACGCACAGCTTGCCGGAAAGCTTCAAGGGAAGGAGATAATCTTTCCTGATAGAAATCGAGAGCCTGAAGTGCAGTTAGTACTTCTATTGACAGAATGGTGGCACTGTTTTTATAAACATCAGCGGCTTTACGTGCGGCTATTGTTCCCATACTTACATGATCTTCCTGATTGGCAGAGGTAGGAATTGAATCAGCTGAAGCGGGATGAGCGAGAACTTTGTTTTCTGATGCCAGAGCTGAAGCCGTAACATGGGCAATCATAAAACCTGAATTTAAACCATTATTTTTAATTAAGAAAGCTGGCAGTCCCATATTGCTTGCGGGATTAACCAGTCTGTCAATACGCCGTTCAGAAATGTTTCCCAGTTCGCAAAGGGCAATTGCCAGAAAGTCAAGTGCCAGCGCTACCGGCTCGCCATGAAAATTTCCTCCGGAAAGAATTTCCTCTTCCTGAGGAAAGATCAGCGGATTTTCGGTTGCAGAATTTATTTCTGTTAACAGAATGTTGCGAATAAAACGCACGGTTTCCCGGATTGCACCATGAACCTGGGGAGTACAGCGCAGAGAATAGGCATCCTGAACTTTCATCTTTCCTTGATGTTTTTTCTGAAGCTGAGATTTTTCAAGCAAAATCCTGAAGTTTTCTGCAACCTCTTTCTGACCCTGATAAGGGCGAAGCTGATGAATGCGGCGGTCAAAAGGCGAGGGATTTCCCAGCTGCGCCTCAAAAGTAAGTACAGCGGCAAGGTCAGCTATTTTTAATAACCATTCAACCCGATCAATTGTCAGAACTCCGATAGCAGTCATTGCCTGGGTACCGTTGATCAGTGCCAGCCCCTCTTTCTCAACCAGTTTGACTGGCTGCAGTCCTGCTTTTTTTAATGCCGTTGAAGCATTCATTATTTTGTTCTGAAATTTAACCTGTCCTTCACCGATCAGTGCCAGCGCCAGATGGGCAAGCGGAGCCAGATCACCGCTTGCACCGACAGATCCTTTTTCGGGAATCAGGGGAATGATGCCCGCATTAAGCATAGAGATTAACAATTCAACCAGTTCCGGTCTTACTCCGCTGTGTCCTAAGGCAAGAACATTAGCTCTTAAGAGCATGATTGCCCGGACAATTTCATCACTGAAAAATTGCCCGACACCGGCGGCGTGGCTGCGGATCAGGTTGAGCTGAAGTCTTTGCAGTTTGCTGGAAGGTATTATTTTGCCGGCCAGAGCACCAAACCCGGTATTTATGCCATAAAATGGTTTATTGGAGACAATGAGCTGCTCAAGCTTTTGCCGGCAGAATTTTATCTTCTGTTTTGCCTCCGGGGCTAAGCGAACTTTTTTTTTATTTTGGGCAACATCAACAATCGCGTCAATGGTCAGGTTTCCGCCCTGAAGGTCAAAATAATTGTTCATTTCATTAGCTCCTGGCGGGAAAATGATCTATTGTAGGAGAATTCCGACCATTCGAAAGGATAGGAGTTTTCAGTAATTATCCGGGCAATAAATTCACCTGCTGCTGGTCCGAACATAAAACCGTGTCCGCTCATGCCGATGGAAACATAAAATCCGTCAATCGGAGTGCGATCAATAATCGGGCTGCCATCAGGTGTCATTTCATAACAGCCAGCCCATTGCCTGATAACCTGGGCATCTTTCAGGGGGGGGATCAGGCGGATGGTTCTTTTTGACATTTGGGAGAGAAATTCCCTGGTTGTTTCTTTTCCAAGTCCGGGGCGATTGGGAACCGGTGAATAGCATCCAATGACCTGACCGTTGATTCTTTGATAAAAATAGCAGCCGTCCTGGCGGTAATCAACAATCATTGTAGCAAATAATTTTCTGAAACGGGCAGTGATCATTGCTTCATGAACTTCCGGAAATACCGGGAGGTCAAGACCGGCCGTTTTTCCAATTTCGGCTGCCCAGGGCCCGGCACAGTTTAGAACCATTTTTGAACTATATTTTTCACCGTTGGAGAGTTCAACGCCGCTGACTCTGTCGTTGCTGATCAGGATTTTTTTTACCGGCTGGTAAAAATAAAAGTCAGCTTTAAGTTCTTTTGCTTTTAAATAATATCCGTAAAGAACTTTAAAGGGGAAAGCCTGTCCGTCTTCAGGAGAGAATACTCCTCCGACAAGCTGATCCGGATTAAGGTCAGGAACAATTTTTAGGCATTCTTGCGGATTGAGCAGCTCGACATTCAGTCCGAGCTTTTTTTGCAGCGGCAGAATCTGGCGAAATGTTTCCATGCGTTTCTCGTCATGAGCAAGAAAGAGATAGCCGCCTTCATAATATTCAACATCAAAACCAAATTCTTCCTTCATCATCCGGAATAGGCGAACGCTTTCCTGCATCAGCTTAATTGCGGCTTCAGTTGAGAACTGCTGTCTGATACCACCGATACATCTGCCGGTAGATCCGGATCCGAGATACTCTTTTTCGAACAGGGCAACACTCATTTTCTTCTGACTCAGGTAGTAAGCAGCAGCCAGGCCGATAATGCCGCCGCCGATAATGATAATATCGTAATTTTTCTTCATAATTTTTTATTCGGCTTTGCTGCTGCCGAGGATCTCGGAAGAAATTACATATCTTTGAATTTCGTTTGTTCCTTCATAAATCTGCAGTAATTTGGCATCACGCATCATCTTTTCCACCGGATATTCCTTCATATAACCATAACCGCCGAAAAGCTGAACCGCTTCAGTGGTAACCTTCATCGCCACATCTGTCGCAACTACTTTTGCCATTGCAGATTCTTTAGAAGCTTTGATGTTATTGTCAAGCATCCAGGCTGAGCGGTAAACCAGAAGTCTGGCGGCATCAATTTCTGTAGCCATGTCAGCCAGTTTAAAAGCGTTATGCTGGAAAAAAGCAATCGGTTTTCCGAATTGAACACGATTTTGAGCATATTTCAGTGCCTCCTCGAAAGCGGCGCGGGCAACACCGACTCCGCCGGCACCTACTGCCGGCCTGGCATAATCAAGGGTTTTTAAGGCGATGATAAATCCCATTCCCTCTTTTTTCAGAAGATAGCGCGCTGGAATCTTAACATCATCAAAATAGATTTCACAGGTGTTCGATGCCCGATGTCCCATTTTGTTTTCATGTTTGCCAATCTTTACGCCCGGAGTCTCCATCGGCACGATAAAAGCAGATAGTCCCCGGGCACCCCGGTTTTTATCAGTGGATGCAAAAATAACTCCAAATTTAGCAACTCCGGCGTTTGTGATAAATGTTTTTGAGCCGTTTAAAATATAGTAATCACCATTTTTTACTGCAGTAGTCTGAATTGCTGAGTTGTCAGATCCGGCCTCTTTTTCTGTAAGTCCAAAACAGGCAAAGGTCATCTCTTTGCTCATTGGAGCAAGAAATTCCTGTTTTTGCTCTTCGTTGCCGAAAAGCACAATCGGAGTGGTTGCCAGAGTATTGGCCATGATTGATGTATACATTCCGGCACATCCCCAGGCTAACTCTTCACAAACGATTACATTGTCGAGATTGGAAAAACCGGCACCGCCGTATTCGGCAGGAATTCCGGAAGTAAGAAAGCCGATTTCAAAAGCCTTTTGCATGATTTCATAAGGGAATTCATTTTTTTCATCGTATTCAGCAGCCTTTGGACGCATTTCTTTCATTGCAAATTTGTGTGTTTCTTCTTTTAATGCTAATTGCTCTTGGGTAAGACTAAAATCCATTTTCTTCTCCTTTTTAAAGTTTTATTGTTTTTATTTCGTTCAGGACTTCCTGGGCGCTCTGATAGCGGTTTTCCCGTTTTTTTTCCATACACTTTTCTATTATTTGAATTAGTTTATCGGGAATATCACGGCGAAATTGTTTTATGTTCGGCACTTTTTCAAAAAGGTGCTGATAAAAGATATTTTCACCTTTAAAAGGCACATGACCGGTAATTAAGTGAAAAAGAGTTGCTCCTGAAGAGTAAATGTCGGTTCGATGATCAACAGGAACTCCCTGAATCTGTTCCGGAGACATATAATAAGGTGTTCCGCTGATTACGCCGGTCTCTCCCTTGCGCTGATCGCCAAGAATTATCGCCAGTCCGAAATCCATAATTTTTATCTCTTTCTGCTTGGTAATCATGATGTTGTGCGGTTTTATATCGCGGTGGATTATTCCCTTGCGGTGAGAATAGTCAAGAGCACGAAAGAGTTTGATCGCAATAAATAGAATCTGAGCCGGAGTAAATACCTTTTTTGAGCGGATCAGGTTCATAAAGTTTTCGCCTTCGATAAATTCCATTGAGATAAAATAGTCATCTTTTATCTGACCAACATCATAAACCGTGACGATATTTGTGTGAGACAGTGATGCGGTTGATCTGGCTTCGGAAAAGAATCGCTCCAGATTGCGGCGGTCAGCCACCAGAGATTTGTTTAAAATTTTCAGGGCAACAATGCGTTTTAAAACTGTATCTTCAGCTTTATAAACAACGCCCATACCGCCTTCACCGATTTTTTCGATGATCTTATAGCGCTCTGTGGAATCTTCTTTGATCAGCTCCATTTCCTTATATTTCTGGATTAAGTTCTCTACTTCCTGTAATCTTTCGTGAACATCTTTATAGGAATAGTCAACTGTTAGCACCATCTGATATAAATCAAAAGCCTTTTTGAAATTACCTGAATTTTCATAAGCCTGAGCCAGCATGTAAAACCAGTCAATATTGCTTTTATCGATCTGGGCATTTCCTAACAGATTTTCCAGTTTTTCAATTACCAGCTGAGGTTTACGGTTTTTAATAAAAATTTCGGTCATATAGGTAACAGCCTGGTTGAAATCAGGAGAGCTTTGGGCAACCTGCTGAAAATTGGTTAGGGCGCGCCGGTCATCGTCACTCTTCATAAAAGCAAGGCCTGCTTTGAAATGCTCTCCGGCTTTTTCGTAAAGCTCTGCTGCCTTTTGATTGTTTCCGAGTTTGAAATTTATTTCAGCTGCCTGATACCATTCGCGTCCCATTTCAAACATTTTACAGGCTTCAGCTTCATTTCCTGCCTTCAGATAGTTGTCTGCGGCAGCAAGAAAATTCTGATTCATATAATAGCAGTAAGCTGCTTTGTCAAAATTCTTTTCCCATTCAAAGAGCTCGGCAGCTCTGGCATAATCCTCGCCTTTTAAAAACCATTCGGCAGCATCCAATGTTTTGCCGCGGGCAAAGGCTTCTTCGCCGCGCAGGATATTGGCAATCCGCAGTTGATTGATCTGTTCATAGATTTCAGCGGCTTTTAAAGGTTGCTGGGCTTTTTCGTAAAGCTTGGCTGCCTCTTCTTTCTTATCCATTTTCAGACAGATTTCGGCAGCTTTTTCAAATTTATTGAATCTTAAAAGAAGTTCATAAGCTTCTTCAAGATTATTTAGAGCCAGGAGTAATTCCACTGCTTTTTGCAGTTCACTTTCCAGTTCGCGTGAAGTTTGAAAGCCAAGTGAGGTATCGGCATTGGCGGCAAACCATTTCTGCAGATTCTGGACTGCCTTTTTCAGGTTTCCGGCTTTTTCATAGATCAGGGCAGCTTTTTTATACATTCCTTTTTTTTCGTAGATCTGGGCAGCTTTTTCGTAACGCTGGTGGTTGTAGTATAATTCAGCTGCATCTTGAAAACGGTTGCAACTTTCAAGAACATTACCGGCAAGGTCAATATTTTTCCGCGCCAGATAAAGGCGAACCAATGCATCAGTGTTGCCACTCTTTTTAAAGGCTTCAATGGCATCTGTTTCCCGCCGCATTTTTTCAAACATTTCGCCGAGCGCATCATACTCCATTCCTTCATTATAAGCATTAGCCGCCAGTCGGAATTCACCGATTTCTTCATAAATTTTTCCGGCTTTCAGAAAATTTTTTTGCTTGATCGCCCTGCGGGCTTCTCTCAACCAGTAAGCTTTTCGGAAAAGAAGAAAAAAGAATGCTTCAATAAATGATTTATCCTGAAAGGAAGCTATGCGGGCAGATTTTAAAATCTGATAGACTATTTTTAAAATAATATAGATGGCGATAAAGATAATAACAAGATAGAGCCAGGGATAATCTTTAATCAAGTCACTAATTATGCTCATTTTCAAAAAGTATAACAAAGATTAGGTTAAAAATCAATTTTTGCAGTAAAAGAGAAAATCAACAGCTGATTAGTCGTCTTCTCCCTTCCCGGGGAAATATTTGTTGACAGAAAACAGAGATAGCCTTTATAATAGTTTTGTGAGTAAAAATATGGAATTTTTAAAGACCTACCCCCAGCTTCTGGAGCTTTGTGAAAATTTTTTAAAGGAAAAAAAACTATCCCGTCTGCCTCTCAACCTTCAGCTGACCAGGGAACTGCTGCCGTCGCTGCTTTTTTTTCTTGATGCGCTGCTTAAAGCAGAAAATTTTTATTTGCGCAAGAACCTTGAAGTGCGCCATAGCCTGTCCGGGGTTTATCTGACTGCAAATCTGGTAAAGGTTATCTTTAATATATTGCACTTTTTCAATAATTTTCGTTCCAATCTGATCTTGATTTCTGATTCAGAAAGACAAACTTTTCGTTTTATTCTGGAGAATCTTGCCGATTATCTGCAACAGGATGAGCAGTTTGAAAATGGTGAACTCTTTTCTAAATATAAATTCTGGCTGGATAATTTTTTTCGTTTTATGGATCTGATTTTTGGAAAACTCAAAGAACAGGCGAACAATTTTCTGGAAATTATTCGGGAAAGCGGTAATAATTATGATGAATTACGGATAAATACCGGCAAGATCAGTATAAAAGTTGCACCTTTTTTAGTGCTGAAAAAAGATCAGCTCTATTTTTTAACTGAAATCGATTCCGCGCATTTGAGTTATGAAAGTTTTAAAAACAAACAGCAGCTTGCAGTAACGAATTCACAGCTATTTGAAAAGGTGCTGCTTTTTTTGCTTGCCAATCTTGACCTGCTGAATTATCCCGATTTAAAAGTTGAAAACAGCCCTCTCTCTTCAAAAGAGCTTGCCCTGAGGTGGAAGCTGATTCAGAAAATCTACCAGGAGTTTCTTACAGGTCAGTCTTATGAGAGTTGCTTTTCTCTTCTGGAACAATTAAATGTACGTCGTCTGCCTTTTCCGCAGCTGCAGCTGCTGGCTATCAGATCACTCTTTAATCTTGGACGTCATCAGCAGCTGAAAGAGTATTGTGATAATTTTTATAGTCAATTTCCCTATTATCATCAGGCTTTTGAAATATTGGGAGATGCTGCACGCAATGAAAAAGATTGGGAAAAGGCAATTTACTATTATGAACAGTCGATGAATATTTTCTTTACTACTGAAGCTTCAGAAAAAGCCAAAAGCTGCCGGGAGCAGCTTGTGCAGAAAAAAAAGGCTTCCGAGACAGTCCGCAATGATAGCCTGGACATGATTAGCATTGAGCCTTCAGATGAAGAGCTTTTACTGGAAAGACCAGCTGAACTGCAGCAATTGCTGGAAATTTTGATTTCCAGAGAAAAGGGCAATGCGTTGATTATAGGCGATAAAGGCGTTGGCAAGAGCAGTCTGTTAAAAATACTCGTTCGGGAGATAAAACGCGCTCGCGTGCCGCAAAAAATTCGTGATAAAAAACTGCTGGAGATAAACTTCGTTAATTTATTAAGTGGTGCAAAGTATCGTGGACAGTTTGAAGAAAAAGTCATCAAGTTACTGCAGGAGTTTTCGCAGCAGCAGGATATCCTTGTGCTGGAAGACATTCATCTGATGATGTCCGGAGCAGCTGCACGCAGTGGTACTTCACTTGATTTTACAGAAATTCTGAAGGGCATGCTGAAGAAGAATTTGTTTTCGGTAATCGCGACAACAAACTATGAGGAGTATAAAAATACAATTGAACGGGATAATGCACTGCTGGGCTATTTTCAGAAAATGATCCTGAATGAGATAAGTGTTGAAAGCTGTTTTCAGATTTTAAAAAAGCGGTTATTGTTTTATCAGCGCTCCGAGGCAATAATTTTGTCTGATGAAGTGCTTGGGCAGATTATTGAGAGTGCCAAACGGGATATTCGTGACCGCAAACTTCCTGACAGCGCATTGCTAATTCTGGAGCGGGCAATTTCTAAAGCACGGCTGAAAAGCTTTCTTAACCAATCTGCTGAAATCAGAATAGATGAACAGATTGTCAGTGAGGTAATCGCTGATTTGCTCAATCTGAAAGAACATAAGCTGGCAATTTCAATGCGAAAACGTCTGGAAAACCTGAATTCTGATTTAAAAAATTTTATTATTGGGCAGGACGAAGCAATAGAAAGGGTAAGCCGGGTAGTAGCCGCCGGCAAGCTCGGATATAATATAAAAAAAGAGCGTCCGGAAGCAATTTTTCTCTTTGTTGGTCCAACCGGTGTGGGTAAGACAGAGCTGGCTATCTCTCTGGCAAAGGTACTTTTCGGAAGCAGCGATTATCTTTTACGCATTGATATGTCAGAATATATGGAAAAATTTACCTATTCGCGGTTTATCGGTTCTGCTCCGGGTTATGTCGGTTATTATGACTCCAATCAGCTAACAGATAAAATCCGCCAGAATCCTTATTTAATCATTCTCCTTGATGAAATTGAAAAAGCTGATCCGCAGATCCTCAATATTTTCCTGCAGGTTCTTGATGCCGGAAGGTTAACTGATGCCCGTGGCAATGTCGTTGATTTTTCCCGGACGGTAATCATAATGACCTCAAATATTGGTACTGCACTTTTCAGCCAGCAATCGCTGGGTTATTTACAACAGAAAGGAGCCAAGGCTTCGCGCTCGGCATTGATTAAAGCTTTAAAAAAATATTTTTCTCCGGAGTTTCTTAATCGCCTTGATGAGATAGTTGTCTTTAAACCTCTTGATGCAGCCAGTCTGAGTACAATAGTAAAACAGCAGCTGAAAGTTGTTCAGCTGGATTTGCAAAAGCAGAACCGCAGCCTGCATTATACTCCTGAAGTTGTCCGTTATATTGTAGAACGAAGCGAGACAAAAGAATATGGTGCCAGAGAAATCAGTCGCATTATCAAGAGAGAGATTCTGGAAAAAATAGCTGAATTTTCCTTTATGCCTGATTGGGACAGAGTAGAACGGATTATTCTTGATGTAAATATCAATCAGGAACTTGAATTAATTCTGGAAAAAGAAGAGGAGATTGCTTCTGATCAGTTGCTTTCAGATTTTAGCGGGTCTCTCCAGAACAAAG
>FWPV01012047.1_pt1 | contig 13498 bp, 9 predicted proteins | sample 2228371 | NCBI WGS metagenome assembly FWPV01 (sample SAMEA103939776, study PRJEB20133) | metagenome | reverse complement strand
GTCCGGCGGCGCCACGTCCGTCGGGGCGGCCTTCGGGAAGGCGTCCGCTGACGGAGCGCCCGACGAGGTACCCGCAGGCGGAGCGTCCGGCGAGCCGCCCGCCGGCGACGTCTGCCCCGCCGTCCCGGCGCCGCCCTGGTAACGCGTCGGGAAGTAGCAGGCGACCATGTGGTCGCCGCCGGCCGCCTCGAGCGGCGGCATCGCCGTGGTGCAGACCTCCTGTGCCCGCGGGCACCGCGGGTGGAAGACGCAGCCCTTGGGCGGGTTCGCCGGGCTGGGCACGTCGCCCTCGAGGATGATGCGCCGCCGCGAGCGCTCGGTCTGCGGGTCGGGGATCGGCACCGCCGAGAGCAGGGCTTCGGTGTAGGGGTGCTGCGGGTAGTCGTAGAGCAGCTTGCTGTCCGAGATCTCGACGATCTTGCCCAGGTACATGACGGCGACGCGGTCCGAGATGTGCTTGACGACGGAGAGGTCGTGGGCGATGAAGACGTAGGTCAGGCCCATCTCGTCCTGAAGGTCCTCGAGCAGGTTGATGATCTGCGCGCGGATGGAGACGTCGAGGGCGCTGACGGGCTCGTCGCAGATGATGAGCCGCGGGTGCAGGGCGAGGGCGCGGGCGACGCCGATGCGCTGGCGCTGCCCGCCCGAGAACTCGTGCGGGTAGCGCTCGGCGTGCTCGGCGCTCAGGCCGACCGTCTCGAGCAGCTCGAAGACCCGGCTCTGACGCTCGCGCTCGGTGCCCACGCCGTGGATGTCGAGCGGCTCGCCGATGATGTGCTTGACACGCTTGCGCGGGTTCAGCGACGCGTAGGGGTCCTGGAAGATGATCTGCATGTCGCGGCGCAGGCGCTGCATCTCGCTGCGGGAGGCGCGCATCACGTCGACGCCGTCGAAGGTGACGCTGCCCGCCGTCGCCTCGAGCAGCCGCAGCACGGCGCGGCCCGTGGTCGACTTGCCGCAGCCGCTCTCGCCGACGAGGCCCAGGGTCTCGCCCTTCTCGACCGAGAAGGTCACGTCGTCGACGGCGTACACGTGGCCGGTGGTGCGCTTGAGGATCCCGCTCTTGATGGGGAAGTACTTCTTCAGGTTCTTGACCTCGAGCAGGCTCACGCGACCCACTCCTTGAAGCGCGGCAGCGCGGCGCGCGTGGCGAGGCGCTCGTCGGCGGGGATCCAGCAGTGCACGCCGTGGTCGGGCGCGACGAGCTCGTGCGCCGGCCACTGCTCGCGGCACTCGCCGCGCTCGTAGGCGCAGCGGCCGACGAAGGGGCACCCCGGCGGGAGCAGCAGCAGGTCCGGCGGCTGCCCCTTGATCGGCTCGAGGCGGTGCTTTTCGGCGATGTCGAGGCGCGGCAGCGAGCCCAGCAGCCCCCACGTGTACGGGTGGTGCGGGTTGTAGTAGACCTCGTCCACCGGACCGTACTCGACGGTGCGCCCGCCGTACATGACCATCACCTTGTCGGCGATCTCGGCGACCACGCCGAGGTCGTGGGTGATGAGGATCACGCCCGAGTGGTACTGGGCCTGCATCTCGCGGACGACGTCGATGATCTGCGCCTGGATGGTCACGTCGAGGGCCGTGGTCGGCTCGTCGGCGATCAGCACGTCGGGGTTGCAGCTGATCGCCATGGCGATCATCGCCCGCTGGCGCATGCCGCCGGAGAACTCGAACGGGTACTGGTCGACGCGCTTGCGCGCGTCGGGGATGCCCACCCGGGCGAGCAGCTCGGCGGCCATCTCCCACGCCTCCGCCCTGCCCTTGTCCTGATGCAGCATGATCGCCTCGGCGATCTGGTTGCCCACCTTGAACACCGGGTTGAGGCTGGTCATGGGGTCCTGGAAGATCATCGCGATGTCGTTGCCGCGCACCTCGCGCATCTCGTCCTCGGACAGGGCGCGCAGGTCGCGGCCGCGCAGGGTGATGTCGCCGGCGACGATCCTGCCCGGCGGGTCGGGGATGAGGCGCATCACCGAGAGGGCGGCGACGGTCTTGCCCGACCCCGACTCGCCCACGATGCCGAGGGTCTCCTCGCGGTCGAGCGTGAAGCTCACGCCGTTCACCGCCTTGACCACGCCGACGTGGGTGAAGAAGTGGGTCGAGAGGTCGCGCACCTCGAGCAGTCGTTCGGCCACGGCTACTCCTTGAGCTTGGGGTCGGTGGCGTCGCGCAGCCCGTTGCCGAACGAGATGAAGCCGAACACCGTCAACACGAGGGCGGCGCTGGGGAAGGTCACCATCCACCAGCTGCCGGCCCACAGGTACGTGAGGTAGTCCGAGATCATCTTGCCCCAGCTCGCGTTGGGCGGCTGCACGCCGATGCCGAGGAAGCTCAGCGCGGCCTCCGTGACGATGGCGCCGCCGACGGCCATGGCCATCGCCACGTACACGGGCGCCATGCTGTTGGGCAGCACGTGACGGAAGATGATGCGCAGGTCGCTGGCCCCCTGGGCGCGCGCCGCCTCGACGTACTCCATGGCCTTGACGCTCAGGACCTGGCCGCGCACCAGGCGGGCGAACGTCGCCCAGCCGAGGATGCCGATGGCGAGGAAGACGTTCACGAAGCCGGGCCCGAGCACGGTCATGATGAGCAGGACGAAGAGGATGTAGGGGTAGGCGAAGAAGACGTCGGCGAGCCGCATGATGACGCTGTCGACCGCTCCTCCGTAGTAGCCCGACACGGGCCCCGCGACGAGGCCGATGACGACGGCGATGGCCACGGCGATGACGCCGACGAGCAGCGAGATGCGGGTGGCGACGAGGACGCGCGAGAGGATGTCGCGGCCGAGGTAGTCGGTGCCCATGGGGTGGGCGAGGCTCGGCGACGACCCCTGTCCGCCCGGCGTCAGGGCGTAGTCGACGGCATTGGGGTCGTACGGCACGAGCCCGCGGCCGTCGGTCAGCGGGTAGGCGATGACCTGGACGAGGCCGACGACGATGAACACCAGGATGATGCCGAGGCCGACGAGGGCGAGCTTGTTCTTCTTGAGACGGCGCCACGTGTCGGCCCACGGGCTCAGCGGCCGAGGCGTCGCCATAGCGTCGGCCGCGAACTGCGTCGTCGTGACGGCGGCCGCGGTGTCGACGGCGTCGCGCACGTTCGAGTCCACGCTACTCCTCCAGCCTGATGCGCGGGTCGACCATGGCGTAACCGAGGTCGACGAACAGGTTGGCGAAGACGTAGACGACCGTGGCGAAGAGCACGCCGCCGGCGATGACCGGCGCGTCGCGGGCCCCGATCGCCTGGTAGATCATCAGCCCGATGCCCGGACGCGCGAACACCGTCTCGGTGAGGATGGCGCCGCCCATGAGGGCGCCGAGGTCGATGCCGGCGATGGTCATCACCGGGATCACCGCGTTCTTGAAGGCGTGCTTGCCCACGACCGTGCGCTCGCTGAGGCCCTTGGCGCGCGCCGTGCGGATGTAGTCGCTGCGGATGACCTCGAGCATCGAGGCGCGCTGCATGTACGAGATGTAGGCGACCTCGATGAGACCCAGGGTCACAGCCGGCAGCACCAGGGTCATGAAGCTGTCCCACGAAGCGGGGATGATCCACAGCACGTTGTCGCCGGCCCCGGTGAGCGGGAAGATGTCGACCCCGAACCACTCCTGCAGCTTGAGGCCGAAGAACCACTGCATGAAGACGCCGAGCACGAACACGGGGATGCCCCACACGATGAGCGCGGCCGTGGTCAGCGCCGTGTCCCAGAAGGAGTACTGGCGCAGGGCCGAGTAGATGCCGAGCGGGATGCCGAGCATCTCGATGAGCACGGCGGCGATGGCGAGCTGGATGGTGTTGGGCGCGTTGTCCCTGATCATCTGGGCGACGTCCTGCTGGAGGTAGAAGGACTCGCCGAGGTCGCCGTGCAGGAGGCCGTTGAGCCACACCCCGTACTGCACGTAGATGGGCTTGTCGAGGCCCTTCTGCACGCGGATGGCCTCGATCTTCTCCTCGGTCGCGTTCTTGCCCGCGAGCATGCGCGCCGGGTCGCCGGGGATGACGTAGAGCATCATGAACGTGATGACGCTCACGCCGAAGAGGACGATCACCAGCTGAAAGAGGCGCCTGACGACGTACGAGAGCACGGCGCTACCTTACTCCTCGGACCCCGGACCTTCATCCCGGGACGACCCGCGAGGGGACGCCCGGCGGCCGCCGCCCGCAAACGGCGGTGGCCCGCCGCTGGACCCCAGCGGCGGGCCACCACTGCCGCGGCCGGATGCAGTCTAGATATTCACGACTGCATACGCAAGCCGACAGGACCGTGCGCCGGTCCTTACTTGACCCAGAGCTTCCACATGTCGGTCGTGCCCATCGGGTCGTGCGTGAAGCCGCCGATGCGATTGTTGCTCATGCGGAAGTCGCGGTAGTAGTAGATCGGGATGCAGGGCGCGTCCTCGAGCATGACCTTCTCGGCCTGCAGGTAGAGGTTGCGGCGCTGCGTCTCGTCCGTCGTCTGACGCGCCTGGATGACCAGGTCGTCGAACTCAGGGTTGTTGTAGAAGGTGTACATGGTCGCCGACTGCGAGCTGTGGAACAGCGGGTAGAGGAAGTTGTCCATGGCCGGGTAGTCGGCGATCCAGCCCATGCGGAAGACCTCGGAGGAGTCCTTGTCGCCCTTCTCGCTCTTGGCGAGCTTGTCGAGGTAGGTGCCCCACTCGAAGTTCTCGAGCTTGACGTCGATGCCCACGGCCTTCCAGCCGGCCTGCAGGACCTCGGCGACCTTCTGGTGACCCTCGTCGGTGTTGTACCAGACGCGCAGCGTCGGGATGTCGCCGAGGCCGGCGACGATCTCCTTGGCCGCCTCAGGGTCGTAGGCGTAGGGCGACTGGTTGGGCTGGTAGCCCGGGATGCCCTCGGGGATGATGCCCGTGGCGGGCAGCGAGACGCCCTCGTTGACGATGTTGATGACGTTCTCGGCGTCAGCCGAGAGGGCCATGGCCTTGCGGATCTGCAGGCCCCTGTCGCCGGCCGGCGCGCCGACCGTCGGGTTGTTCATGTTGAAGCCGTAGAAGTAGGTCGCGAGGCTCGGCCACGCCTTGGCCGTCCACTCACCGCTCTTGACCTGCGGCATGTTCTCGGCCGCCTTCACCTGGCCCGGCGGGACGGTCGAGTAGTCGATGTTGCCCTTCTGGAACTCGAGCCACTGCGTCGACGACTCGAGGATGATGGGCATGTTGATCTCGTCGAGGTAGGCCGCGTTGTCGGGGTCCCAGTAGTCCGGGTTGCGGACCAGGGTGATGGAGCGGTTGTTCTTCCACTCCTTGACCATGAACGGCCCGGTCCCGACCGGCTTGCGGTTGTACGCCTTGGCGCCGATCTCCTCGATGTAGTCGACGGGGGTGACCGCGGCGACCGGGTGGCCGAGGGTCTGCGGGAACTCGGCGAACGGGTAGCGCAGCGTCACCTCGAGGGTGTAGTCATCGATCGCCTTGACGCCCGTGAGGCCGTCCTTGCTGTCCCAGTAGCCGCCGTCGTCTGCGCCCTGGATGGGAGCGAGGATGTAGGACGTGTACGAGCCGTTGTCAGGGTTGGTGGCGCGGTTCCACGAGTCGACGAAGTCCTGGGCCACGACCTCGCGGCTCACCGGCGCCTGGAACATGACGCCCTTCTTAAGCTTGAAGGTCCAGACCGTGGCGTCCTCGTTGGCCTCCCAGCTCTCGGCGATCTTGGGGACGGCCTTCATGCCCCCGGTCTCGTCGAGCTCGTAGGCGACGAGGCCCTCGAGCACCTGGTGGGCGACCTGCCAGCCCTCGCTCTCCTGGACACCGACGGCGTCGATGGCCGGCGGGTTGGCGGAGAGCGCGTAGTTGTAGACCCCGCCCGGCTTGGGCGTGCCCTCGGTGCCCCCGGTCGTCTCCTCCTCCTCGCCGCAGGCGGCGAGCACGAGGCCGGCGACCACGAGCAGGACGGCGAGCACCATCAGGCCCCGCCACCGCAATCTCAGGGTGTTCAAGATGTGACCTCCTTCATAGGACCAAACCTTCGCTGTGGGCTGCTGCCGCGCCCGAGGCGTCGCCGTGGCCGGCGAGCCCTACCACCGTCGTTCCCCAGCGGCCGGCACCTCCCGTGTCTGCCTGCGTGTCGTGCGTGACCTGGTCCGCCCCGTCGTCCCGACTCAGCCCAGCCTCCACGCGAGGAGGAAGGTCGTGACGAAGAAGGCGACGCCCGTGATCACCGTGTAACGCGTGAGGTTACGCTCCATGACGCTCGCCTGCCCGGCGAACGAGAAGCCGGTGGAACTGGCCATGCCGGCGTCCTTGCCGGAATGCATGAGGATGAGGCCGATGAGGACGAGGCTCACCAGCAGGTGGGCGACGACGAGGATGGCGGTCAGCACGTGCTTGCTCCCCTGTGGTCGGACTGGCTCGTGGCCGGTTGACGCATACGAGCATAGCATTCTTGCACTTCGCGAGCCTCGGCACAACGTCGACGCCGGCGAGGCCTCACGGCGCCGGCTCCAGGAGCGTCGTGCCGGTCATCTCCGGCGGCGGCTCGAGGCCGAGCAGGCCGAGGGCGGTCGGCGCCAGGTCGCAGAGCCGGCCGCCCTCGCGCACGCGCACGCCGTCGAGCGTGGCCACGAACGGCACGAGGTTCGTGCTGTGCGCCGTGTTGACGCTGCCGTCGGGTTCCATCATGTTGTCGGCGTTGCCGTGGTCGGCGGTCACCAGGCAGGCGCCGCCGCGCGCGGTCACGGCGTCGACGACCCTGCCCAGGCAGGTGTCGACGGCCTCCACGGCGGCCACCGCGGCGGCCACGACCCCGCTGTGCCCCACCATGTCGGCGTTCGCGTAGTTGACGATCACGAACTGGAAGGTGTCGTCCGTCAGACGCGCGAGAAGCTCGTCGGTGACCTCGTAGGCGCTCATCTCGGGCTTGCGGTCGTAGGTCGGCACGTCGCGCGGGCTGGGCACAAGGATGCGCTCCTCGCCCGGGTACGCCTTCTCGACGCCCCCGTTGAAGAAGAAGGTCACGTGGGCGTACTTCTCGGTCTCGGCGATGTGCAGCTGGCGCAGACCGGCCTCGGCGAGCACCTCGGCGAGGACTCGCCGCGGGTGCTCGGGCGGGAAGGCGACGGGCAGCGGGAACTCCTTCTTGTACTGGGTCATCGTCACGAAGTCGACGGCGGGCGGGGCGGGACCGCGGTCGAAGCAGGCGAAGTCCTTCTCGAAGAAGGCGCGCGTGAGCTGGCGGGCGCGGTCCGGGCGGAAGTTGAAGAACAGGCACACGTCGCCCGTGCGCACGCGCGCCTCGCGCTCGGGCGCGACGACGGTGGGGCGCACGAACTCGTCGGTCTCGCCGCGCGCGTAGGCCGCCTGCACCGCCGCCTGGGCGTCGGCAGCGAAGAAGCCCTGGCCGTAGACCATGGCGTCGTAGGCCAGCTTGGTGCGCTCCCAGCGGCCGTCGCGGTCCATGGCGTAGTAGCGGCCGCTGACCACGCCGTAGCGGCCCACGCCGAGGCGGTCCATCTCGTCCTGGATCTCGGCCAGATACTGCGGAGCGCTCTGGGGCAGCGTGTCGCGCCCGTCGAGAAAGGCGTGCACGACGACGTCGCCGACGCCCTCGCGGCGGGCGAGCTCGAGGCACGCCTTCAGGTGCCCCATGTCGCTGTGCACGCCGCCGTCGGAGACCAGGCCCATCAGGTGGAGCCGGCTCCCCCGTCCCGCGGCCTTGGCCATGGCCTGCACCAGGACGCGGTTGGTGAAGAACGACCCGTCGCTGATGGACTTGGTGATGCGCGTGAGGTCCTGGTAGACGATGCGCCCGGCGCCGATGGTGAGGTGGCCGACCTCCGAGTTTCCCATCTGCCCCGGGGGCAGGCCCACGGCCTCGCCGGAGGCGTCGAGGGTGCCGTGCGGGTAGCGCGCCCAGAGCCGGTCGAAGTTGGGCGTGCGGGCCAGGGCGACCGCGTTGCCCGGGCCTTCGGGGGCGACGCCCCAACCGTCCATGACGACGAGCACCACGGGCTCGACGATCGCCCCGGTGGGCGAGCGCGCGGGGTCGCGGGCGATGGCGGGGCGGTCGGTCACGCTCGCCTTGTACCCGCTGCCCCGCTCACTCACCCTCAGGCGGACGCGACGAAGCGCACGATGCGGGCGAACTCCCGAGGGTCGAGACTCGCGCCGCCGACCAGGACGCCGTCGATGTCGGGCTGCGCCATGAGCTCGTCGATGTTGGCCGCCTTCACGCTGCCGCCGTACAGGATGCGGGCCGTGTCGGCGGCCTCGCCGAAGTGCTCGCGCAGGCACTCGCGGATGAAGGCGATCGTCTCCTGGGCCGTCTCGGGGGTCGCCGTCCGGCCCGTGCCGATCGCCCAGATCGGCTCGTAGGCGACGGCCACGGCGGCCAGCTCGCCGGCGTCGACCTCGGCGAGGTCGGCGGCGACCTGGCCGCCGACCTTGCTCTCGGTTCGGCCGGCCTCGCGCTCCTCGAGCGTCTCGCCGCAGCAGAGCACGGGCTGCAGGCCGGCGTCGAGGGCCGCGCGCACCTTGCGCGCCAGGTCCTCGTCGTTCTCGGCGTAGTACTGGCGGCGCTCGGAGTGGCCCAGGATGACGTGGGACACGCCGAGCTCGGTCAGCATGCGCGGCGCGATCTCGCCCGTGTAGGCGCCCTCGGCGGCGTAGTGCATGGTCTGGGCGCCGACGCGCACGTCGCTGCCCGCCGTCGCGGCCAGCGCCGTCTCGAGGCAGACGGCCGGAGGGCAGAGCAGGACGTCGCGGTCCCCGACGTCGCCGACCAGCGGCAGGAACGCGCTGAAGAAGGCGCGCGTCTCGGGCCGCGTCTTGTACATCTTCCAGTTGCCCGCCATGAGCGGGCGGCGCGCGCCGGCCACGTCAGCCGGCCTCGAGGAGGACGGCCACGCCGGGCAGCGTCTTCCCTTCGATGAACTCCATGGCGGCGCCGCCGCCGGTCGAGACGTGCGTGACGCGGGCGTCGAGGCCGAACCTGCGCACGGCGCTCACCGTGTCGCCGCCGCCGACGACGGTCACGCCCGGGCAGGCCGCCACGGCCTCGCCGACGGCGCGCGTGCCAGCGGCGAACTCGTCGAGCTCGAAGAGCCCCATGGGGCCGTTCCAGAACACCGTGCCCGCCCCGGCGATGCGCGCGGCGAACGCCTCCGCCGTCCTCGGCCCGATGTCGAGCCCCATCTGGTCGGCCGGCATGGCCTCCGCGTCCACGACCGTGGCCGGCGCGCCCGCCTCGGCCGCCGGGGCGACGACGACGTCGACCGGGAGCTCGAAGGCGCAGCGGCCCGCGCGCGCCCGCGCCGCGATGGCGCCGGCGACCTCGACCTTGTCGGCCTCGAGCCTCGACATGCCGACCTCGTGACCGGCGGCCTTGAGAAAGGCGAAACACATCGCGCCGCCGACGAGGACGGCGTCGGCGCGCTCGAGCATCGCCTCGATGACGCCGATCTTGTCGGACACCTTGGCGCCGCCGAGGACGACGACGAACGGGCGTCCCGGATCGCCGAGCAGGGAGCCCAGCATCTCGAGCTCTCGCGCCATGAGCAGCCCGGCCACCGCCGGCAGGTGGCGCGCGACGCCCTCGGTGGAGGCGTGCGCGCGGTGGGCCGTGCCGAAGGCGTCGTTCACATACACGTCGGCCAGCGCGGCGAGCTGGCGCGCGAAGCCGTCGTCGTTGGCCGTCTCCCCGGCGTGGAAGCGCAGGTTTTCGAGAAGCAGCACCTCGCCCGGCCGCAGCTCCCGGGCGGCCTTGGCGACCTCGGGGCCGACGCAGTCGTCGAGCTTGCGGACCGGTCGGCCCAACAGACCCTCGAGGCAGCGCGCCACCGGGTCCATGCGCAGTGCCTCGACGACCTCGCCCTTGGGACGCCCGAGGTGCGAGGCGAGGATCACGGGGCAGCCCTGGCAGAGGAGGTACTCGATCGTCGGCAGGGCGGCGCGCACGCGGGTGTCGTCGGCCACGCGGCCGTCCTCGAGCGGCACGTTGAAGTCGACGCGCACCAGCACGCGCCTGCCGGCCACCGGGTAGTCGGTGATGGAGCGTTTCATGTGCCTGACACCCCCCAGGATCGTCCTAGAGGACCATCTGGACGAGGTCGACGAGGCGGCACGAGTAGCCCCACTCGTTGTCGTACCAGGCGATGCACTTGACCATCGTGCCCTTGGCCATGGTCAGCGCCGGGTCGAAGATCGACGAGTGCGGGTTGCCGACGATGTCGCTGCTCACGATGGGGTCCTCCTGGTACTGGAGGATGCCCTTGAGCGGCCCCTCGGCGGCGGCCTTCATCGCGGCGTTGACCTCATCGGCGGTGGCCTCCGTGCTCAGCTCGGCGACCAGGTCGGTGGCCGACCCGTCGGGCGTGGGCACGCGCAGGGCGAAGCCGTCCAGCTTGCCCTCGAGCTCGGGGATGACGAGCGCGACGGCGCGCGCCGCGCCCGTCGTCGTCGGGATGATCGAGAGGGCCGCGGCGCGCGCCCGGCGCAGGTCCTTGTGGGGGAAGTCGAGGATGCGCTGGTCGTTGGTGTAGGCGTGGACGGTGGTCATGAAGCCGCGCTCCACGCCGAAGGTGTCGACCAGCACCTTGGCCATGGGAGCGAGGCAGTTTGTCGTGCAGCTCGCGTTGGAGATGACGTCGTGCTTGGTGCGGTCGTAGACGTCGTCGTTGACGCCGAGGCAGATCGTGACGTCGGGCCCCTTGGCCGGCGCCGAGATGACGACCTTGCGGGCGCCGGCCTCGAGATGCTTCGCGGCCTCGGCGCGCTCGGTGAAGCGGCCCGTCGACTCGATGACGACCTCGGCCCCCAGGTCGCGCCACGGCAGCTTGGCGGGGTCCGTCTCGGCCGTGACCCGCACGCGCCTGCCGGCGATGACGAGGGCGTCGTCCTCGACCGCGACCTCGCCGTCGAAGACCCCGTGCACGGAGTCGTACTTGAAGAGGTGGGCGAGGGTCGCCGCGTCGGCGAGGTCGTTGATGCCGACGAACTCGACGTCGGCGCCCAGCTTCAGGGCCGCGCGGACGACGAGCCGCCCGATGCGGCCGAACCCGTTGACACCTACGCGTACGCTCATGACGTCTCCTCCGTCCTCCGGCTCGGTTGCAGGCGAGAGCCTACCAGAGCGCCGCAGCGGGTACCCGGACCGGCCGTTGGCCGCGGCGAGCCGGCGGGTCAGCGGCCGTGCGCCGGCGGCTGCAGCGTCGGGATGCGCCCCAGGAAGATGTTGCCAGTGCGCCCGTCGATCGAGATCCAGTCGCCGGCGTGCAACTCGACCATGGCGAGCCGCGCCAGACCCTCGCGCTCGATGACCTCGAGGTCGCGGCAGTCGACGACCGCGGTCTTGCCCAGTCGCTTGGCGGTCACCGCGGCGTGCGAGGTCGCGCCGCCGCGCGCCGTCAGGATGGCGTCGACGCGCGTGATCATGTCGATGTCCTCGGGCACGGTGTCCGGGCGCAGCAGCACGATCGGCTCGCCGTCGGCCTCCGCGCGCAGGCGCTCGATCTGCTCGGCGTTGACGGCGACCCGCCCGGCGTAGGCCCCGCCGGCCACGCCCATGCCCACCGCCACCGGCGCGCCGTACTCCGGCGCGGCGGTGTCGAAGTACGCCGCGTGCTTCGCCTGTTCCTGGACGACGGCGCGCTTCTGCAGCAGATACAGGTCGGCGGCCGCCGGCGACTCGAACGTGAACTCGATCTCCTGCGGGTCGAACTCGCGCGCCCCGACCAGGTCGCGCGCGACCTCGAGCAGCTTGGCGTACACCTCCGGGAAGTCACGCTCGAGGGAACGCTCGGTCCCGCGGTAGGTGGGACTGCCGAGGCGCTGCGCCTCGGAGATGGGCAGCGGGAAGACGAGGCCCCCGACGAGGTCCTCGCCCTGGCTGCGCACGGCGAAGTCGCCGAAGAGGCGCACCTGGCGGCTGTAGGGCTCGAGCGGGTTGTTGGTGAAGGTCACGCCGGAGCCCGACTCGCGGCTCAGGTTGCCGAACACCATGCGCTGCACGACCACCGCCGTGCCCCACTCCTCGGCGACGCCGATGTGCTCCCGGTAGATGCGCGCCTGCGGGGCGTCCCACGACTCGAGCACGCGGAACACGCAGGCGACCAGCTGCGCGAAGGGCTCGTCGACGAAGGTCACGCCCTCGGCGCGCGCGCGGCGCCGGTAGGTGAGCGCGATCTCGCGCATCTGCTCGGCGCTGAAGTCGAGCTTCTGCTCGACCCCGTAGCGCCCCTTGAACTCGATCATGATGGCGTCGAAGAAGTCGCGCGGCACGCCCGCCGACATGGCCCACGACTGCAGGAAGCGCCGGTAGCTGTCCCAGGCCGCCCACTCCCTGCCGGGCTGGCGCGCGAAGGCCTCGGTGAGCTCGTCGTTCAGGCCGACGTTGACGAAGGTGGTCATGAGGCCCGGCATCGAGATCGCCGCGCCGGAGCGGATCGAGAGCAGCAGCGGGCGCCGCGGGTCGCCGAGGCGCAGGCCCGTCTGGCGCTCGAGCCGGCGCAGCGCGTCGCGCACACGGGCGATCGTGTCCTCGTAGAGCGGCTGGTACGACATCGCCGGCAAGGCCCCGAACAGCTCGGTCGTGATGATGAACCCCTCGGGCACGTTGTGGCCGTACGCGGCCATCTCCTTGAGCCCCAGGCCCTTGAACCCGAGCGTCATCTGGTCGTCGGTGCCGGGTCGCGCCCGGTGGATCGGCGAGACCAGACGCTCGGGGTCGTAGTTCATCATGCGCGTGAGCGCCTGGCTGTCGAGGCGGCCGCGCAGCACCGAGATCTGGTGCAGGGCGGCGCCGACGAAGCGGTCGAGGGCCTGCAGGCCCAGGGCCGAGACCAGCACGTCGCGCAGCACCATCTCGGCGACCGCGTCGACCGACATGCCGCGGGCCTCGCACTGGCGCGGGTCGTTGACGAGCACGGTGCGCAGCACCTGTTCGTGACTCAGCACCGAGGTCGCCGAGAGCTCGGCCACGCTGTGCGCGAGGAACTGGAACATGTTGTGGTACTGGCGGAACGTGAAGTTGTGGCTGCTGAAGCTCGCCTCGAGCATGCTGAGGTTGGCGCTCAGGGCGCGCGAGTCGACGCCGTCCACGGCGAGCGCCCGCTCGAAACGCCGGATGGCGCTCGCCTTGCGCCGCAGCGAGTCGCGGTTGACGTAGGGTTCGACGCCTTCGGCGACGAGGTCCTCGAGCAGGCGGCCGACGAGCTTCTCGACGCGGAACGACAGGCCGAGCGCGTCGAACTTGGGCTCGCTGTAGTTGCCGTAAATGGACGGGATGCCGGCCGCGATGTGGCGCTTCTGGTAGATGTTCTCGGTGGCCACCGTGCGCCGCGGGCTGAGGATGACGGCCTTGAGCTCCTCGAGCACGGCGAGGGCGGCGTCCAGCAGCCGGTCGCGGCTCGCCGACCCGGGGCGCGCCTGCCAGCGGGCCAGCGCCCGCGCGAAGCGCGCCCTCGTGCGCGCCTCGAGGGCCAGGTGGCGGGCCACGGCCTCACCCACGTCGTCGACCGCCGGCGAGTACTGCTGCGCGACGAGCTGGT
>FWPV01012039.1_pt1 | contig 13501 bp, 12 predicted proteins | sample 2228371 | NCBI WGS metagenome assembly FWPV01 (sample SAMEA103939776, study PRJEB20133) | metagenome | reverse complement strand
TATTAAATTTATCTAAGTTTTAATTCTCAAAAAAATTCCCCTTGACATTTTTCTCATAAACGCAATGACAATTGGAGGCGGTCTGACACAAGGTCAGATCCTACGGCTCTGCTGACCTTTTGCGCTACTGCTCTTTTAAAATCCCAAATGCTTAATGCTAAATGCCAATGTGGAACCTATCCCCTTATCATAACTAAGAGCATCTTAAAGGGTTTTGTTGCTTTTATACTATGGGGTATATCCTTGGGGAAATAAGTTGCTTCCCCTTCTCTAATTTTTTTTAAAGCATTCCCAACCTTTGCTTCTGCTTCACCTTCAAAAATGTATAAAAATGCGTCAAAAGGTGCTTTATGTTCTGACAACCCCTGCCCTTCATCAAAGGCAAAAAGGGTCAAGCTTCCCTCTTTTTTTTGAATTAAAGCTTTGCTAACTATTGAATCTTTTTGGTAATCAATTGAATTATTTAAAAGTAATGGTTCCAAAAATTGTTCCAAACTCATAATAACCTCTTTTCCCCTTCCAATTTTTTTATTTCCGTCACATCTTGGACAACTTCTAAACAACCTAAATAATTTCCTTCATTATCCCTTACTGGAAAATATCTAATATGTATGAATTTTCCCTTTGAATTTATCCAAAATTCAGCTGGATTATTTGAACCTCCTTTAAAGTCCTCTAAGATTTTATTTACTAAATGGATCGATTTTTGTGGATGGCAACCTTGAACCTTCATTCCAATTACTTGTGGTGTTCTTAAAAAAACCCTATCGGGTGGATCTGAATAAAATTTTACAGTGTCCTCTTTATCTACAAAAGCAATGTCTATGGGTAAAGTATTAAAAATTCCTAAGAGTTCTTTTAAACTTAAATTTCCCGTAGGAAAGGTCACAACCCCTTCTTCCATAACAATTTTTTCCTTTTCCTTTTCCACAACTCCCTTTGCAACTTCTGGTGTAAAGGAACAATAGCCAATCTTTTCAAATTCTACTTTTGCACCTCTTATTTCTTCTTCTGTTAGCACCTTCATAGCTGTGGGAAATAGGATTTGATTTTCCTTCATAAAATGGGAAGCCAAAAGCTCAGATAAATTTATGCTTAAATTTTCCAGTTTTTCAATGAATTCATTAAAAGGGATATTTTTATAATTTTCCTTTAAATTTTTTAAATCCTTTTTAACATCCCTTATCATATCATGTTCCATCCACATAATCCTTGGGGGTTGAGTTATCCCATGTTTTTCAAGCAAAGGAAATAGCACATTTTCTTCCCTTAAATAATGGGGTTCTGATTCTAATAAGTGTTCAACCAAACCTTCAAAGGAACCCAAAACCTCCCTTGCCTCTTCAAAATTTTTAAAATTTTTTAAATTATTTGATATTTTTTTCAAGCCCGTTCCATAACCAAGCATAATTTGATGCTCAACCATTAAAATATGGATTGGATGGCCAGGTGGGGCAATGGGTTTTTGGTCTTCTAAGGACTCTTGAAAAATTTGTAAATGCAAATCACACATCTTATGGATTTCCTCTGCTGGAAGCCCTTCTTTTATCAATTCCTCTTCTGCCTTTGCAATTTCATCAGGTTTTGTATCCTTTAAGACCTCTTTGAATTCTTTTTTTAAGTCATCTGCTTTTTCACCTTTGTGTAGTTTTCTTATAATTTCTTTGATCTTATCTTTCATAAAATTAAATCTCCTAAAAGTTTTTTAAATATTATACTCTTTTTCTTTTAAATTGAAAAGGTCATACACCATTATAACTGCGCCAAAAAGGAAAAATATTCCAAGAATTGTAGCACAAGCCATCCATAATTTTGTAAATTCCATTGTTTCCATATAAGAAAAACCCAAAACTCTTTCAAGATATGATTGAACAACCCCTGCAACTCCAAAGGCAAGTCCCATTAAGAACATAGATGATGCCATTGTCCAAAAGGAAAATTTCCCCCTTTCTTCTTTGTAAACATTTATATTATTTATTTTAGGTAAGGCAAAGTAAAATAAAGTGAAATTAAGTAAAGCATAGGCACCAAAAAAAGCCAAATGCCCATGGGATACAGTTATTTGCGAGCCATGGGTATAATAATTAATTGGAGGCAAGGTATGGACAAATCCCCAAATTCCTGCTCCAAGTAAGTGGTAAAAGGCAGTTCCTACTGCAAGTGTAAAGGTAAAGGGATTTTTTATTTCTGCTTTTCTGTGCTTTACATGGTTCCAGGTGTCAAAAACCATTAAAACAATTGGCAATGGTTCTAAGGCAGAAAAAATCCCACCAACCCATAGCCAATATTTTGGAGCTCCAAGCCAATAGTAATGATGTCCTGTCCCAGCAATTCCAGTAAAGAGAAAGAGTCCAATTTCTACATAAAGCCATTTCTCTACGACATTTCTATCTACTCCCGTAATTTTCATTAAAATAAAGGCAAAGATTGCACCTGTTACAAGTTCCCATGCCCCTTCAACCCAAAGGTGTATTACCCACCACCAATAGTACCAATCAATTGTGGCATTTTTATAAAAGGGAATTCCAAAAAGATATAAAATTGCTAAGAATGTCATTCCACCTAAGAGGGTTCCTAAAATCACAGTTTTTTGATTTCCCTTAAAGACAGTCATTCCAATGTTATATAAAAAAATCAATGCAGCAATCACTACAACTAAATCAAGGGGTCTTGGAATTTCAAGTAATGGTCTTCCTTGTGTCCAACCAAACAAAAAGCCAATTAAAGCAACAACACCTGTCAAAAGGAGTAAAAACAATTGAATATATGCAAGCTTTGGAGACCAAATTTCTCTTTTTGTTTCTTCAGGGACTAGGTAATAAGCTCCACCCATAAAACCCAAAAGAAGCCATAAAACAAGTAAATTTGTATGCATTGCCCTTGCTGTAGAAAAGGGGAAAGAATTTACAATTTCTTGGGAAATTGTAGTTGAATAACTTAAACCTAAGTATAAGCCCAAAAGGATTTGTAAAATAAAAAGTAAAAGGGCAGGATAAAAATAATATTTTGCAATTTTTTGAGAAGTGTATTCCATCTTTTCCTCCTATTTTAATGAAATTAAAAATTCTGCAAGTTTTTGAAGTTCTTCCTCAGAAAGTTGCTTTTGGGATGGCATCTTGGAATTTGGATTTATATTTTTTGGTTCTTTTATCATTTCCTTTAAAGTTTCCATATCGTAAGAAGCACCTACTTTTGAAAGATCTGGTCCCCTCTTACCACCTTTTCCATTTAAACTATGGCATGTCATACATCCTCTTACCTTAAACAAAGCAGCACCTACTCCAATGTTTTCTGCCAAAGACATCCTGTAGGCAATCTTTGAAATTCTATTATCACTATGTTGGGGAGGCCAATCATTGTTATCAATTTCAGAAACCCACTTTAAAAAGGAAATTAAATTTTCAATTTCTTCTTCTTTTAAATTTTGTTTTGGCATTTTCCTTTTAGAGTTTTCAAAAACCACATCTGGGGATTTTAAAATTTCCTTAATATTATCTTCTCCCAATCTTTTATATGCCTTTGTCATATCAGGAGCATAATAACCACCAAATCCAAGTATAGTATGGCAATCGTTGCAGTTGTATCTTTCCCAAACCCTTTTCCCTTCAATCACTTCTTTGCTTAAATTTTCTTCTTTTGTCAAAATTTTAACTTGCTTGTGAGTATCGAAGGTCAAATAAAGAAAAAGTACAGCAGAAGAAAGGGTGCCTAAGAGAAAAACCCAAAAAGCAATTTTTTTGTCCATAAATCCTCCTTAAAAAAAGTATTTGAAAACATAACTTAATTTACCCTTTTTTATAAAATACATCCCAGAAAATTTCATAATTTCCCTCATTTTTTCCCTGTATCCCTTCCTATAGCAAGGGGTTGGGCATTTTTTACAAGGTGGTTTTGGGTCATAAGGGCAAAGTAACCTTTTTGCTACTCCATGGAGCAAAACCCTTTTACATTCATCACAAACTTTTAATTTATATCCATTTAAATAATCCCCTAAAATCCCCTTTAAATTTAATAGGGCTTTTTCTCCATTATGGTTTTCCAAGCAAAAGGTCTCTGTAAATTTTGAAAGCAAATAAATATCTTTTAAAATTTTATCCCTTTTACCCATTTATTTTTTCGTCCTTAAGTTTTTTGCATAATCTTTTATTTTTTGTAATGCCTCCTTCATTGGTGCCCATCCATACCAGTGCATATAATCGGGATTCATATGAAAAGCACCTTGAAAAGCTCTCATCCTATATTCCAAAAACATAAGGTATAATTCTTGTTCAATTGAAGATTTTGCCTCATAAAATTGAAGTAAATCAGGAGCAAAATGCCAGTTATCTGGTTTTTTCAAATATCCCTCTTCGTATAAAGCTTTAACTTCTCTTATGGCTTCTGCAAATATTTTATCTATTTCTTTTATAACTTGGTCTCCTGTTTCAAGTTGATTTTTTGCAAAACTTTGGCTATGACATTGGGAACAAATTTTTAACATTTTTTCCCTCTCTTTATCAAATTCTTCTTTTGTCAGGCGTGCAACTTTTCCTGTTTTTACAACTTCTAACCTTGGTGTAGGTTTTCCTTCTTCATCTAAAACCCCAAGGGCTTGCAAAATTGTTATCCTATCTTTTAGCCACTCTTCATCCGCTTCTGGCAATCTTAAAGCAAGGAAGCCCCAAGAAGTCATAACTTTATGATTTCCTTCACTCATATGACATGTCTGGCAAGTTGGTGCTCTTTTTGAGTCCTTTCCTTCAATTTGCCAAATAGTTCCATGTTTTGATGTAGACCACATCTCCCATTGGGGATGGTCAAAACCCATATGACAGGTCTGGCAAGCCATTGGATTTTGTGCTTCTGACTTATTAAAAGAATGTCTTGTATGGCAACTATCACATTGAGCATTTCCATAGCGGTAATTGTACTTTTCTTCTTGAGATTTTTCTCCAATTTTATGGCATGAGGAACAACCCTTATAACCTTCCCCCACAATGGCTTTTGGTTGATGAGCCCACATAGGCATAGCTGAGGCAGCAATCCAGCCTAAGTTGTGTTTTCCTTCTTTAAACTGTTTTACTTGTTCTAAATGGCACTTTTCGCAAGTGGCAGGAGTTGGGAGCTTTGCTTTCAAAAAATCCTCCATACCCTTATGCTCTTTTCCATGGCAATCGGAACAATCCACACCTTCCTTTGCCATCTTTGAAGAAAGGTGCTGGCTTACAATCCCTGGTGTTACCTTTTTGTGGCAATCAATACAAGGAGAACCATCCTTTGCAAATAAATTAAAGGAAAAAATAAGAAAAGCAAAGTACAAAAAAATATTCATAATACCTCCTAAAATTATTTAGCACTCCTAAATAATAACCCCTGTTTTTTTAATTTTATTCCCCAAATTTTTTTATTTTAAGAAAAGGGAAAAAGGACTATTAAAATTGAAGAATTCATTTAGGGAAGAAAAAATCTTATTGGTTTGTTTTTATATTTATGAAAAAGATATTTTGGGGTGATCATACAAAAAAGGCATATGAAAATTTTCCTTTTAAGGAAAAAATTTTCCCCTTTGAATTTATTAAAAGCTTGGCTTTAATTAAAGCTTCTGCCATAAAAAGTGCAATGGAATTAAATTTAATAGATGAAGAAAAGGGAAAGGCAATATATAAAATAGCTTTGGAAATTTCCAAGGGGAAATATCAAGACCAATTTCCTTTAAGTATATTCCAAACTGGTTCTGGAACTTCTACAAATATGAATATGAATGAAGTTATTGCAAACCTTGCATCTAAGGCTTTAAAAGGAAAACCCGTCCATCCAAATGATGATGTAAATATTTGTCAGTCCTCTAATGATGTTATTCCTTCTGCCACATACCTTTCTTTGCTTTTCCTTTCAAGGGAAAAGCTCCTGCCCGAAATTAAAATGCTTGAAAGAGATCTAAGAAAAAAAGCAAAGGAGTTTAAAGAAATAATTACAGTTGGAAGGACTCATATACAAGATGCAGTCCCCATTGGATTGGATTATGAATTTTTAAATTATTATTTTGTTATAAAAAAACAAAGAAAAAACATAGAATATGCCTTAAAGGGTCTTTTAGAAATCCCCTTAGGTGGAACTGCAGTTGGAACTGGTTTAAATTCCCATCCAAAATTTGCAAAAAAAGCAATTTTACATTTATCAAAACATACGGGTTTTAATTTAAAACACTTAAAATATCCTCTTCAAAATCAATTTAGCATTGGAAACCTTTCAAATTTTTCATCTTCTTTAAAAAATTTATCTTTGGAACTCTTTAAAATTTTACAGGACTTAAAATTTAAAAACTATTTTGGTGAAATAAAATTAAAACCCCTTCAAGCAGGTTCTTCCATAATGCCTGGCAAGGTAAATCCCATTGCCTTAGAAGTTTTACAGCAAATTTGCTTTTATGTGGCAGGAAAAGATACATCCCTTTCTCTTTCTGCCCTTTCAGGAAATTTTGAATTAAACACTTTTTTCCCCCTTTCAGCTTATAATCTTATAGAATCAATAAAACATTTAGCAGAAGGAATTGAAGTTTTTAGGGAAAAGGCATTAAAAGATATAAAAGCCAATAAAGAGTTGTGCAAAAGTTTAGCCATAAACTCTCCAGCCATAGCAACCCCTTTAAGCTTATATTTGGGTTATGATAAGACAACTGAAATTGTAAAAAAAGCAATGGAGGAAAAGAAAAGTGTCTTTGAAATTATAAAAGAAAAAAATATTTTAAGTAATGAAGATTTGGAAAAAATTTTGGATATTAAAAAACTTGCCTATCCCTTTGAAAATAAATTTTAATTTATTTAAAAACTTTCCAAAAAATTTTTTAATTTTTTTTCAATTTCCATAGAAATATCTAAAAGTTCCTTTCTTTTAGTTGTCTCCATTTGCAAAACTGGATTTATTGTTCCTACCTCAACTTTCCCCTTTTCCTTTTCTCTTATTATAACATTGCAAGGAAGGAAAACCCCAACCATAGGGTCAATTTGAAGAGCTTTATGAGCAAAGTTTGGATTACAGGCACCTAAAATTAAATATGGCTCCATATCAATTCCCAATTTTTCTTTTAATATATCCTTTACATCTATTATTGAAACAATTCCAAAACCTTCTTTTTTTAATGCCTCTGTTACAACTTCAATTGCCTTTTCATACTCCAAATTTAATTCTTTTTTAAAATAATATTCCATATTAACCTCCTTTTTTTAATAATAACCAAAAAATTGTATTTTTTATTTCAATAAAACCTTAAGGGTTTATATTCATTGATAAACCCAAAAGAAAAAAGAGAAAAAAATATGGGTTAAAGCAAATTAAATTTATTGGAACATTTGCCAAAGTACTTATTAGATGTTATAATAATTAAATTATGAAAAAAATAATTGGAATAAGAAAAGAAGATAAGAATAGATGGGAAAGGAGAACTCCAATTGTCCCTGAGCACATAGGAATTTTAAAGAGGGATTATGATTTAGATTTTGTCATCCAGCCCTCTAAGATTAGAGCTTTTTCTTTAAAGGAATATGAACACAATGGAGCAACGATTTCAGAGGACCTTACGATTTGTGATTTTATATTTGGTGTTAAGGAAGTTCCCATTGATTTAATTATTCCAAAAAAGATATATATTTATTTTGCCCATGTAATAAAGGGACAAAAACATAATATGCCAATGCTTAAAAAACTTTTAGAAAGCAAATGTACTCTAATTGATTATGAAAGAATAGTGGATAAACAAAATAAACGCCTTGTCTTCTTTGGTTACCAAGCAGGACAAGCGGGTTTTATGGATGGAATGTGGGCTTTTGGTCAAAGATTGGACTGGGAAGATATTCCAAACCCCTTTGATAGATTTAGACCAACCCATACTTATTTGAATTTAAAAGAAGCAGAAAGGGATTTAGAAATTGTTTCTGAAAGGATTGAAGAAGAAGGAATTCCTGAGGATATTATTCCTGTAGTTGTGGGTTTTGCAGGTTATGGTCATGTCTCTCAAGGGGCTCAATCTTTGTTTAACCAACTTCCCCACATAGAAATTACTCCAAAGGAACTTTTGGAGTTTAAAAAAAATAATTTTTCGAAGTATAAATTATACAAAGTTGTCTTTAAAGAAGAAGATATGGTAGAACCAATAAATCCAGAGGAAAAGTTTGATTTGCAAGATTATTATGACCATCCTAAAAAATATAGGTCTGCATTTTCAAGATATCTGCCTTACCTTTCTATTTTATTTAATTGTATTTATTGGGATCAAAGGTATCCTCGATTAGTTACAGAAAGGGACATAAAAGATTTGTGGAAGGAAGGAAAGAAAAATTTAAGAGTTATAGCTGATATCTCTTGTGATGTGGAAGGAGCAATTGAAATAAATAAAAGAGTTACAACACCTGGAAACCCTGTTTATGTTTGGAGCGTGGAAAATGGGAATATATATGATGGAGTAACAGGAGATGGACCAGTTGTTTTGGCTGTAGATAATTTACCTTGCGAACTCCCAAAGGATTCCTCTACATTTTTTTCAAGAATTCTTTTGCCTTTCATACCAGAAATTGCTAATTGTAATTGGGATAAAAAATTTGAAGATTTAGATTTATCTTACCCTTTAAAAAAAGCAGTAATTGTTCATCATGGGGAAATTACCCCTGAATATAAATACTTAGAAAGGAGTTTGATATGAAAAAAGTTTTACTATTAGGAGCGGGGCTCGTTACAAAACCCCTTGTAGATTATCTTTTAGAACAAGAAGGAATTGAGTTACACATTGGTTCAAGAACATTAAAAAAAGCAGAGGACTTAATTAAAGGTCATCCAAAGGGGAAGGCATTTGCTTTAAATGTTGATGATGAAAAGGAATTAGAAAATGCTGTAAAGGAAAGGGATCTTGTAATCTCTCTTGTTCCCTATACTTATCATGTTCCCATTGCAAAGTTTTGTTTAAAATACAAAAAGGATATGATTACAACCTCCTATGTTTCACCTCAAATGAAGGAACTGGATAAGGATGCAAAGGAAGTAGGAATTCTAATTTTAAATGAAATTGGATTGGATCCAGGTATTGATCATATGTCAGCAATGAAAATTATCCATAAAGCAAAAGATGATGGGGGGAAGGTTTTATCTTTTAAGTCCTATTGTGGTGGACTTCCCCATCCAAAAAACAATGACAATCCCTTGGGTTATAAATTTTCTTGGAGTCCCAGAGGAGTTTTAATGGCAGGGAGAAACAATGGGAAATTCTTAGAATATGGAAACTTAATTGATGTTCCAAATAAAAGATTGTTTGCAACTTATCATTTAGTAGATGTTCCAGGGCTTGGGGACTTAGAAGCATATCCAAATAGGGATTCTGTCCAATATAAAGAAATTTATGGCTTAAATGATGCCCATACAATTTATAGGGGAACTTTTAGAAATCTTGGATGGTGCAATTTGTTGCATAAAATGGTTTCTTTGGATATGTTTTCAATGGAAGAAGAAAATTTTGAAGGTATGACCTATCTCCATTATATGAATTATTTAATTGGTGAAAAAGGGCTTTCAAAGAAAAAATTGATAAAGAAACTTTCAGAAAAATTAAATATTTCTATAGCCCATGAAATCTTTGATAAATTTGAATGGATTGGTTTGTTTGATAAAAAACTTATAAAAAATCCAAAGACAACGAGGTTAGATTTACTTTTAGACCTTTTAATTGATAAAATTAGTTTAAAAGAAGATGAACTGGATATGATTGTTATGCACCACGAGTTTATTATTGACTATAAGACAAAAAAAGAAAAGATAACTTCCACATTAATTGATTATGGAATTCCAAAGGGTTATTCTGCAATGGCAAGGACTGTTTCTTTACCAGCAGCTATTGCTTGCCAATTAATCTTAGAAGAAAAAATAAAAATGACTGGTGTAAAAATTCCAGTGGAACCAGTAATATATGAGCCAGTATTAAAAGAACTTGAAAAAAGAGTAAATTTAAAATTTGAAGAAAGAACTTATACTATATAATTTAATTTATAAAAAGGAGTTCCTATGAAAAAGTATGTTTATTTTTTTGGAGGAGGAAAAGCTGAAGGAAAGGGTACAGAAAAAGCCCTCTTAGGAGGAAAAGGAGCAGGGCTTGCAGAAATGACAAACTTAAAAATCCCTGTTCCTCCTGGATTTACTATAACAACTGAAGCATGTACCTATTATTATAAAAATAATAAAAAATATCCAGAAACATTGAAAAAGGAAGTAAAGGAAGCCTTAAAAAAACTTGAAAAGGAAGTAGGTGCAAAGTTTGGAAATCCTGAAAATCCTTTAACTGTTTCTGTAAGGTCTGGAGCTCCTGTTTCAATGCCAGGTATGATGGATACAATTTTAAATTTGGGTTTAAATTGGAAAACAGTAGAGGGATTGGCTAAAAGGACAAAAAACCCTCGTTTTGCCTATGATTGTTTTAGAAGGTTTATTATGATGTATGCTGATGTTGTAATGGGAGTTTCAAGGAAATATATGGAAGAAATTTTAGAGAAAGAAAAGGAAAAATACAATGTATCCTTGGATTCTGAATTGTCCCCAAAAGCATTAAAAGAAATTTGTAAAAAGTCCTTAAAAAAAGTAAAAGAAGTTGCAAAAAAGGACTTGCCTGAAGATCCCTTAGAACAACTTTGGGGTGCTATAAATGCTGTATTTCTTTCTTGGAATAATGAAAGAGCAATTGTCTATAGAAAACAAAATAAGATTTCTGATGATTTAGGAACAGCTGTAAATGTTCAAGCAATGGTTTTTGGAAATATGGGGGAAAACTCAGCCACAGGTGTTGCCTTTACAAGAAATCCATCAACAGGGGAACCAGAATTTTTTGGTGAATTTTTGACAAATGCCCAAGGAGAAGATGTTGTAGCAGGGATAAGGACGCCTCAACCCATATCAAAGTTAAAAGAAATAATGCCTGGTCCCTATGAAGAGCTTTTAAAGATTAGAAAAAGATTAGAGCAAAGATACAAAGATATGCAAGATATAGAGTTTACAATTCAAGAAGGAAAACTCTATATGCTTCAAACAAGAACAGGAAAAAGGACTGGTTTTGCAGCCATAAGAATTGCTGTGGATATGGTAAAGGAAGGACTTATAACAGAAAAAGAAGCCATCCAACAAGTAGATCCCCATCTTTTAACCCATGTCTTGTCTGCAACTTTTGTGGAAAGTGAAAAAAAGAAAGCAGAAAAGGATGGAAAACTTTTAGCAAAAGGGTTAAATGCAGGTCCTGGTGCTGCTTCTGGAATGATTGCTTTTACAGCAAAGAAGGCAGTGGAAATGGCAAATCAAAAAAAGGATGTAATATTGGTTAGGACTGAGACATCTCCAGAAGATGTAGCAGGGATGTATTCAGCTGAAGGAATACTTACAGCAAGGGGTGGGATGACTTCCCATGCTGCAGTTGTGGCAAGAGGAATTGGGAAACCTTGTGTTGTAGGTTGTGGTGCTTTACAAATAAATGAAGAAGAGGGAATTTTAAAAGTAAAGGATAAAATTTTAAAGGAAGGGGATTTTATATCCATTGATGGAACAACTGGAGAAGTTTTTGAAGGCAAAATCCCAACTCAAGAATCTGAAATATTAAGGGTTAAAGTAAAAAAGGATTTAAAAGAAAAAGATGCATCCTTTTACCCCTATTTTAAAAAGTTTATGGAATGGTGTAATAAATATAGAAAATTAAAGATAAGGACAAATGCAGATAGTCCAAAAGATGCTTTAAATGCAAGGGCACTTGGTGCAGAAGGAATAGGTCTTTGCAGAACAGAGCATATGTTTTTTGAAGAAAAGAGAATTCCTATTGTAAGGGAAATGATTTTAGCAAATACAAAAGAAGAAAGAGAAAAGGCATTAAAGAAAATTGAGCCCCTACAACAAGAGGACTTTGAAGGAATTTTTAGGGTAATGGATGGACTTCCTGTAACTATTCGTTTATTAGATCCACCACTGCACGAATTTTTGCCCCATGAAGAGGAACAAATTGAAAAACTATCAAAGATTATGAGTGTAGATTTTGAAAGGTTAAGGGCAAAAGTTATAGAATTAAAAGAAGCAAATCCAATGATGGGGCATAGGGGTGTTCGCCTTGTTATAACCTATCCTGAAATAGCAGAAATGCAAGTAAGAGCAATAATTAGAGCAGCCTGTAAAGTTAAAAAAGAAAAGATAAAGGTTCTGCCAGAAATAATGATTCCCTTAGTGGGTTTGGAAAAGGAATTTGAAATAATGGAAGAACTTGTAAGAAGGGTTGCAAGTGAAGTTATGAAAGAAGAAAAAACAAAAGTTGATTACCTTGTAGGAACTATGATAGAACTTCCAAGGGCATGTATTATAGCAGATAAAATTGCTGAAAAAGCAGAATTTTTTTCCTTTGGAACAAATGATTTAACCCAAATGACCTTTGGAATTTCAAGGGATGATTACAACAAATTTATACCCCAGTATTTAGACCTTAAAATTTTAAAGGAAGATTTATTTCAATCTCTTGATTCCAATGGTGTTGGAGAACTTGTAAAGATTGGAACCCAAAAGGGAAGAAAGGTGAGAAAAAATTTAAAAGTTGGGGTTTGTGGAGAACATGGAGGAGATCCTAAATCCATTGCCTTTTTCCATAATACAAAATTTGACTATGTCTCTTGTTCTCCCTTTAGGGTACCTGTTGCAATTGCAGCAGCAGCATATACTGTAGTTACTGGTGGAAAGATGAAGGGTGGTGATTGATGGGTTTTTATGCGGTTTTGGGCTTGGGAAGATTTGGTTCTTCTCTTGCCATAGCATTGAAAAAAGAAGGGTATGAAGTCCTTGCAGTGGATAATAATCTGCAAATTGTAAATTCTTTAAAGGATGATCTTCCCGATGCAGTTATTGCTGATATAAGGGATAAGGATAACTTAGCTTCCTTAGGAGTAAAAGATGCTGATGCCTGCATTGTAGCTATAGGAAATTCCTTAGAGTCATCTATCCTTTGCACCTTGAATTTAAAAGATCTTGGAGTAAAAAAAATATATGCAAAGGTATCTTCAAAGGAACATGCTAAGGTTTTAAAAGCATTGGGTTTAGATGAAAATGAGTTAATATTTCCTGAACATGATTCTGCTTTAAGATTGGCTGGAGCTTTAAGCACAAAAAATATTATGGATTTAATACCCTTAGAAGAGGACTATAAAATTGCCATATTTGTTCTTCCAAATTCGTTCATTGGGAAGTCCTTAAAAGAATTGGATTTAAGAAAAAAATACCAAATACAGGTCTTAGGGATTAAAGACACTTTAAAAGATAAATGGGATATGGTTCCTGCCCCTGAAGTTGTTTTAAAAGAAAGTGATGAATTGATGATTTTAGGAAAAGAAGAAAATATTAAAAGGTTTTCAAAGTTAAAGTAATTTTTTTAAAGGATTTCCTTTGCCTTTTAAATTCAAACTAAATTTTTAAAAATCAAAGACCTATGTTTTAATTATTCTTTTATTTTAAAAAGATAACTTGCATTTTA
>FWPV01012034.1_pt1 | contig 13502 bp, 14 predicted proteins | sample 2228371 | NCBI WGS metagenome assembly FWPV01 (sample SAMEA103939776, study PRJEB20133) | metagenome | reverse complement strand
CGCAGGTGAAGGCTGCTTATTTAGGCGTTTGAAACAACCTCACCAGAAGAAGCCGCCGGGCGCTCCGTTATCGGAGCGCCCGATTGATTAATGGATAGAATTTATCCGGCCCCAGGCCGGTCTGTAAGCCGCATTCTGTCGCCAGGAGCGTATCCCGAAGGACGGTTTCCCGGCGGGTGATCATCTCTCTGGGCTGGCTGTTGCCAGCCAGCTCAAGCAGCCTACCCGGGATTATGAAGGAACGAGCAGCTCCTCGGACCGAGGTCCTTCATCCCTGCTTGGCCTTGCTCCAGGCGGGGGTTGCCTGGCCGCCGCATTACTGCGGACGCCGGTGGTCTCTTACACCGCCGTTTCACCCTTACCAGCCGTAAGCTGGCGGTATGTTTCTGTGGCCCGATCCGGCAAATTGCTTCGCCCCGGGTGTTACCCGGCGCCTTGCTCTGCGGAGTGCGGACTTTCCTCGGTCCGGTCAGCCGAACCGCGATCACCCGACTGGCCTGGGTGTATGAAATATACCCTTTTCTCGGCTTCCCGTCAATCCAGCGCGCGGCCGTTTATTCATATCCGGCCCTGGATCAGGTTCAATGTATAATAAACAGGTTCCACAAGCCGGAAGGGACAAGAATTGCCCGCCGCTTTTGCGCGGCAGGTTGAACGATGTGATTTTAATTGAGCGCAATCTATCGAATCACGGAGGGCAGGAATGCGAAAACCCCTGGTAGCGGGAAACTGGAAAATGAATAAAACGGTCGAACAGGCCCGGGCGCTGGTTGTCGAGCTTTTGCCTGGGCTGCAGAGAGTAGAGAGCGTCGAAAGAGTCCTTTGCCCGCCTTTCACCAGCCTGATGCCGGTATCGGCCATGCTGGTGGGCAGCGGCATCGGCGTAGGCGCGCAGAACATGCATTGGGAAGCTTCCGGGGCGTACACCGGCGAGGTTTCCCCTGAGATGGTCAAGGAACTTTGCCAGTATGTGATCATCGGCCACTCCGAGCGGCGAACCTATTTTGGCGAAACGGATGAGACCGTGCACAGGAAGGTGCTCGCCGCGCTGGCGGCCCAATTGACGCCCATTGTCTGCGTTGGCGAAACGCTTAGTGAAAACAAGGCTAACCGCACCGCGGAGGTGGTCGGGCGCCAGGTGGCCGATGGGCTGGGGGGCATCCAGCCCGGGCTTGTTCCGCAGATAGTGATCGCGTACGAACCGGTGTGGGCGATCGGGACCGGATTGGCGGCTACCGGTGAGGACGCGGCCGATGTGGTCCGTAATATCATCCGCCCTGCGTTGGCCGGTCTTTACGGGATGGAAGCGGCCAAGTCTGTGCGGGTGTTGTACGGAGGCTCCGTCACCGGGGCGAACGCCGCGGAGTTCTTCGGAGATGAAATTGACGGCGCGCTGGTTGGCGGCGCCAGCCTAAAACCGGCAGAGTTTATTAAAATCGTCGAAGCTGCTGCCAGGTGAACCCCTCGCTCTTCAGCGGGCTGATCTATTTTGGAATCTGCCTGCTGCTTTTCCTCTTGGTCCAGCGATGGCTGCACAGCGAGCTTCAAGCGATTTTATTGCTGCTCACCCGTAAGCCGCAATTGACGGTTGGACTGTTTTCCCTGCTGTTTTTTCCGGGCGTGCTCCTGCACGAATGCAGCCACTGGATCGCTGCGGTGATCCTGCGGGTGAAGACCCGCCGGTTTTCGGTCATCCCCCGCGTCCTGCCAGGCGGAAAAATCCGCATGGGTTATGTCGAAACCACCGCGACGGATCCGCTGCGGGACGCGCTGATCGGCGCTGCTCCATTAATCACAGGACTCGCTGTGACTGCGGCGGTTGGCGCTTCGCGATTAGGATTGCTGCCGCTGGCGGAAACGGCATTTCAGGGGCGCTGGGGCGACTTCCTGACCGGGCTGAGGGCGATCCCCGGGGTGCAAGATTTCTGGTTGTGGTTTTACCTTGCCTTCACCGTCAGCAGCACAATGCTGCCCTCTGCCGCCGACCGGAAAGCCTGGCTTCCTGTCCTCCTGACCGTCGCCGGCGCTGTGGCCCTGGCTGTTCTGGCTGGCGCCGGGGGGTGGATGCTGGCGCACGTCGCCCCGGCCGTCGACCAGGGTCTGCGCATGCTGGCGTTGATCTTCGCCATCAGTCTGATCATCCATCTGATCCTGGCGGTGCCGGCCTGGCTGCTCCGCCTGTTCATCAGCCGAATCAGCGGACTGCGGGTGGTATAAAACGCGTGAGTTCCGGTTGAATGTCAAACGGCGGCGATAAACTGGAGATTCGGCACGTTTACAACCGCCCCGCCCGCCGTTACAATGATTTCGTCATTTTTTATCCATTTGATGCGATTGATCTCAGGCGGCTGGAATGCTGATTGACCGTTTTGGAAGGCAAATTACATACCTGCGCGTGTCGGTCACCGACCGATGTAATTACCGCTGCGTATATTGCATGCCGTCAGCCGGTATCCAGTGGAAACCTCACGAAGAGATTCTGCGCTACGAGGAAATTTACGAGGTTGTCCGTTTGGCCGCGACGCTGGGCGTGCGCGAAGTTCGCCTGACCGGCGGGGAGCCGCTCATTCGAGCCGGCCTGCCAGCGCTGGTGGGGATGCTTTCCAATATTCCCGGGATTGAGGATATCAGCCTGACGACGAACGGGCTGCTGCTGGAAAAATCGGCAGCAGACCTCGCTGAGGCGGGGTTGAAGCGGTTAAATATCTCTCTCGATACGCTGGATCCGCAGCGGTATGCCAGCATAACCCGCGGCGGTGATTTCTCACGGGTGTGGCGCGGGATTCAAGCCGCCGAGTTGGCTGGAATCTCACTCATCAAGCTCAACATGGTCGTGATGAGAGGAGTCAATGACAGTGAGATCGTGGAGATGGCCCGCCTGACGCTGGAACATCCCTGGGTGGTGCGCTATATCGAGCTGATGCCGATCCAAAACCAGAATCCATGGGGCGACCGGTTTCCTCCGCCGGCGGAAGCGTTCATATCCGTGGAAGAGATCCTTCATCGTTTGTCCCCGCTGGGGCTGGAACCGGTCAATTCGACCAACGGCCGAGGGCCGGCTCAGGAATTCCGTCTGCCGGGCAGCGTCGGAAAAATCGGTTTTATTTCACCGCTCAGCGAGGGGATGTTTTGCAAACGCTGTAACCGGCTTCGTCTGACTGCCGACGGGAACCTGCGGCCGTGCCTGATGAGCGAGCTGGAAGTTCCCCTTCGCGATGCGCTCCGCAGAGGGGAGGATATCCTGCCGCTGATTCACCGGGCTGTCGCGCTGAAACCGGCCAGTCACAGCCTGGCGCGCCAGCAGACTCCGAACGGCCGCAGCATGGCGCAGATCGGCGGGTGATTCCTTAACCGGTGCCGAACTGCCGGTCGCCGGCGTCTCCCAAACCAGGGACGATGTATCCGATCTCGTTGAGGTGGTCGTCGATGGCGGCGAGGTGGATAGGCACATCGGGATGATGCTGCTCCATCAAAGCGATCCCCTCCGGGGCGCCGATCAAGCCAACGAATTTGATCCGTTTGACGCCCCAGTTTTTCAGGATGTCCACCGTGGCGACCGCGGAGCCGCCCGTCGCAAGCATTGGATCCAGGATCAGGCAGACTGAAACGCGCGGTTCGGTCGGCAATTTGTTGTAGTACTGGACAGGCTTGAGCGTTTTTTCATCGCGATAGATGCCGATGTGCCAGACCTCAGCCGACGGCATCAGTTCCCAGATGCCTTCCACCATCCCCAGTCCGGCGCGCAGGATTGGAACCAGGCCGATTTTTTCCAGCAGCTCAGCTCCGGGAGCGGTGCCCAGGGGAGTCTGGACATCCATTTTGGCGGTCAGCAGGTCAGCGGTAGCCTCGTAAGCGAGCAGCCCCGCGATTTCGCGCACCAGTTCGCGGAATTTCTTGGGTTCCGTATGGATTGAGCGCAGCTTGGTGAGTTTGTGGGCGACCAGGGGATGGGAGGAGACGAATATCTGAGACATGCCAGCTCCTTGGAGATGTATAGCCTGATTATATCCCAAACCTCATGGGGGAATGAGGGTATAATCATGTCCATGAGCGACACCCCCCAGCGCTTTATTGCTCCGGACGCCCGCCCGGACGACCGCCTGGATCAGGCTCTGCGCCCGCACCGGCTCTCCGAGGTGATCGGCCAGGAGCAGGTGAAGGAAAACCTTTCCATTCTGATCGACGCCGCCCGCAAGCGCAAAGAACCGCTGGATCACGTCATGTTCTACGGCCCGCCCGGGCTGGGCAAGACGACCTTTTCGCACGTACTGGCGAACGAGATGGGAGTTAACATCAAGATAACCGCCGGACCGGCGGTTGAACGGGCAGGCGACCTGGCAGCTATTTTGACCAATCTGCACGCAGGCGACATCCTCTTCATCGACGAGATTCACCGCCTGGGGCGGGCGGTCGAGGAAGTGCTCTATCCGGCGATGGAAGATTTCGCCCTGGATATCGTCATTGGCAAAGGCCCCTCAGCCCGCTCGATCCGCCTTAAACTTCCCCGTTTCACCATCGTCGGCGCGACGACTCGGCTGGCGCTGGTCAGCGCACCGCTGCGCGCCCGTTTTGGAGCGGTCTACCGCCTGGATTATTACGACCTGGCTTCCATGCGCATCATCGTCCGCCGCGCCGCGCAGCTCTTGAGGGTCGAGGCCGATGAAAGCGGGATTGACGAAGTGGCCAGGCGAGCTCGCGGCACCCCGAGGGTGGCGATTCGCTTGCTCCGCCGCGTTCGCGATTTTGCCCAAGTGCGCGCCGATGGGGCGATTAACTCGCAGATTGCTCAGGAAGCCCTGAACCTGCTTCACGTTGACCCGCTCGGGCTGGATGAGGTTGATCGCCGTGTGCTGACCACCGTGATCCACAAATACAACGGCGGACCAGTCGGGTTGAACACGATTGCCGCTTCGATTGGCGAAGAGGCTGACACCATCATGGATGTCGTCGAGCCGTATCTGCTCCAGCTCGGTTTTCTCGACCGCACCCCGCAGGGGCGGGTGGCGACACGACTGGCGTACGAGCACCTTGGTTTAACCTATCCTGAAAACAACGGTCAGCCGCGTCTGCTGTGAGCGGCTTGCCTTATCGCTGGCGATGAAGACATCGGATTTTGATTATCATCTGCCGCCTGAGCGGATCGCCCAGACGCCAATCGAGCCGCGCCACAACTCGCGGCTTCTGGTCTTGCAGCGCGGCACGAATGAGCTGGAACATGCGATTTTCAGGGACATCGGCAGGTACCTGCATCCCGGAGACTTGCTGGTGATCAACCAGACCCGGGTCATACCGGCGCGGATCTTCGCTCGCAAAGCAAGCGGCGGAAAGGTTGAGCTGCTGCTGCTCAACCGCCGCGATGCGCTGACCTGGGAAGCGCTGGTCGGCGGGAAGAAGGTCGGCCAGGGATGCCGCTTGGAGCTTGAGGAAGGATTGTCCGCCGCGGTGATCGCGGTACTCGACGGGCCGCGCCGGTTGGTGCAATTCAGCGAGCCGGTCGAGGGACACCTGGCGAGATTCGGGCAGATGCCGCTGCCTCCCTACATTCATGAGAAGCTTGAAAATCCGGAAAGATACCAGACGGTCTACGCCCGCTGGCCGGGGTCTGCGGCTGCGCCGACCGCAGGCCTGCACTTCACTCCGGAGTTGATGGCTGAATTAGAAGGTCAGGGGATCCGCTTCGCCCGCCTGACCCTGCACGTGGGTCTGGACACCTTCGCCCCGGTGACCGAAGAGGACCCGCACGATCATCAGATCCACACCGAATGGTGCGAGCTTGATGAGGAAACGGCTGGACTGGTCAACGCGGCAAAAAAGGCGAGTGGGCGGGTGATCGCAGTCGGGACGACCAGCGCGCGCGCGCTGGAAACGGCGGCGCTCCATGCGGCTGGCGGCGATGCCGCGGGCGCATTCAACGGGCCTACCGACCTGTTCATCCTGCCCGGATACCAGTTTAAGGTGGTCGATGCGCTGATCACCAACTTCCACCTGCCGCGCTCAACGCTGCTGATGCTGGTCAGCGCGTTTGCCGGACGCGAGCGGATACTGGCAGCCTACGATGAAGCCATGCAGAAGGGTTACCGGTTTTATTCCTTCGGAGATGCCATGCTGATTGTATGACCTTTGTCAAAGCAAATCGTCCGGAGTGACAGGATCGGCGGCCTTGGGGTGAAGAGGGCGGGATTGCTGTTACAATAGGACGAACTCCAATTACCGCGAAGAAAGGCAGGTCTTTTATGCAGAAGCAATGGAATGTTCCTCCCAAGATGGAAATAGACAGCGGGAAAACCTACACCGCGACCTTCAAAACCGAGAAGGGTGATATCGTGGTGCGGTTGTTCGCCGATAAGGTTCCAAATACGGTCAACAACTTCGTCTTCCTCGCCCGTCAGGGTTTTTACGACAACACGATTTTTCACCGGGTGATTGACGATTTCATGGCCCAGGGTGGCGACCCGACCGGGACCGGGCGCGGCGGGCCGGGCTACCGTTTCGCAGATGAATTTCACAAAGACTTGAAACACGACAAGCCCGGAATCCTCTCGATGGCCAACGCAGGCCCAAACACCAATGGATCCCAGTTCTTCCTGACACACGTGCCCACCCCCTGGCTGGACAACAAGCACTCGGTCTTTGGCGAGGTCACCAGCGGGATGGACGTGCTTCTCTCCATCCCCGCCCGCGACCCGATGAAGGTGAACAGCCCGGCAGTCAAGCTGTTGACGGTTGAGATTGCAGAAGCCTAGTTAGTCATAGAGTTCAATCTGCGAATATCCTCATTGTGGGGCGGGCCTGATCCCGCCCCCGCGGTTTGGATTGAATTCTGCGATACCCATTCTTTTCAATTTTCAAAGTCATGATGGATGAACAAAGCTGGAATGCGCTGAACGCTGAAATCACCGCCTGCCGGCGCTGCCCGCGGCTGGTCGCCTGGCGGGAAAAAGTCGCGCGAGAGAAGCGGCGCGCCTATCGAGACTGGGAATATTGGGGCAAGCCGGTGCCCGGCTTTGGAGACCGCCAGGCGGGGGCGCTGGTCGTAGGGCTGGCACCTGGCGCCCACGGATCCAACCGCACCGGGCGGATGTTCACCGGCGACGCCTCGGGGGAATTTCTTTATGCGGCCCTGCATAAGGCGGGGTTCGCCAGCCAGAGTGAATCCTCCAGCGCAGGCGACGGTCTGAGGTTGAACGGCGTCTTTATCACGGCGGTGTGCCGTTGCGCGCCGCCGGATAACAAACCCATCCTGGAAGAGATGTTGAATTGCCGCCCATTTCTTCTCGCTGAAATGGAAATGCTCAGCGCCGCGAAGGTCGTCGTGGCCCTCGGGCGGATCGCGTTTGACCAGGTGCTGGCGGCCTACCGATCGCGCGGCTGGCAGCTGCCGGCGTTTCAATTCAAGCATGGGGCGCTTTATCAACCCGATTCGCGCCTGCCCTGGCTGCTGGCGTCTTACCATCCCTCCCGCCAGAATACGCAGACCGGCCGTTTAACGGAAGAGATGTTCGCCGAGATTTGGACGAAAGTTAAAAATATACTGAGATAGATTGGATCAATCAAAATCGGGGGAGATTGACACTCGGGTCCTTGCGTCAGGTCTGCTTTGCGGTTGTATAGAGTTGATGAGTCGATCCACTTGTGGATTCTGCTCAACGTCCATACAATCAAAAAAGGATCCTGTTTGACATGGCAGCATTTCATGCGTAGATTTCCGCGTTATCTCTACTTCCCATTGGTGTTAATCCTGGCTTTCGGAGCTTTCCTGATTTGGGGACTGACTCCCCTGGGGCCGAGTCCCGAAGCACAGGCCGCGCTCCAACCGGGCGATCTTGTCGCGGTTCACGAAGGAGCGTTTTTCGAATTCATCCCGCGCACGGTCGAGCATTCGACCGGCCTGATCGTTTATCCTGGAGGGCGGGTGGACTGGCGCTCGTACGCGCCGGTCGCCCGGGCGATTGCCGAGAAGGGATTTTATGTCGCGATTGTGCCCATGCCGTTGTCGCTGGCTGTGTTCGCCCCCGGCAGCGCGGCGGACGTGATCTCCAGCCGCCCTGATATTCAAACCTGGGCAGTTGGGGGGCATTCGCTTGGCGGGGCGATGGCGGCCAATTTTGTCTTCCGCAACCCCGGCGCGGTTCAGGGTCTGGTCCTGTGGGCGGCTTATCCAGCCGGCAGCAACGATCTGAGTGATCGCGATGTCGAGGTGGTTTCGATCTTTGCCAGTCTGGACGGACTGGCAACCCGGGAGAAAATCGAGGCGTCGCGCAGCCTCCTTCCGGCCAGTACCCGCTGGGTGGAGATCTCCGGAGGGAACCATGCCCAGTTTGGGTTCTACGGCGTTCAACCCGGCGACGGCGAGGCCGCGATCAGCCTGGAGGAACAATTGCGCCAGGTGACTGAGGCGACTTCAGCTTTCTTGGAAGATCTGGAGGAGAATACTCCATGAAACCAGGCAGGATACTCCTGTTTTTTATCATCACGGTTGTCGCGGTCTTATTGATCGGGCCGCTGATCATACCCATCCCGCCGCTGGAAGATACCCGGCCCGCCCGCGAACTGGCCGATCCGGACAGTTTGTTCATCGAGGTGAACGGGATTGAGATTCACTTTAAGCAAATGGGCCAGGGCGAGCCGGTTTTTCTGTTATTACACGGCTTTGGAGCCAGCACCTTTTCCTGGCGCGAGGTGATGGCGCCGCTCAGCCAGTACGGAACAGTGATCGCTTATGACCGGCCGGGCTTTGGGTTGAGTGAACGTCCCCTGCCAGGGACATGGCAGGGGGAGAATCCTTACACGATGGACGCCCAGGTTGATCTGGTTTTCAGCTTGATGGATAAGCTGGAGATCAAGCAGGCGATTCTTGTGGGGCATTCCGCCGGGGGAACCGTCGCTGCCATTGCTGCCCTGCGCGAGCCGCAACGCGTGCAGGGATTGATATTTGTCGGTGCGGCGATTTACATAAGCGGAGGCGCACCGGGGTGGGTACGCCCGCTTTTAAATACTCCGCAGTTCAACCGGGTGGGCCCGTGGTTTGTCCGCTCGCTGGGCGGCGAGCAGGGGACCGCGTTTTTGCAGTCCGCCTGGCATGACCCTGGAAAAATCAGCGCGGATGTCGCGGCAGGCTACCGGAAGCCGTTGCAGGTGGATAATTGGGACATCGCCCTTTGGGAATTCACCAAAGCAAGCCGAAGGGTTGATCTTTCCCCGCAGATCAGTGGAATCCTGCAGCCGGTTCTGGTGATCAGCGGCGATGACGACCGGATCGTGCCGGTTGAAGAGAGCCTTCGCCTGGCGGAAGATCTGCCCAATGCGAGACTGGTCATCATCCCCGCCTGCGGGCATCTTCCCCAGGAGGAAAAGCCGGAAGAATTTTTGACCGCAGTCGAGGAATACTTGTTGGCAAATCAACTTAATTAAAACAATGAAAGGATACGTGATGGGCGGGAAACTTATCGACGGGATGCAAGCACCAGATTTCGAGCTTGCCGACACCAACGATCAAATAGTGCGTCTGTCCGATTATTGCGGCAGACAATCGGTTGTTCTGGTTTTCAACCGCGGCTTTGCCTGACCGTACTGCCGCGGGCACATGGCGCAGTTGCGCCAGGACTATGCGGAGTTCACCCGCCGGGGGGCGGCGGTGATCGTCCTGGGGCCGGACGGTCCGCGGGCATTCAAGCGTTACTGGAGCGAGAACGATATGCCCTTCACCGGGCTGGCGGATATCGGCTCGAAGGTGGCTGACCGCTACGCACAGGAGGTCAACCTGATTAAACTGGGGCGTATGCCTGCCGTTTTTATCGTTGATAAAGAGGGGCGAATCCGGTTCATCCACTACGGAAAGTCGATGTCCGACATTCCCCCCAACCCGGTTGTTTTGGAAGCGCTGGACCAACTGCTGGAGGAAGCTCGAGCAGGAGTACCCGGCGGAGCGGGCTGATGATCTGGGATTACCAGGCTCAGCTGTCCCGCCGGCTGCTGCTCTGGGGCGCAATCAGTATTTCCCTCGGGCTATGGCTGATCACCCGGCAGGCGGAGTTCTGGCGCGGCCTGGGCCTGCAAGCCGTCATCTGGGGTCTGATCGACGGCGTGATCGCGCTTCACGGGCTGCGCCGGGCGGGGAAGCGCCTGCATCTGCACGTTGATCTGGAGGCGGCAGCCCGCGAAACCTCCACATTGCGGCGGATTTTGCGAATCAACGCCGGGCTGGACCTGCTTTACATCGCCGGCGGAGCGGCCTTGCTGCTCCTGCGCGGCGGAGAGAACGAATTCGCTGCGGGCAACGGCTGGGGGATCATCCTCCAGGGCGTGTTTTTATTTCTTTTCGATGTGTTGCACGTCTGGAGGGTTCCGGAAGAGTACGTCGTCCCTGACCTGGGCATAATGGAGGGATCTGACCACCGCGCGGCTACTCTGGAGGGCGGGAGGGCGGCGGTGCTGCTCGTCCACGGCTTTCCCGGCACGCCTGCAGAATTGCGCCCGCTCGGCGAGGCGCTCCACCGGCAGGGCTGGACGGTTCGGTTGATGCGCCTTCCCGGCCACGGCTGTGGGTACCGCTCCCTGTTACAGACCCGCGCTGAGGAATGGGAGCGTGCCGTGGCGGAAGAGCTGGCTGTATTAAAGGCGGTTCACGGCCCTGTGCTCCTGGTCGGTTATTCTCTCGGCGCGGGGCTGGCGGCGTCGGCAGCTGCAGCGAATCCGCCGGACGGGCTGGTGCTGCTTGCTCCATTCCGAATTGACGAGCGCTGGTGGTTCCGGATCGCCCTCTTTATCCTCAGGCCGTTCCTGCCGGCTGCCTTCAACCCGTTCAGACGGATGCGGATCGACCTGCTTCAGTTCAAGGCGGCGGTCGAGGACGTCATTCCGGATTTTGATTTCAGCGCGACGCACATTCAGGAGGCGATGCGCGATTTCAAATTACCGCTGGTTTTTATTGAACAGTTCCTGCTGGTCAGCCTATCTCGGCGGCAGAGCGCAGGTAAACTTGATCTGCCTGTTCTGGTTATCCATGCGGTCGATGACCCGCTGGTGCGCCGGAAAGCCACCCAAACGCTGGTGGGCTGGCTGGGCAACAGGGCGGTTTACCGGGAAGTGGTGGGGGATCACAACCTCAACCAGCCGGCGCATCGCGGGTATACCGAAATGGAACGAGCGGTGCTGGAGTTTGCGGAGAAAACGCTGTCTGCGCAGGCTCTCTGATGAATGCAAGCGAAGCCGTACCCTGAGCCTGCCGAAGGGTACGGCTGCGAAAATGACGAGGGGGTTAGCGGTTACCCGCGCTTGATCGCATTCCAGCCGGCGTAGGCGGCGGTGTCGCCCAGCTCGGCTTCGATGCGCAGCAGTTGATTGTACTTGGCCACCCGGTCGGAGCGGGCCGGCGCGCCGGTCTTGATCTGACCGGTGTTGAGCGCTACCGCCAGGTCGGCGATGGTCGCGTCCTCGGTCTCGCCCGAGCGGTGAGAGACGACCGCCCGCCAGCCGGCGCGGTGGGTGGTTTCCACCGCCTCGATCGTCTCGGTGAGCGATCCGATCTGGTTCAACTTGATCAGCACCGCGTTGCAGGATTTCTCGCGGATTGCCCGGCGGATGCGCTCGGGGTTGGTCACCAGCAGGTCGTCGCCGACGATCTGGATTCGCCCGCCAAGCTCGGCGGTCATCATCTTCCAGCCGTCCCAGTCGTCTTCAGCCAGACCGTCTTCGATGAGAACGATCGGGTATTGGTCCACCCAGTTCTTCCAGAAGGCGATCATCTCTTCGTTGCTCAATATCTTCCCTTCCTTGCGAAGGTTGTACTTGTGCGTTTCCGGATCGTAAAACTCGGATGCGGCCGGATCGAGCGCGATGGCGACCTGCTCGCCGGCTTTATAGCCGGCTTTCTCGATGGCTTCGAGGATGACCTCGACAGCTTCGACGTTGGCTTTCAGCGCCGGGGCGTAACCGCCCTCGTCGCCGACCAGGGTGGCGTATCCGTGCGCTTTGAGCACTGTTTTCAACGTGTGGTAAATCTCTGCGCCCCAGCGCAGCCCTTCGGAAAATGAAGGAGCGCCGAGCGGCATGACCATGAATTCTTGCGCGTCGGTCGACTGCCAGGCGGTGTGGGTGCCCCCGTTCAGGATGTTCATCATCGGGACGGGCAGGACGTGAGCGTATACTCCACCAATATAGCGGTAGAGCGGCAGGGAGAGCGAATTCGCGGCGGCTTTGGCTACGGCCAGGCTGACCCCAAGAATCGCATTGGCGCCCAGCCTGGATTTGTTCGGCGTGCCGTCGAGCTCAAGCATCGCCATATCGATGGCTTTTTGTTCCAGCGCATCCCAGCCGATCAGCGTGTCGGCGATCTCGCCGTTAACGTGCTCGACCGCTTTCAGTACGCCTTTACCGCTGTAACGCGATTTGTCTCCGTCGCGAAGCTCGAGCACCTCGTGCGTGCCGGTCGACGCGCCGGACGGGATCGCCGCGCGTCCCCACGAGCCGTCCGCAACCACCACTTCGACCTCGATGGTCGGATTACCGCGAGAATCTAAAATTTCCTGTGCATTAATTGATTCAATTGTTGTGTCCATCTTTTTCCTCTTCTGATGATTTCCGGATGACGGCAGCAGGCTGCCTTGATTGCGCATTAAACCGATTAAGTATAATACGATTTGAATGATCCGGCTAACTTTGTGAAAATTGTTACCATCTCTCAGGATTCGTGGTTGCTGAACCGGGTAACCTTAACCCCGGCGCGCTGGCACACCGCTTCGAGAAAAGCTGAAAAGATCGGGTGAGGACGGTTGGGGCGGGACAGGAATTCAGGGTGGAATTGGGTTCCGACCATGAAGGGATGGTCAACCACCTCGGCGATTTCGACCAGCAGCCCGTTGGGCGAAAGGCCGGAAAAGCGCATGCCGCCTTCTTCGAAACGCTTGCGGTAGCTGTTGTTGAATTCAAAGCGGTGGCGGTGGCGCTCATGGACCAGATCAGTCTGGTAAGCTTTTCGGGCAATCGTGCCGGGCTGCAAGGCGCAGGGATAGAGACCCAGGCGCATCGTCCCGCCCATTTCTGTAACGTTATGCTGGTCGGGCATCAGGTCGATCACCGGGTGGGGAGTGCTGCGGTCGAACTCGGTCGAGTTGGCACTCTCATCGCCGAGGATGAAACGGCCGAACTCCACCACCATCAGCTGCATGCCCAAACATAGTCCCAGGAAAGGGATTTTTTCGCTTCGGGCGATGCGGGCGGCTTCGATTTTTCCTTCAATCCCGCGGCTGCCAAAACCGCCCGGAACCAGAATGCCGTGCGCCTGGCGAACGAGTTCGACGCCTTTCCCGCGCTCCAGGTCGGCGGAATAGACCCAGTCGATCTCCACCTCCACTCCGAGGTGAAGGGCGGCGTGTTTAAGCGCCTCGCGCACGCTCATATAGGCATCCTGCAGCTCGACGTATTTTCCGACCAGCGCGATCCTGACCGTTGGTTTGGGCCTTTTTACCTGACTTACCAGCCTTCTCCACTCCTTAAGATCTGGA
>FWPV01012033.1_pt1 | contig 13503 bp, 8 predicted proteins | sample 2228371 | NCBI WGS metagenome assembly FWPV01 (sample SAMEA103939776, study PRJEB20133) | metagenome | reverse complement strand
TACTCGGGCGCGACGTGTTCAAGGAGCTGCACGGCAGGGTCGCATTCATGAGCTTTGACGAACTGGCCGCGGCCCACTCGCGCCACAGCGCTCTGTCGCGGTGGGAACTGCCGGCGCCGGCGTGAACAGAAAGGAATCCACGTGGGATATAAGGTGACACTTCTGTGAAGAGCCGCCTGTCAAGTTCGGGTTTCGATAGTTCTTTTGGTTCTGTTCCGTCTGCTTCCGTGTGAGATTCGTCTCAAGCTTCTATTCGGCCTCTTCGTGACACGTACAGCTATCCGAGCCTGAGCTTCCCATTCTTCCCCTCGGCCCGGCGACTGGCCAGCGTCCCGTTCCGGCTTGCTCAGGCTTTCGGAAATGCAGTCGTCTTGAACGGCTCACCATACGTCAGGACATGCCAGACCGCCACCAGGAGTCTGCGCGCCATCGCCACTCAAACTAGGGGTACACTTCCCTTATTTCTGTTCATTGTGTCAATGTAGTTCCGGCAACAAGAAGGGTACTTTCGGAAGTCAAGGCCGCCATCTGCCTCAATCCGCGCCGCGCGCCCGCCTGCTCACTACCACAGAACTGACATTCGACAAGGCCGGGTGAACGTAGCCCGGCTGAAGAAGACGCTTCTCCTTTGACAAGCTCAGGGATTCGGCTGGAAATCCTTGGGACAGTCCCGGATTTCCCCTGAGGCACGCAGTGCCGAAGAATCGTCGAAACCCGAAGACCCTTCGCCTGACGGCTCGAGGTGACAAGTGAAGGACTCTGAGTGACAGAGGGAGAAGGGCTAAGAGTAACAAGGAGCAAACACGGCGTCGGTGACGATGCGCGGTTCTTGCAGGTAACCGGCCCGGTCGTATAATTGCGCGTGGCAGAATCACCGCCCGAGTTGGTTAGCCGACGTCGAACTGGTCGCTGGCTGTCGGTGCTGTCCGGCGTTGTCGGGCTTGCCGGACTCATTGCCGCCGTGGTCGTGGTCGTGCGTACTGCAAAGCACGTTCGGCCCGGGCCCGCGCCGGTAACGCTGGCCCCACTGCCGAAAGACACTTTGGGACTGAAGCTGAGGTACAATCTGAGGACCCGGGTTGCTACTCAGGAGCGAAGGCTGGCCAAGTACCGGCCGCTGGCCCAACGTGCCGGGCCGAAGCAGGAGTCGCTGGCGCTGGAGTGCGAGAGCCTGCTGGCCGGGCTGGCGCGTGGGGTGGCGCAGTTCGATTCGCTGCCCAACTATCACGCCCGTCGAACCTTGTACGACAGTCTGATGTCACATTACGAGGAGCTGCGCAGCAGAATCAGGAGACTCATCCGCTCGGTCGATTCATCTGTTTCGGAACAAGATGACTCGCTCGAGGTTGAGCTGCGCCGACTGCTGAGCGAGTAGCCAGGCTGAGCTGTGCTTTGGCGCGTTGAGGTCGAGAAGACCGGTACCGACCCCGAAGCACGGGCACTCCAGGCCGACATCCGCGACCTTGGAATCAAGACCGATGTCGCCTGTCGGATTGTCCGGCTTTACTATCTTGAAGGTGAACTCGACCGGCCGACAGTGGAGCAGGTCGCGGCCGAGCTGCTGCACGACCCGGTCTGCGAACGCTACCGCGTCATCAAGGCGGAGTTCGATCAGCGGCCGGCGGTCGGCGGTCAGCGGGTCGAGGTGCGATACAATCCGGGCGTAATGGACCCAAGCGTCGAGAGCACAGTTCGGGCACTGGCCGACTCAGGCCTTGCACGCTGTCGGGTGCGAACCGGCCGGGCGTACGAGTTCATTACAAGCAGCGCGTCCGGGCTCACGCCCGGCGAACTGAACCTTATCACCCGTGGCCTTCTGGTCAACCCGGTGATTCAGCACATTGCCCGGCCCGACGAACCGGTCTTTGTCCGGGCCGGTCCGTACCGCTACCGGCGCCGGGAAGTGAAACTTCGCGAACTTACGCCCGCCGAGCTCGAGCAACTCTCGCAAGACCGGCTGCTCGCCCTCAAACCGGCCGAGATGCTCGCGCTTCAACGCTACTACCGACGCCTTGGCCGTGAGCCGACCGAAGTCGAGCTTGAGACCTTTGCCCAGACCTGGTCTGAACACTGCCAGCACAAGACCTTTCGAGGCGAGATTGTCCTCGACGGCCGCCGGATTCGGAACCTGCTCAAGTCAACCGTGATGCGCTGCACCCGAGAACTGGCCCGACCCTGGTGTCTGTCAGTCTTCCACGACAACTCGGGCGTCGTCGAATTCGACAAGACCTGGGGCATCAGTTTCAAGGTCGAGACCCATAACCACCCGTCCGCGCTCGAGCCCTACGGCGGCGCGGCCACCGGCATCGGCGGCGTCATCCGCGACTGCCTCGGCACCGGCCTCGGTGCCAAGCCGATTCTCAACACCGACGTCTTCTGCTTCGCGCCGATTGACACGCGACCTGACGACGTGCCGCGCGGTGTCCTCCACCCACGGCGCATCATGAAGGGCGTAGTCGCGGGCGTGCGTGACTACGGCAACCGCATGGGCATCCCGACCGCCAACGGCGCGGTCTATTTCGACTCCGGATTCCTGGGCAATCCGCTCGTTTTCTGCGGCACGCTCGGTCTCATTCCCCGCGACAAACTGAAGAAGAGAGTTCGTCCCGGCCAGATGATTGTTCTGCTCGGAGGTCGGACCGGCCGCGACGGAATCCACGGCGTAACTTTCGCCTCGCTCGAACTGGGTCGAGGGCCGCAAGAGCTGTCCGGCGGCGCGGTTCAGATTGGCAACCCGATTGAGGAGAAGAAGGTGCTCGACCTCGTGCTCGCGGCCCGCGACCAGGGCCTGTTCGAGGCGATTACTGACTGCGGCGGCGGCGGGCTCTCCAGCGCCGTCGGTGAGCTGGCCCGGCCCGCGGGCGCGGTTGTCTGGCTCGAGCGCGTGCCGCTCAAGTACTCAGGCCTCTCGCCCGCGGAAATTTGGATATCCGAGGCTCAGGAGCGGATGGTCGTTTTCTCCCCGCCGGCCAAGGCTTCCCGACTGCTCCAGCTCGCTCGCAAGCACGACGTCGAAGCCACAATCATCGGCCGGGTCACCGGCGACCGAAAGCTCAAACTCCACTACCGACGCAACCCGGTTGCCGAAATCGAGCTCGACTTCTTGCACCGTGGCTGGAAAGGCGTGAAAAGGACCGCCCGCTGGCGCCGGCCCGAAACTGCAGACCCGACCGTGCCGGTGCGCAAAGACCTGACCGGGCTGGTCATCAAGCTGCTCCAGACGCCGAACATTGCGAGCAAGGAATGGGTGACGCGCCAGTACGACCACGAGGTTCAAGCTGGCAGCGTGCTCAAACCGTTCTGCGGCGTCAACTCGGCGACACCGACCGACGCCTGCATCGTCACCCCGCTGCCTGACTCGTACCGGGCGTGCGTGGTCGCCTGTGGACTCAGGCCCCGGTACGGCTTGATTGATCCCTACTGGATGGCCGCCTCCGCCATTGATGAAGCCCTGCGCAACTGCGTCGCGGTCGGCGCCGACATTGAGCGTGTCGCCCTGCTCGACAACTTCTGCTGGGGCAGCCCAGACCGACCCGACCAACTGGCCGGGCTGGTGCGGGCGGCCGAGGCCTGCTACGACATGGGGATTCGCTTCCGTGTCCCCTTCATCTCGGGCAAAGACTCGCTCTACAACGAGTTCCAGCCGGATTCGGGCGACGCCCGGCCGATTCCGCCGACCCTGCTCATTTCGGCGCTCGGCATAATCGAAGACTGCCGCAACACGGTCAGTCCGGACCTGAAACAGCCCGGCTCACTCCTCTACCTTGTCGGCGAGACCCTGCCCGAGCTCGGCGGCAGCGAGTACTTCCGCATCAACCAAGGTTTGGGCCGCGATGTGCCCAAAGTCGAACCCGGCCCGGCCCGTCGGGCAATGGTCGCGGTCGGCAAAGCCATCCGCTCCGGCCTTGTCCTCTCTTGCCACGACCTGTCTGAGGGTGGTCTTGGCGTGGCGCTCGCCGAGATGGGCTTTGGCGGCAACTGTGGTGCGACTGTCTTCCTGCGCAAAGTACCGGGCGCCGAGCGGTTCCGGCGCGACGACTTTCTGCTCTTCAGTGAATCGAACTCTCGTTTTCTCTGCGAAGTTCCGCCCGACCGCCGAGCCGAGTTCGAGCGGCTCATGAAACGCGTCCGTCATGCCGCCATCGGCCGCGTGGTCGAAGAAAATACCCTCACCATCACCGGGCTCAACCGAGTCCAGGTTGTCACCCTTGACCTTGCCGAAGCCGAAGCAGCCTGGCGTCGGGCCCTGACCCGGCGCCTGTAACCAAGAGACAGTTTTCGGCTCCGGCCGCGCAGAACCACCGCTGCGCCTAGCAGCGCGAAGTCGAAACTCAGAAGTCAAAAGCCAAGAGCCAAAACAGCAGAAGGCGAGGGGCGGAGGGCGAAGGTTGCGCTGTTCCGGTCTGCCGGTTACACTATGCTTTCATGGAGAAGACCGCGTTTCTTCAACCTGAGGTCGTGGCCCGCCTCAAGGGCATTGACTTGAAGGCGCGGCTGGTCGTCGAAGGCTTCCTGGCCGGACTCCATCGCTCGCCGTACAAAGGATTTTCGGTCGAGTTCACTGAGCACCGCCAGTACATGCCGGGCGATGAGCTGAAACGAATCGACTGGAAGGTCTACGCCCGGACCGACCGTTTCTTCATCCGCGAGTTCGAGGAAGAAACCAACCTGCGGGCGTACCTTGTCCTCGATGCGTCAGGCTCAATGTCGTACGCGACCGGCAAGGTGACCAAGCTGACCTACGCGACGCTGCTGGCAGCGAGTCTTTCTTACCTGCTGCAGCACCAGAAGGATTCAGCCGGGCTGGTCACGTTTTCCGACCGGATTGAGCAGTACGTGCCGCCCCGCAGCTCGCCTGCGCATCTCAACGTGCTACTCAAGACCTTGGCAGCGCTGAAACCGGGAGGCGATACCAACGTCGCTGGCACGCTCCATCAGTTGGCGGAGCGCATCCGCCGCCGTGGTCTGGTCATTGTCATCTCGGACCTGTGGGACGAGTCCGGCTCGGTGCTCTCGGCGCTGCGTCACTTCCGATTCCGGAAACACGAAGTTCTAGTGTTCCACGTCATTGACCCGAATGAACGCCGGTTCGGATTCTCAAATCCGGTTGTGCTCAAGGACCTCGAAACCGGACAGGAGATGACCGTTGACCCGCGAACAGTCCGAGAAGAATATCAGCAAAGCTTTGACGCCTACTTCGGAGCGTTCGAGCGCGGCTGCCGCGAGGCGCTGATTGACTACCATCGGATAACTACCGACACACCGTTTGACCGGGCGCTGTTTTCGTACCTCGAACGGCGCAGTAGACTGAAGTGACACCAGTGCAAACCGAGGACTCGGCATGGGCTTCCTAGCACCGGGACTACTCTGGCTGACCGGGCTGGCTGCGATACCGGTCGTCATCCATCTGCTGAGCCGGCTGCGGCTGCAGCGGGCGCCGTTCCCGTCGCTTGCGCTGCTCGCGACCGTGCGGCGCGAACGGTTTTCCTGGCTGCGGCTCAAGGAAATCCTGCTGCTCGTCTTTCGCACCCTGGCGCTCGCCGCCCTGCTGTTCGCATTGGCTCGACCCTACATTCGCCATCGAATGCGCGGACTGGATCGGGCCAATGACTTAGTCATCGTCCTCGACGACTCCTACAGCATGGCCTATTCCGACCGATGGCAGAAGGCTCAGTCGGCGGCGCGCGAGCTACTTAAGGAGCTCGGGGTCGGCCGCCGTGCGATGATACTACTGGCGTCGGAGTGGAACGCGCCGGCCGAGTTCGTGTCGGCCCGCCGGCTGCTCAATCGGATTGACTCACTCACCCCGTCATTCTCGGCGGTGACGCTGGAGTCGGTCATAAGTCGGGCTGACCGTGAGGCCCACCCAACTCAGGCCGACGTGGTTGTTATCACCGACCTTCAGGAACGGGCGGTAAGCAACCTCGGCTGGCCGCGCCGGGATATGAGCCAATTGCCGGACAAGTCGGCCCGTCTCCCGAACCAGCCCAGGTTAGCATTCGTCAACGTCGCCGAGTCCGAGTTCGACAACGCCGGTATCACCCGCCTCTACCCGGTTGACCGATACCCAGCCGCAGGCCGGCCCGTCCGGCTGAAAGTCGACGTCATCAACCACGGCCGGACCGCGGTCACACGCACCTTGGTGTTGACCGTCGGCACGCAACAGGAAGAGAAGGTCATCGAACTAAAGCCTCAGCAACTGACAACCGTCGAATTCGAAACCGCGCTACCGGACTCAGGGATGCCGACCGCTCAGGTTGAACTACGCACCGATTCCCTGACCGCCGACAACATCCGCTGGCTGGCGGTTGCGCGACCGTCAAACTCCGCCGTCCTGATTGTCGAGTCGCCCCAAGTCCCGGCCCGGTACCTTGTTGACGCGCTCGGACCAGAATCGCTCTCAGGACTGCGCCTCACCGTTGTCGGTGCGACCGAACTCGGCCGACACGATACCCGCAAGTACGCGGTAGTCGTCCTGACCGATGCCGCGGCGCTTTCCCGGTCTGACCGAAGCAGGCTCGACTTTCACGTCCAGTCCGGTCGGGCGGTTCTGATCATGGCCGGAGTCAGCCCGCCGGACACTGTGGCAATCTGCGGCATCCGGTTCCATGCATCCCAAGGAGCCGGATTCGCCTCAGTCGCCGAGGTTGACTCCAGCCACCCCGTTCTCCAGGTACTCCACGCTGCCGATTTGACCGCTGCTCGGTTCTACCGGCACACGCTGCTTGACTTGCCGGCCGGCCGGGTTTTGGTGCGCGGCTCAGACGAAACGCCGCTTGTGGTCGAGACCAATGACGGCCGGGTTGTCGTCTGGGCTTTCGCCCCAGCGCCCGAGTTCACCGACCTTGTCCACAAGGCGGCCTTCGTCCCGCTACTGCACCGAACCTTGCGCTACCTGCTGACCGCGCCGCTGGTAACCGAATACAATGTTCAGGATACGATACGAGTCGGGGTTGAGGTTGGCAGCCCGGTCCCGGTGAGCTGGCCCGGAGGACGGACCAGCGTCGAACCGATTGTTCGCACGGGCCGGCCGGTCGCAGTCGTCACCGACACCCGGCTGCCTGGCCTCTATCAGGTGGGCGAGCACACACTCGCCGTCAACACCGACCCGGCCGAAGGAGACCTGACTCAGGCTCGGCTCGACGCTGCGCGTCTGGCTGCGCCGACGACCCAAGACCTGGTCCCAGTCCTGCTACTCGTGGCAGCCTGCGCTTTCGCCGCCGAACTCTTGCTCCTGCTCTAGTCCAGCAATCAGGAGTATAGTCCGGTATGCAAGTACCGGACGTAGCGCCGAAAAATCGTCTCGTCTTCGAGAATCGCCACGCGCGAGATAATCACGTACCCGGCTTCGGCATTGACCTTCAGACCGTAGGCCTGATGACCGGGCTCACGCACCGTGAAGCCGACTTCATAGACCTCTTCGGCCTTCTGATAACCGCGACCGGTGACGGTCTCCATGAACCAGGCCAGATTGTCGGCCACCGCCGAAAGAACCTGAATCGGCATCAATTGAGCACGAATCGGTATCCGGATGACTTCGCCGCCGGTCGTCCGGGCATCAATCACCTCGGCCCGGTCAATGTCAACCAGTTGGCGGAGCTGGCTCAGGGACTGTGGTTCCATACCGGGACTACTCTACCCCGACCCGGGCCGGAGTCAAGCTCGGCCCGGAGCCACGGCATCGCCCTTGACACCAGCCCATCCCCTGCGACGACTACTCCGCCGTCTGCCGTCCTGGCTCCGTCCCGTCCGCTCCGGCAAGGTAGGCATAGACCAGCGCGTTGCTGACCATCCGGGCGATGACGCAGTACTCATCCGGATTGTGCGCCGTGCCGTCGTTGCAGCCCCAGACAACCGCCGGAATCCCCCGGCGCCGGAACAACGCCGCGACCGTCCCGCCACCGATGCCCTTGACATACGGCTCGCCCGGATAGACCGCGCGGACGGCATCAGACAGCAGCCGGACGACCGGTGCGTCGGCGCCGGTGGGCGGCGCCGCCTCAAGCAACTGCTCGGTCTCCAGCTTCACTTCGACTTTGAACTCACGCGCCACCTCCTCGGCAATTCGGTGCATGTCAGCCAGAAGGTCGTCGAGCCGGTAGCTGGGCAGCATCCGGCAGTCAAAATAGAAGACATCCTCGCCGGGAATCGTGTTGACGTTGGGGACGTTGGCTAGCTTCTTGGTCGGTTCGATTGTCGAGTACGGCGGCGAGAAGAGCTGATCGCGAGCCGCGTACTTCTGGTGCAACTGCTCGTCAATGCGCAGCAAGAGGTTGGCGCCGGCGCGATGGGCGTTGGTGCCGTGATGTGGCGCTGAGGCATGGGCCTGCCGTCCCCGGGTGGTAAACTTCACCCAGGCGATTGACTTCTCGGCAATCTCAAGCATCAGCCCGGTCGAATCGCCCGCGTCCGGAACCACGAGCAAGTCTTCGGGACAGCACAACTGGTGATGTTCGAGCAGCCAGTTGGCACCGTACTCCGAGCCGGTCTCCTCGTCCGCCACCAGCAACAGACAGAAGTCCAGCTCCGGTTGCAGGTCTAAGTCCAGCAATGCTCGGGCGGCAAACAGCGACGCAACCAGCTCCTGTTGATTGTCCTCCGTACCCCGGCCGAACACCTTGCCGTCTTCGACCGTGGCGCGGAACGGCTCGCGCCGCCATAGTTCACGCGGCCCCGGTGGCACGACGTCCATGTGGGTCATAATCCAAAGCGCCGGACGGCGTCTTCGTCCTTCAAGGCGCGCGACCAGGCTTGGCCGGTAGCCGCAGGGAACGCGCGGGTCAGGAGCACGAAACTCCTCAACTGGCAACCCCCACGATTCGAGCACCCCACGTAGAAAGTCAGCCCGGGCCTGCTCGCCCTCGCCGCCCGACACCGGACTGACTGCCGGCCGTTCAACGAGCTGCTGCTGCATCGCGACCATCTCAGGTTCAAGCTCACTAATGCGCTGCCGGATTCGGTCGAACGTATCACTGTCCCACATCAGGACTCCTTTCCGCTGAGAAAACGTGGTCTGTCCCCTGGGTGCCGAAAACCCGGGACCGTCCCACGGCATTCCCTGCCCGCTTAGGTCTTCCCTCTCCCTCGATGGGAGAGGGCAAGGGTGAGGGCACAGCGGTGACTGTCCCACATTTGAAGCACATGTTACTGGAGTATCGCCAACTTCGGACCTGAGTCAAGAGCCAAGGCACAGACTTGCCCCCCTGTTCTTCATTCTCCCAATCTTGACCGAGCCGCAACCGGCAATATGATTGGCTGATGCTCCAACTGCTCCGCGCGGCCTTCGCCAACTTGCCCCTCAAACTCACCGCCTTACTGGCAGCGTTCGCGGTCTGGGCGTTTGCTGTCCTCGACCGGTCTTACACGCGGACTCTCACCGTTCCCGTCGTCGTCACCCGGGCCGAAGCAAAACGGACGCTCGTTGAGATTGACACGACCGAAGCTCAGGTGACCATCCAGGCAAAAGGCAAAGACCTCATCGGTGTCCACTTCCGCCAACTCGAGTTCCGCGTTCCCTTGACCGAAACCCGGAGCGGTGTCCGTCAGGTCCGTCTTTCGGCCGACGACCTAAAACTGCCCCCCAACGTCGCGGTCCGGTCAATCAAACCTGAGTTCGTGGAACTGCGGCAGAACGAGGCCGCAGGCAAACTCGTGACGATTCGCGTGCCGACCGCCGGGCAGGCGGCCCCGGGACTGACCGTTACCGTCAATCCGCTGACGTTTCAGGCACGGTTGTTCGGCTCGGCTGAGGAATTGAAGCTGGTTGACGCGGTGACGACCGAGACGCTGATGCTTTCGACCGTGGACCAACCAGGTGTGCGGCGGCTGGCGATTGTCCTGCCTGAGGGCCGGTTCACCGGCGTCGAACCCGAGTCAGCCGACGTGACCATCGAACTTGAGAAAGAGGCGGTCCGCATCTTCCTCGATGTCCCGGTCAAGGCGATTGCCTCATCAGGCCATTCCGTCGAACTCGACCCCGAGGAAGCCCAGATTGCCGTTGCCGGCCCGGCCAGCAAGATTGACCGGCTCACTAGCTCGGAGATAGTCGCTCAGGTGAAGGCATCCGGGCTGCCGCCGGGCGAATACCGACTGGCCGCGGAAATCACCCTGCCGCCCGACTTCCACATGGTGAAGTGCGAGCCGCAACTCTTCGACGTACTGGTGAAGTAGCCGAACATCAAGACCAAATGCTCACGCTCGGAATCGAAACTTCCTGCGACGAAACCGCGGCCGCCGTCGTTGACGGCCCGGCTCGGGTTCTCGCCAGTGTCGTCTCCTCCCAGTATGTCCACAGCCGTTACGGCGGCGTGGTCCCGGAACTTGCTGCCCGCGAGCACATCCGACTCATCGTGCCGGTTGTCAACGCTGCCCTCGACTCAGCCGGCATACCGAAGAACGGCTTGAAGCTTGTCGCTGCGACCTTCACCCCAGGGCTGATGGGCGCGCTCTTGGTCGGACTGCCGTTTGCCAAAGCGTTTGCCTACGGCCTCGGCATTCCATTTGTCGGTGTTGACCACCTCGAAGGACACATCTTTGCCCTTCGGCTTGAACACCAAACGCTCAAGCCACCGTTTCTCGCGGTCATTCTTTCCGGCGGCCACACCGAGCTCGTCGTCGTCGAGGAGTGGTGCCGCTACCGTCTGCTTGGTTCGACCCTTGACGACGCCTGTGGGGAGGCGTTCGACAAGGTCGCCAAGCTCCTCGGGTTGGGGTATCCGGGCGGCGCAGCCCTCGAACAACTGGCCCGCCGCGGCAGTTGCTCAATCGCCTTTCCGATTGCCGATCCGGGCGGGCTTGACTTCAGCTTCTCGGGTCTTAAGACCGCGGTGCTGTACTACCTGCGCGACCACCCAGATGCCGACCGGGCTGACGTTGCAGCCTCGTTCCAACAGGCGGCCGTCACCGCGGTGGTCAGACGAGTCGGCGAGGCCATTGACCGAACCGGACTGGCCGTTGCAACGGTTTCCGGCGGAGTCGCGGCCAACAACCACCTGCGCCAGCAACTCGCCGACGCCGCAATGCAGCGCGGGTTCCGATTGCTCTTCCCCCGTCCCGAGTACTGCGCCGACAACGCAGCCATGGTCGCGGCTGCCGGGTTCGAACGCTACCTTCGATTCGGACCGTCTCCGTGGACCCTGGCGGCCGCGGCCCGGTCTACGCTCGGCCGGCCCCGAAATTGAACCACGCCCATGGAGAATTTTGGGATAGCCCTGGGTTTTTCCGGTCTTGGGATGCCCCGCTCCCGTTGACCCGACCCAACGTACCGGCTACACTGTCCCGGTAGCATCCATAATCGCTAGCCTTGACAACAGGAGTTGAGAATGACCGCTAACTTCCTGACCCTGGTACTCGTTCTTGCCCCGCCCGCCCCGGGGTCGAGCCTAGTCAGTGTGCGGCTCAGTGAAGCAGCCCTGGTCGCGCTTCGAACCACCGACGCAACCCCGGTCGTGCTGCTGAACGATGCAGTCGTCGTCGAGGCAACCGGACTAGCCCTAGCCGAGTTGGCCGGCCGGAACATCGAACACCGTGTTCTGCTCGACGGTGCGGCCTATGCACTCGCCCGGGCAACCCGCGCCTGTTACCTCGTCACGCCCCCCTTGGGCGAAAAGACCGCGGCCGACCGGGAGCTGCTCGAACTGCACGGCAAGGTGCTCGCTGAAGATGAATGTTCTTTTCTGTTTCTCACCGACTCATCCTTTATTCGCTCACCGGCGAGCACCAGGTACAAACTTGCCGCGATTGAGTTCACGCCGATTGTCCTGCCCCGCGAACTCAGGACCGGGCCTCGGGCGGCCGGCGCGCCCTTACTGGCTCGTCACTTTGTGGTTGATACGATTCTCGGCCGAATGACGGTTGGTGAGGTGATGCACCTGATGCGCAAGTTCACCGGCGAAGAAACAACCACCGTGCGCAGCGCTTGCGACACGATTACCTCGCGCTGGACCATCGGACGAAAGAATTCGTCGGCCGTCTGGTGGCTGTACGAGAAGTACCAGACCCTCGGGCTCGATTCGGTACAACTGGACTCGTTCACATTCCGGTACCCAAGCAACGGGCAGTACTACACCGACAGCAACGTGATTGCGACCAAGCTGGGCCGAGTACACCCGACCCGGTACTGGATTATCGGTGGCCACCTCGACTCGCGCGGCGATTCGTCGGTTCAGCAGCCTAACTACCCGGCCCCGGGTGCGGACGACAACGCCAGCGGCGCGATTGCCGCGCTGATTGCGGCCAAGTACATGCAGCCGTTTCCATTTCGCTACACCGTCCGTTACATCGGCTGGAACGGAGAAGAGCAGGGCCTGTACGGCAGCAACCGCCATGCGGCCCGGGCTCGGGCACGAAACGATACCATCATGGGGGTGCTCAACGGCGACATGGTCGCCACCGATACTGCCGGCTACGACTCAGTTGTCATCTACCGCGGGACTCGCCCCGGAGCCATCGCCATCGCTGACACTTTCTCCGCCTGCAACCAGACTTATGGCATTGGGCTCAACATCCGAAGCTCATCGTCCATGGCCGCCAACTCGGACCACTACTCCTATCACGCTCAGAACTACGACGCCGTTCTCGTCATCGAGGACGGTTTGACACCCTACTACCACACCCACAACGATCGGGTCACGGCACCGACGTTCGACTCGCTCTACTTTGTCAAAGCAGTCAAGGCATTGGTCGCGACGATTGCAACTCTGGCCGAGCCGGACACTACCGTCTACGACGTCGCCGTGAAGCGGGTTGTTGCCCCGGTCGGCGAAGTTGACTCCGGCCAAACGGTCACGCCCGTAGCCGAGGTCGAAAACTTGGGGCCGACTGCTGCCTCTTGCACAGTCACGATGCGCATCGGCCGCGACTATGACCAGATTCGTGTCAAGGACCTTTCTGTCGGCCAGACCGACACTGTCGGTTTTCCGGCCTGGACCGCTTCATTGCGGGGCACGCTGCCCGTAGTCTGCACGGTCGCCTTGGTCGGCGACGTGCGGCCGGAGAACGACCGGGCCGTTGACTCGGTCCGTATCCACGTGAACGATGTTGCGGTCGTGGCGGTGGTCGCACCGATGGACACGGTCCCACCGGGTAACCTAGTGCCGCGGGCGGCACTGCGCAACTGTGGGACCGTGCGACGGCCGGTCAGTGTGACATTCACGGTCATCGGCTCGGCGCCACCGTACCAGGCGACCATCTCCTTGCCTGGCGTTACGCCGGGCGTGGACACGACGGTCAGCTTCCCGGTCTGGAATGCGGTAACAGGTGACTACGTTGCCCGCTGCTCAGCCTACCAAGCAGGCGATTGTATGCCGGCCAACGACACAACGAGCGCCGACTTCACGGTCCGACCGTCAGTGCCCGCGGGCTGGGCCGAGATGCGTTCGGTGCCCGTTGCGCCATCGCTCAAGCAAGAGAAAGACGGGGCGTGGCTGGCCCGAGACGGCGACTACATCTACGCGGCCAAAGGCAACAAGACCCCGGACTTCTACCGCTACAACATTCTGACCG
>FWPV01012032.1_pt1 | contig 13503 bp, 12 predicted proteins | sample 2228371 | NCBI WGS metagenome assembly FWPV01 (sample SAMEA103939776, study PRJEB20133) | metagenome | reverse complement strand
AAAACCAACACCTGTTATGTTCTGGCTAAAGTTGGTAACTGGTTGATTGAAAAAGCCCACCTTATGATTGCCACCCTTAATAGCCAGATAAAATATATTCGTGTTGTTTGTAGGAGCGTCAGATTTATTAATAGTAAAGCCATCAGGATCCATTGAAACAAAACTTGCAACCGCATCCTGAAGTGGTGGATCTCCGGTTGTAAGCAATAAAATACAGTTATCCGTTCTCTGTTGCCATCTCTTATCTGAATTGTTGGCAATATTATGTGACCCAGCCTGCACAAATGCCACCTGTTCTGTATTATTCTTGGCAAATCCTATTCCTAACTGAGAGCGTCGTAAATTTGTATTAAAATTACCTTGATGAGACCAGTTAAATAAAACAAAATCTGGCTGAAAACCCACTCCAGTTACACTTTGGTTGCCAGCAGCATTTGTCAATGTAAAGTAACCAACCCTCGCCTGAATATCACCACCTAAGGCAATGTAATAAACACGGTACTGATTGGCATCCCAATTTGTAGTCCAGTTGATGGTAAATCCATCACTGTTGAAAGAAACAAAATTAGCCTGTGCTAATAAAGTTGGAGGCCCTCCACCACTTAAGAAAATTATACAGTTATTATTGGAATATCGTCTACCCTGATTTGATCTACCACTATTATCAACCATAGTAACCGATATAGCAGACTGCCGTGTAGCCGCCGTTGCCATTCCAAAACCTGCGTTCACATGTGCGTTAAAGACATCACTGATTTGTCTTGTCCAGTAAAAGATGACAGCCTTAGGTGTAAAGCCAACGCCAGTTACGGTTTGGTTTCCTGTGACTGCTGCAGGTTTTTGAAAAACACCGGTCTTTACTTTTATCTCAGGAGATAACAGTTTTGTCCTGAATGTTCTTGTCAGATTATCGCAGGTAACCTTAGAATACAGAAAATAGTAACTTCCCGAGATATTTGTAAAAGTATTAACCGCCCTGCAGTCATTGTAATAAGCGGTATAATTTTTAAAAAATTTTTTCTTGAAGATATATTCTTTAATAGCTTCTGCGGCGAGGTAAGTTTTCAGGCTTTTATATTTCTCCACCGCCACGTTACTCTCCCTCGAAATCAAGTTTGTCATAAAAACAGCCATAAGGGATATTATGACAAAGGCGATTACAACAGACACAAGGGCAAAACCTGACTTTTTCTCTATCATCGTATATTCCTCAAAAAAGCTTCAGACTGTTGTTCAATTTCCTGATCGTCTTTTTTTATTTTAATGTTTATACGAAGAAGACTCCTTTTTACACCGACGCTCGTTACATTAAAATAACTAACATTATCTGCAAGAACAGATGTTGGTCCGTTATTGGTTTTAATCAGTAACTGATTCCCCTGTCTGTAAATGTTAACAGTTGTATAACCATTGTATGAAAAAATCGTCTTGAATTTTAAATTGTTTCCTATACTGGTAACACTACTGTACCCTCTGTAAGCATATTTTAGTTCCTTTAACATTCTTTCCATTGCAAGGTTTTTTTCTATAACATTTTCTTTTCTTTTTCCTGTCTGTGAAAAAAAGTCTGTTTCATAAAAAAGAATGCCACCAACAAATCCAGCTATTATGCCCATAAGCAGGATTACTAAAATAAGTTCAATAAGTGTAAAGCCTTTTTTGTTCGTCATAAACTTGAGTAGTTAGTAAACCAGGTTGTAATTTTTATTTCGGGTAAATCTGGATTTTTGACATTTACTTCACAAATCGTTCTCCAGCTCGAATAGGGCACAAAAGTTACCACACGGTCATATCCCAAAACGGTATCGTTAAAACTTTTAGCCGTCAGTCTGTTAAATCCTGACAGATTTTTAAATCTGGTCACCTCCTCCATCTTCCCTTCAGCAAGATAAAGGGCTGTCAAATACTTTTCACTTTTGAAACTTTGCTTACTTGACTCATAAACCGGAAATATAATAGCCGGCACAACTATGGCAATCAGTACCAGGATAATAATAACTTCTATTAACGTAAAACCATTCTGCTTTTTTTTACTGCACATATACTCTGCCTGTTGCGGACGTAATTTTGATAATTTTAGTTTTACCACCAGACTGCAGGATAATGGACGTTACCTGTGTAAAACTGTTTTTACCCATGGCATCAAATTTAACGGAATAATTATTAAAAAAAACTACACCGGGGTATTTTTTTGAAATATATGTGTCAAAACTTGAATTATCATCCGGATTTTTAATCAACGTATAATTTCCAAAGCCAATTCTTAACCTGTCCGGCGTGTTCACATAGACTTTGAGTTTTTTTGACGTCATCATTGCTCTTTCTCTTGCGTAGCTAATGTCATAAGCAACCTTTTTTGCTGCAAGTTCAAGGGCTGTATCACCGGGAGCCTTAAGTGCCACCATACCTATGACAGAGATTATTGCTATAGTGATCATGACAATGATGAGCTCAATCAGGCTGAAACCACAGTTTTTCATATGTGTTATATCTAAAATTATAACATTATGTAAAGGTTTTACAAGTTTTTATATACAAGGCAACAAAAAAATTATGTATTTTTATTAATTTTTTGGCTATAATGTAACTTTTAAAGCCTACTTCTAAAGGAGTAATCAATGCCAAGAAATGACAGATTTTTAAACGCCTGTAGGAAAAAAGATGTGGACTGTACCCCTGTCTGGATGATGAGACAGGCTGGCAGGTATCTGGAAGAGTACAGAGAAATAAGAAAGAAACACTGTTTTTTAGAGATGTGTAAAACACCGGATTTAGTGGTGGAGGTAACACTTCAGCCTGTCCGTCGTTTTGAGATTGATGCAGCAATTATTTTTGCCGACATACTGTTGCCCCTTGAACACATGGGAATAGATTTTGAGTTTACTAAGGGTGAAGGACCTCATATTAAAAATCCTGTCAGAACACTGGATGATGTAAAGAAAATGCAAGCCATCTTTCCGGCTGAGCAGATGCCCTACCTGATGGAATCCATTAAAACCGTGGTGAGAGAACTAAACGGTAAAGTCCCTTTAATCGGTTTTTCGGGCGCACCCTTTACCCTTGCAAGTTACATTATAGAGGGTGGTGGTTCGAGAAACTATGAAAACACAAAGTCCATGATGTATAAGGAACCAGAAACATGGCATTTATTGATGGAAAAGTTAACCGACATGGCAATCGTCTATCTTAACGAACAGATAAAGGCTGGAGTGCAGGCGGTACAGGTTTTTGACAGCTGGGTGGGATGTCTTTCCCCCCTGGATTATGAAGAGTTTGTGTTTCCTCACCAGAAAAGGCTTTTTGAAAATCTTGACAAATCTGTGCCACATATTCATTTTGCCTTTGGTGCCTCTCATCTTCTTCATTTGGTTCCAAAGGCTGGTGGAGACGTGATAGGACTGGACTGGCGGATTAACATAGACGAAGCATGGAAAAAGATTGGTTACGACAAGGGGGTTCAGGGCAATTTAGACCCTGTTGCCCTTTACGGTTCCAGAGATTACATAAAAAGACGCGTAAAGGATATTCTTGACAGGGCTGAAAACAGAAATGGACACATTTTCAATCTCGGACACGGCATTTTACCCACCGTCCCTGTAGATAACGCAAAATACATGATAGATCTGGTACATGAGCTGAGCAGAAGATGAAAAAAAAGGTTGTTTTGCTCGTAACCTTAGGTGGTCCCAGAACCTTAGGGGAAGTAAACGACTTTCTCGTGAGGTTCATTGGCAAAGAGTTACCACCACCTGTAGTGCGTTCTGCCATTGAACGTTACCGACTTATAGGCGGAGGCTCTCCACTTAACACCATTACAGAACATCAGGCTATACTTTTGAACGAACTGCTCGGGGAGGAGTATCTTTGTCTGCCAGCCTTCCGGTATATGCCACCTTTTATTGAAGAGGCTATAAATTTCGCAATAAATGAAGACCCTTCAGATTTAACTGTTTTGTCCCTGTCTCCATACTACGCAACCGTTACAACAGGTAACTATTTTGACTGTGCCAGAAGATATATTGACAGCATAGGTGTTGAGCTTCCTGTCAGGTTTATCCATAGCTGGTATAAAAATGAGGTTTTTATTGACTGCTGGGTGTCAAAGATTAAAAGAGAAGGTTTTTCTGAGGACAATTTTTATCTTTTCTCTGCACACAGTCTGCCTGTAAAATACGCAACAGATCCCTATAAATCACAGATTGAAGACACGGTTAGCATTATTTCGCAAAAACTGTCATTGAAAAACTATACGCTCGGCTGGCAAAGCGTGCCTTCCAACGTTCAGGAACCGTGGTTTGGCCCACAGGTGGAAGAATGCATTGACGAGATTGTTAACAGGGGTTTTAATAAAATTGTTCAGGTGCCGGTGGGGTTTACTGCTGACCATATAGAAACGCTCTATGATATTGACATAGTGCACAAAGGTTATGCCAATGAAAAGGGAATTGAATACAGACGCATAACCTCACTTAACACTGACGACCAGTTTATAAAGGCATTAAAAGATATATTGGTAAACTCTTAAACTTATCAGGGGTTAATTATGAAAAAAGTAGCGATTATAGGTGGTGGCGTATCTGCCCTCGCATGTGCCGTAACCTTAAAGGAAAGGGGCATAAATTTTACACTCTTTGAAAAGAAAAATGTCCTTGGCGGGAAAATACTAACAGAAAAACATGATAATTTCGTGATAGAAGCAGGTCCGGACAGTTACCTGCCTGAGAAGTTCTGGTCTGTCCAGCTTATTAAAAAGGTTGGGCTTGAAAAAGAAATGCTGTGCACCAATGATGAGTTTAAGGGGACTTACATTTATTCTAACGGAAGGCTTCATCCCTTACCGGAAGGGGTGATGCTGATGGTGCCGACCATGATTATGCCACTTGTAAAATCAAGCCTGATTTCATGGGCTGGGAAAATCCGCATGGGGCTTGAGCTTTTTATTCCTCCAAAAAGGGACAATTCTGATGAAAGTCTTGCTGACTTTGTAACAAGAAGACTTGGCAGAGAATGTCTCGAAAAAATTGCAGAGCCACTCGTTGCTGGTATTCACACATCAAACCCAGATAATATGAGTGTTCTTGCCACATTTCCACGATTTGTGGAGATGGAAAAAAATTACGGAAGTCTTATAAAGGGAATGCTTGCATTACTTAAAAAAATGCCACCCAAAAATGAAAACTCCTCGAAAATGACCTACTTCATGTCTTTAAAGGACGGCATGCAGCAACTTGTTTCTGCCTGTGAAGACTTTATTGGAAAAGAGAATATAGTTACCAACATGGGCGTTAAAGAGGTTAAAAAGGGTGAAAAGGGATTCAGTATAGTTTTCGATGACGATTCCTGCCAGGATTTTGATTATGTTGTTTTTGCCACCCCTTCTTATGTAACTATGGAACTCGTTAAATCAATAGACAGGGAGTTATCTGAACTTCTTTCCACCATTGAATGGTCTTCATCTGCAACAATTTCGCTTGCTTTCAGAAAAAAAGATCTTAAAGTGAAACTGCCCGGTTTTGGTTTTATAGTTCCCAGGGTTGAAAATAAAAGAATAAACGCCTCAACATGGAGTTCAATAAAATGGTCATACAGGGCACCAGAGGATTACGTGTTGATCAGAAGCTTTGTTGGTGGCGGTCATCACGAAGAGCTTGTGGATCTGGATGATGAAGCAATAGTAAAAATCGTAATGGAAGAGTTAAAAGATATAGCCAAAATTGATACATCTCCCCTGTTATCAAGGGTTTATCGCTGGTTTAAAGGAATGCCTAAATATACGGTGGGACATTTAGACCGTATTTCAAAGATTTTTGAAGCTGCAAAGAGACACAAAGGAGTATACCTGATTGGCTGCAGTTATCGCGGTATTGGTATTGGGGACTGTGTGAAAAGCGGATTTGATGCAGCTTCCGAGATAGAAAAAGAGTTAAAATAGTTTCTGTTTTTACCCTGTTTAATATAGTTTTGTGATTTTCAACCTTTAAGGTATAATCTTTAAGCCATGAAACTGCAGAAAAGCTTTCCTGCTATTAAAGGATTTTCAATAGCGGACATTTTTGTCCTCACAATGTTTTTTTCTGTTGTGGGAGTGATAATTTTTTTAGGTTCCCAGTGGAAGGGTGACATTGATTCAGTTGCAAATATCAGTTTGGATTACAAATACCTGCCTTTATATGTGATACAGTCTATCTCAAGAATAGGTATCGCCTTTATCCTGTCGCTGATTTTCTCAATTACATATGGTTATATGTCCAAAAAAAACAAAGTGACAGAAACGGTAATGATTTCTGTTCTTGATATTCTGCAGTCTATTCCTGTTCTTTCGTTTCTTCCTGGGGTGCTTCTTGCAATGATAAGCCTTTTCCCGAACAAAAGAATTGGGGTGGAGCTTTCCTCAATCATACTGATTTTTACAGGTCAGGTGTGGAACATGGCTTTTAGCTACTATCATTCAATATCTACCATACCGAGGGAGTTATCAGAAGTTGCAAGGATCAATCGTTTTTCCAAATTTTATAAATTCCTGCGCATAGATCTGCCTTTCAGTAGTATCGGGCTTATATGGAACAGCATGATGTCTGTTGCCGGTGGCTGGTTTTTCCTTATGGCATGTGAGATGTTTGCGGTGAAAGGCAAAGATTTCAGACTCCCGGGACTTGGCTCCTATATTCAGCTTGCAGCAAATAATGGAGACATGGAAAAAGTGTTTGTCGGGCTCTTTGTGATGGTTATTATAATCATTTTACTTGACTTTACTGTATGGAGACCACTTGTCATATGGTCACAAAAATTCAGAATAGACAGTGTACAGTCTGAGGAAGAGCGGGAATCATTGATTTTGAACATGATAATCACTTCCAGCATTGTAGACAAAGTTTCCAGAAAGGTTGATACATTTTTTGACAGGCTAAACCTTATTATGCTGCGTCTTGAAAACAGTTCAAAAAAAGAGACGGTCAGAAAGCGAAAGATATCTTTGATTAATCTGATCATAATTTTTCTTGCTTTGACAATTCTTCTCACAGGTGCGGAAAGATGCCTTTCCTTTTTGCTTCAGCTAACAAGGGATGATCTGGTAACACTGTTTAAGGCAGCCATATTCTCTTTTTTAAGGACTGTTGGTGCAATAATCATTGCTTCAATATGGACTATACCCTTAGGTGTTGTGATTGGTATGAAGCCAAAGGTTGCACGCATTCTCCAGCCTGTTATACAGGTGACGGCGTCTGTTCCTGCAACGGCACTCTTTCCTGTAATAATTTTCTTTTTAATTAAGCTCGGAGGCGGACTGAATGTTGGTTCCGTTTTTTTAATGTTACTCGGAACACAGTGGTATATACTTTTCAATGTAATAGCGGGTGCCACCTCTATTCCACAGGATCTGAAAGACATGGCAAAGCTTTATAACCTGCAGGGCATAAAAAAATGGAAGGTGCTCATCATGCCGGCTATTTTCCCCTATCTTATAACAGGACTGATTACAGCAACAGGCGGGGCATGGAACGCCTCAATCGTATCTGAATATGTAGTTTTTGGCGGAGAGGTAAAAAAAACACTGGGGCTGGGCAGTCTCATAAGCGAATCCAGTGCAAACGGCAATTACAGCATTTTACTTGCCAGCACTTTACTAATGGCACTTATCGTGTTAACATTAAACAGACTTGTCTGGAAAAAACTTTTCTCAATTGCTGAAGAAAAATTCAGGATAGAGGCATGAACGGTGTAATTCTGGAAGCTAAAAACTTAAGCAAAGCATATCCAATGCGCCTCAGCACACAGCTTACCGTGCTTGAAGATATAAATTTGTGTATAAAAGAAGGTGAGTTCATCTCCATATTGGGTCCTTCCGGTGCAGGTAAATCCACATTATTGAGAATACTTTCCGGATTAATACCCCCAACTTCAGGGAAAATTCTGTATTACGGGAAAGATATTGAAGAGGCAAAACCCAAGATCGGAATGGTGTTCCAGAGTTTTGCCCTTTTTCCGTGGCTTACAGTTCTGGAGAATGTTGAAATTGGCTTAAAAGCTCAGGGTGTTTCCCAGAACGAATCGAGGGAAAAGGCACTGAAAATGATTGACCTTGTAGGTTTAGACGGGTTTGAAGATGCCTATCCGAGAGAGCTTTCAGGTGGCATGAAGCAACGTGTTGGTATAGCAAGGGCTCTGGCTGTTGAACCAGATGTTCTTTTTATGGATGAACCCTTCTCAGCCCTTGATATTCTTACAGCAGACAATTTAAGAAGCGAACTGGCTAAACTCTGGAACGAAAAAAAACTACCTATAAAATCAATCATATTTGTAACGCATAATATTGAAGAAGCTGTTTTCCTTTCAACCAGGGCAATAATATTAAGCCACAACCCTGCAAATATCAGAGCAGAGATTGCTGTTTCAATGCCCTATCTTAGAAAAAAGAACTCAAAGGAGTTTTTACTGCTTGTTGATGATATTTACACCATACTTACACAGCCTAAGAAAGAAATGCCCTTTGTTCTGCGGAAAGAACGCTATCAGTTTTTACCACACACAAAGGTTGGTGCAATAGCCGGTCTTCTTGAACTGGCACACCAAAACGAAGAAGGTATAGATATTTCAAGGCTTACCTCAGACCTCGGACTGGAGGTTGACGACGTGTTTCCACTCATCGAGGCTTCTGCACTTCTCGGCTTTGCGGAGGTTAAAGAAGGTGACATCAAACTAACACCTGTCGGTAAAGCCTTTTCAAAATCTGACGTTCTTGAAAAAAAGATAATCTTCAGAGAAATGGCTTTAAAAAATATTCAGCTGGTTAAACAGATATATCAGATATTAATGAACGCAAAAAACAAACGGATAAGCGAAGCTTTTTTCCTTGAAATACTGGAAAACCATTTCACCAAGGATGAGGCATGGAATCAGCTTGAGATTGCGATTGACTGGGGACGTTATGCAGAACTTTTTGCTTACGATTACGATACAGGAGAGTTCTATATTGAAGAAGAGAACGTTATGGACAAAGAACTGTCAGAAAATTAAACCACCTCTGCTATAAGATCGTAGTCTTTCGTGTCTTTTATCTTTATTTTTGAGAAGAAACCCTTTTTAGCATCATAGTTTGTTATGTAGGTTATGCCATCAACTTCAGGTGCCTGTGAGTAAATTCTGGCTGTCCACAGGGCACCAAATTCGTCAAAAGGCATTTCTGCAAGAGCCGTAAACTGTTTTCCTATCAGCATTTTATTTTTTCTTACAGCTATTTCGCGCTGGATTTTCATGACTGTTTTTCTTCTCTGGATTCTGATTTTTGACGGAATTTTCGGTGACAATTTCTTCGCCTCTGTATCATCTTCTGTGGAATACTCAAATACTCCAAGATGTTCAAACTCAGTTGCTTTTACGAACTCAGCCAGTGCGTTAAATTCGGCTTCAGTTTCAGTGGGAAAGCCAACAATAAGAGATGTTCTCAGAGAAATGTCAGGAATTCTTCTGCGTAACTTTTCTATCAGCTCAATAATCGTTTTTTTGTCGTAACTCCTGTTCATAAGTTTCAGCACTCTGTCTTCTGAATGCTGGAATGGTATGTCAAGGTATTTCACAATACGTTCTTCGTTTGAAATCATAGAAATGAGCTCATCGGTTATTCTGGTGGGATATAGATAAAGCAGACGTATCCAGTAGTCACCTTTTACCTTCAGCATTTCCTTGATAAGTCTTTCAAGAGAAGGTTTACCATAAAGGTCTGTGCCGTAAGATGTTACGTCCTGGGCAATTACATTAAACTCCTTCACACCAGCCTTTAATCTTTCTTTAAATTCGGCTAAAATATCCTCCGCCGTCCTGCTTTTCAGCTGTCCCCTGATTATGGGAATGGCACAATAGGAACAAAAGTTTCTGCAGCCGTCCGATATTTTAAGGTAACAATAGCTTTCTGGTGTAAAAATAACCTTTTTTTTCTCCCTTAAGATTTTTTCGGTTGGTGGAAAGAGCTCAGCCACCCTTCCTGCAATCTCTTCGTAAGGCATTACAGGAAGAAATAAAGACACTTCAGGTAGCGATTCCTTCATCTCTGACAGGTAGCGTTGAACCATACAGCCAAAAACCACCACCTTTGCGTCTTCAGCCCTTTCTTCCAGCACCTCAAGTATGGTGTTTATGCTTTCCTGTTTTGCCTCTTTTATAAAACCACAGGTGTTGATAATTATAATCTTTGCAGACTTAATGTCGTCTGTGATGGAGTAACCCCTTTTTGTAAGCTCGTTGCTTAGCTTTTCGCTCTCAACAAGATTTTTAGCACAACCGAGGCTTATTAAAAAAAAGCTGTTGGGTTTTATCATTGAGCTCTGAGCGTTGCCGGCGGTTCTATCACCTTTACATCGGCAGGCGGAACAAAATTAAAAACGGCATCTGGTATAGCTATTGCACCGTTTGAATCATAGGCTTGTATATTATAAAAGGTGATTTTGTTCATGTTTCCAAACTGGTCATAAATTGTTGTCTGAAGAATCTGGTACAGTCGTTCTCCTTTGTAGTCAATCGGTTTTACCGTTGCAAAAAGCTTCGTCATATTAACCATGGGTTTTCTTGGAACAAACTGTAACAAAAGATTACCATGCTCATCAAAAACCCTCTGGTCATAGGTAACCACAAAGTCATCTGAAATATTACCAAAACCTGACAGGAAATTCTGTGGTGTGTTGGTCATAAATGCCTGATTTGTTCTGTTTTTTATAACCTGCTTACTTTCAGGCATATACATCCACAGATATAAGCCGTCACTTATTATTTTCTGTCTGGTCGGCTCTTCATATATCCATGCCATTTTGCCCGGCTTTTTAAAATAAACCTTTCCTTTCGAGGTCTGAACCTTTTTCAGACTTTTAATTGTTGCCTCCTGAACAAAAATAGCTGAAAGTCCATAGGTTAAATCATAATATTTCTGTATGCCCGCCACCACATCTGAAACAGCAACCCTGTCCCCTTTTTTTATAAGTTGATTCTGCTGATTGGTAAACTGTGCATTTGCATAATGGCTTAAAACTAATAAACAAATTATTGTAATTATTATTTTTTTCATAACGGCTCCTTAGGTTTAATCTAAAACAGCACCTCTCTCGGCTTACCTCCCTCTGAAGGAGATACTATACCTTCCCTCTCCATTCTTTCTATCAGACGTGCTGCCCTATTATACCCTATTCTCATCCTTCTTTGAAGATAGGAAATGGAAGCCTGCCTCGATTCTCTCACAATTTTTACCGCCTCTTCATATTTGTCATCATCAAAATCTTCAGAAAACTGCTCATTTTCTTCTATATCCTGAGGCAGTTCTATATATTCCGGATTACCCTGTTGTTTCCAGAAATTAACAACCGCCTCTATCTCTTCTTCTGTAACAAAGGCACCATGCAGACGAATGAGGCTGCTGGTTCCTGGTCTTAAAAACAACATGTCTCCCTGCCCAAGAAGGCTGTCGGCACCATTTGTGTCGAGTATTGTCCTTGAATCAATTTTACTTGCCACCTTAAAGGCTATCCTTGCGGGGAAGTTCGCCTTAATAAGCCCTGTTATTACATCAACGGATGGTCTTTGTGTTGCCACAATCATATGAATGCCCGCAGCCCTTGCCTTCTGTGCCAGACGGGTAATATAGGTCTCAACCTCTTTTGCAGTAACCATCATAAGATCAGCAAGTTCATCTATTATGATTATTATGTAGGGCAGTTTCTTTTCCTGTTCACCGTCACTAAAAAGCCCCTTTTGTCCCTTTTCGGTTACCTTTGCGTTAAACTGTTCAATGTTTCTTACCGATACAGCAGCCATGAGCTCGTATCTTCTCTCCATCTCCTTAATAGCCCACTTCAAAACCTTTGCTGCCTCTTCTGGTGATGTAACAACAGGATAACAAAGGTGCGGTATGCTGCTGTAAAAATTAAGTTCAAGCATCTTGGGGTCTATCATAATAAACTTGGCTTCATCGGGCATCATTTTGTAAAGTATGCTAAGTATCATAACATTAAGCGACACGCTTTTACCCGAACCGGTTGCACCCGCCACAAGCAAATGGGGCATCTTTACAAGATCGGTCACATAGGGCTCTCCGGTGGTGTTTTTTCCAAGACAAAGCGGAATTTTTAAATGCTTGTTGTAAAAGGCTTCGCTGCCTATAATCTCACGAACATAAACTGTGGCAAGTTTTTTATTAGACACCTCCACCCCAATGGAAGACTTACCCGGAATAGGGGCAACAATTCTTAATGAAATAGCCTTTAACGCCATTGAAAGTTCGTGTTCAAGGGAGATTATTCTACTTATTTTTGTACCCTGCTCCGGTATTATCTCATACATGGTTATGATGGGACCAGGATGCACTTCTGAAATAGTCACTTTAATATCAAAATGTTTAAGACATTCCTCTATAATCTGGGAATTTTCTTTTATTTCGGCTTCGCTGGGTCCTGAATATTTATCTTTGTTTATATTTAAAAGGCTTATAGGGGGCAGTTTCATCTTTCCTGTGCCAGAAGGAGGTGTAAAATCAATCTTTGGTTCTGTTTCTTCTGTCTTTACCTCTTTTTTCTGCAGTGGTTTAATCACCATCGGCGGTCTCTTTTCAGCCCTGCTGCTTTTGCTTTTAATGGTGTAAAGAGATGACAATCTATTAGTAATCGCAACAATGAAGGAGATTATTCTTTTAAAAATGTTCTTTTCAAAGGCAAGTATGGTAAAAACAACAAAGCAAAGAAAGAAGATAAAAATGGCACCTGTATAGTTCATATATCTAACCAGTGAGTCAGATATTATAAGTCCGACAAAACCACCGAGAGGCAGGTTTAGACCAAATAAAGACACACTGTTTTTTATCGCTGAAAGAAGGGCTGAAAGAGAAAAAAGAGAAGCCACAAATGACAAAAATTTCCATTTATTTAACAAAAACTCTCTGAAAAGCTTTGAATATATCAGAAAAAGCGTAAGGTATAGCGGAATATAATAAGCCCCTATTCCAAAAAACTGTATTAAAAAAGCTGATATGTTAGCTCCAAACACACCGAAAAAGTTGTTAAACTTATCCTGAGGAAAAACCTGCTTTGTAAAAACCGTTTCGTCATGGACATCAAAGGTTGCAAGGACAAGAATAAAAAAGAGAATGAGAGATATAAAAAGGATTATGTTTATGTCTCTCTTTAAACGCCCTTTTTTTTCCAGGTCTTCCTGACTATTTTTCAGTGATTTTTCCATAAAGACAATATTATCAAAAAAGCGACAAAAAATCTGTAGTAAGCAAACCAGGCAAATTTGTAGTGTTTAATAAATTTTACTAAAAAAGCAAGTGCCAGTAAACCAAAAACAAAAGAGCTGGCCAGTCCCGCAGAAATAACAGAAAAAGGGATGGTGTCTCCAAGTGCGATAGCCTTTTTTGTTTCGTATAAAAATGCCGCAAGAATTACCGGGATGCTCAACAAAAAAGAAAAAATGAACCCGCTGCACATCTTTGACATCCACCACATCCGCCTTAAATTCAATAATACC
>FWPV01012017.1_pt1 | contig 13504 bp, 11 predicted proteins | sample 2228371 | NCBI WGS metagenome assembly FWPV01 (sample SAMEA103939776, study PRJEB20133) | metagenome | reverse complement strand
GAACGCGACGAGCACCTGGTCGAAGTCTTCCGCGGCGCGGCGCATGAGGTTGTACATGCGGACGGCGCCTCCGTGGGAGAGCGGCCACGGAGTGTAGGCGCTTAAAACAAAAACGAGCGGTTTTGAAGGATTGCGGCGCCGGCCGGGAAACACGGCGATGGCGCCGGAGCCGGCGGCGAGGATCAGCCGCTCGTCCATGCGCGCGGGCGGCAGCGGGCGCAGGTAGCGGTAAGCCCGGCAGGCGGCGCGCAGGGCGAACATCGCCCAAGGGCGTTTCGGCTCCTGGGCGGCGTGCCAGTTGAGGCGGTCGACCGCCGTCCGCCAGAGCTCTCCAAACAGGCCAGCATCGCCGGCGCCGCGCAGCAGGAAGCGCAGGAAATTGATTTCGACCCAGGTCTGCAGCTCCTCGGGTTTGAAGAAACGCGACGTCGTGGCGCGGTGGTGGTGGACGACGCGGGATGCGGAGACGAAGACCGTGGGCCAGCCCATGCGCCAGGAGCGGAAGCCGAGATCGAGGTCTTCGACATAGGCAGGCCGCAGCTCCTCGTCCAGCCCGCCCAGAGCGCGCAGCCTCGCCGTGTCAAACAGCGAGCAGCCGCCGCTGCCATAGAGCACGGGCGAGAGGTTCTCCCCTTCGACAGGCTCGATGCAATGGACGAAGAAGTCGGGGCGGGCGCGTTTCCTGCGCCAGACCGCTTTGCCTGTTTCCTCGCGGCGCCTGCCGGGCGGGAAGAAAATCTGCGCCGTGGCGCAGAACAGCTCCGGCACCTCTTCGAATGCCGCGCGCAGCGGAGCGAGGAAGCCGGGCTCGGGCTCCATGTCGTTGTTCAGCAGCAGCACATGACGGAAGCGGGCGCGGGCGATGCCGCGGTTCACAGCGGCGGAGAAGCTGAGAGGCTCGGAGCTGATTTCAGCAATGACTGCCGGGTGCTCCTGAGCGAGCCACCGGGCGGTGCCGTCGGCGCTGCCGTTGTCGACGACGAGGATTTCCCCGGGGATCTGCCCGAGCTCGCGTTCCAGCGCGGGGAGGAGTTTTTCGAGAAGCGGCCTTCCGTCGCGCGAGGGGATCACGATGCTGACGCCATCCGGCAGCCCGCCATCGGGCAGGCGCAGCGGAGGCGCGCGGCGGAGGGACTTCCAGAACCGGGCATGGAAGCCCGCAGCGAGCGCGATGCTGGCGAACAGCGGCCGGAGGTAAGCGCGTGGATGCCGTACGCGCCAGAGCTGCGTGTACAGCCAGCCGCCCGGATGGGTCTGGCGGTGGATCCAGTCGCGCAGCCTCCAGCGGAGGAAGCGTAGCGCCTGCGGCGCGTCTCCGGGCCGCAGGGCGAAGTGGTTCATCTGCTCGTTGAACAGCAGCAGGCGGCCGCGGGAGATCCAGAGCGCGGCGGCGCGCATCGGCCAGTAAGGAAGAAGCCGGTCGAGGACGAGCGCAGCCCAGGCCAGCCGGCAGCCGCGCAGTTCATCGCGGATGCGGGCGATGTTCTGCCGCAAAGTGCGGCGCGGGAACCACGGAATCCAGCGGACGCCGGCGAACTCGCGGGGCGGCGGAAACTCGGCGACGAGGATGATGTCGGCGCCGGGAAGAACCGTCTGCAGGCGATCGAGGAATGCCGCCGCGCGATCCTCCCACGTGGAGGCGAAGGCGAGAAGGACGGGACGCTCGGCGGGCAAGTCAGACAAGCCTGTGCCAGTGAGTTTTCAGGCCGCCGGAGGCGTATTCATCCCACATTGCCAGGGCCTGGAGGCAGAAGGCCGTCGAGACAGGGTTGGCGTAGTCGGTCAGGACGCCCTCGCGCGAACCGAAATTGAATCCCCCGTCGACGCAGGGATTGTCCGAGGCCATCTGATACGAAGCGGCCTGGCGCGCCTCCTCTGCAGCCGCGGCCTCGTCCAGGGGAGCGACGCCGGCTGCATCAGCCCAGAGCCGCACGCGCAGGAGCTGGGCGTTCACGTCGGAGCGCTCGAACAGGGGCCGGATGCGGCGCAGTTCAGCCGCGGTGCGGGCGATGCCGCGGCGCAAAGCCTCGCGCATGCGGTGCGTATCCGGCATGGCAAGCAGAGCTTCCAGAAAGTAGCAGTAGGCGTGCAGGCGGTCCATGCGGGCGTGGTCGTCGCCGGCCGCATCGAGGAAGGTGTCGTGAGTCGAGAGGGCGAAATCCAGCGCTTTGCCGAAAGCTCGGGCAAGCTGTTTGTCCCCGCTCAGTTCGGCCAGCTCCAGCCAGGCCAACGCTGATTTGAGTTGGTAGCACCCACCAGAACGGGACCAACGGCCGTCGCGCTCGAGCGGCTGCTTGGATGGCAGCACGAGGATGGGGTGGATGTCATGCGAATTGAGGAAGTCGCGCAACATGGAGTCCGCGCACAACTCGGCCGTGCGGCGGTAGCGCTCATCGCCGGTCGCGCGCGACAGCCGCAACAGGCCGCGGGCGATGATGCCGTTGTCGAAGAAGTAGCTCAGTTGCGGTGCACTTCCGTTGGAGCTCCATTCGAAAGGCATGGCGCTCCTGCGGGCGTCCCAGGCGGAACACAGGAAATCCCCGGCGCGCCGGGCGGCGGCGAGATACTCGCCGTTTCCCGTCCGATCATGCAGTTCCAGAAAGACGGAAACGGCATAGCCGGTGATTTCCGTGGAAATGCGGGCGTTCCGCTGCTCGGTGATGAAGTGATAGCGTGCGACGCCGCCGTGGAGTTCCTGGATGCCGGAATGCAGGAACCATGCGCCAGCACGCTTCAACATTTCGCCGCAAGCGGCTTGTGGCGCGGTGATGGACAGGCTCACAGACGAATCATCCCGTTACGATTAGGTCGATTCTCTTATGATACTGTGAGAGGCTTGACTGAGTACAAGTCCGGTCAGCGGCCCGTCTTCCATTTGATGTTGCAGCCGGCGCTGGGACGCTGATCCGTGGCGACGGTCCTGCCTTCCAGGACGGCATTGATGGCAGCGCGGAGATCCCTGCCCGTGACCGGCTTCCCGTTGCCCGGACGGCTGTCGTCGAGCTGGCCGCGGTAGACGAGCTTGCGTTCCGCGTCGTACAGGAAAAAGTCGGGCGTGCAGGCGGCCTGGAAGGCTCGGGCCACTTCCTGCGTTTCATCGAAACAGTAGGGGAAGACGAAGCCGAGTTGCAGGGCCTGTTCCCGAAGGCTTTCCGGCGCGTCATCGGGGTACTGGACGGCATCGTTGGAGGAGATGGCGATGATGCCGAGCGGTTTGTCCGCGTAATCACGGCCGAGGCGAGCCAGTTCCTGCTCGACGTGTTTTACGTACGGGCAGTGGCGGCAGATGAACATGACCAGCAGCGCCTTGTGGTCCGCGTAATCTGCGGGGGAGACCATGCGGCCGGAAACAACATCCGGCAGTGAGAATTCGGGCAGGGCGGAGCCCAGTTCCATCATTGTGGATTCAGTCAGCGCCATAGGGGTTTTTCCTTGGAGACCTGATCAGGTTCGCACCGGGTGAGCCGCATGCCGGGCCGTAAGGACACGGGCAGCGGCCTGGGCATAACGGCAAACCCTCAGTTTACAGCAGCGCGGAGAAGGGCCGTGTGTCGATCGGGTGAAAAAGGAAGGCTGCGCCTATTCCTGGTTCTTGCCGGATTCCAGCACCTTCTTGACGCCGGAGATGATGTCGATGGGAAGGGGGAAGACCACGGTCGTGTTCTTCTCCGAGCCAATCTCAATCAGCGTCTGCAGGTAGCGGAGCTGGATGGCCACAGGCTCCTTCTGGATGGTGGCAGCGGCCATGGCCAGTTTCTCCGCGGCAGCGTACTCGCCGTCCGCATGGATGATCTTGGCCCGGCGCTCGCGCTCGGCCTCGGCCTGGCGGGCGATGGCGCGCACCATCATGTCGGGCAGATCAACCTGTTTCACTTCGACCTTGACGACTTTGACGCCCCAGGGATCGGTGTCCTGGTCGAGAACCGACTGAAGGCGCATGTTGAGCTTCTCGCGCTGGCTGAGCAGTTCATCCAGTTCGACCTCGCCCAGGATGCTGCGGAGCGTGGTTTGAGCGAGCTGCGAAGTGGCGTAGAGGTAGTTGGAGACCTCGAGCACGGCCTTCTGCGGATCGACGACGCGGAAGAAGACGACAGCGTTGACCTTCACGGTGACGTTGTCGCGGGTGACGACGTCCTGCGGCGGAACGTCAAGCGTCTCGATGCGGAGCGAGACGCGGACCATGCGGTCGATGGGCTGGAAAACGAGGATGAAACCGGGGCCTTTCGGTTTCGGCAGGACGCGTCCGAGGCGGAAGATGACGCCGCGCTCGTATTCGTTGAGGATCTTCACTGCTGACAGCAGGTAGAGGATAAGGATGAAGAGGACGATCATCGGGACAGGCAGCATGGCAATGACCCCTTTCTTGCGCTTAATCTGCGCGTTTTACCTTCAGACGCAAGCCCTCGATGGCGACAACGCGCACCTGCGCGCCAGCCTCGATGGGCTCGTCGGCCGTGGCGGTCCAGTATTCGCCACGGAGGAAAACTGTACCGGTGGGATCGAGAGCGGTCTGCGCCACGCCCACCTCCCCCGCCAGGGATTCGACGCCGGTCGCGGGAGGACGCAGCCGGGCGCGGATCACCAGCGAAAGCAGGAAGACGGTGATGATGCCGAAGGGAATGCTCACCGCGAGCGCGGTGGCCCAGTGAATGCGGAGTTCCGGCGGGCCCTCGACCAGCAACACGGCGCCGAGGACCATCGACACCACGCCTCCGGCTGCGAGAATTCCATGGGACACGATCTTGGCCTCCAGAACGAAGAGAACCACGGCCAGCACCAGCAGGCCCACGGCGGCGAAGTTGATGGGAAGCACGGAAAGAGCCAGCAGTCCGAGCAGCAGCAGGATGGCGCCCGAGACGCCCGGCAGGATCATGCCCGGCTGCGTGAATTCGATGTACAGCAGCAGTCCGCCAGCCACGAGAATGAGAAAAGCGAGGTTGGGATCCGCCAGGGCCTGAACCACCTTTTCTCTCAGGTTCAGTTCATAGGGCTGCACCGTCACGCCAGCCGTCCGCAAGACGGCCGTGGATCCATCGGCGCGCTTCACCTGCCATCCATCGAGCCGGGCCCAGAGTTCCTGCTCGTCGCGCACGACGAGGTCCACCAGTTTTTCTTTCAGCGCTTCTTCACTGGTGAACGACTTCGCCTGCAGCACGGCAGCCTCGGCCGCCTGGAGATTGCGCCCGTGCCGGGAGGCGATGCTGCGCAGCGCCGCCGCCGCGTCGCTTTCCATCTTCTTGCGCAGGACCGGATCCATCGGCTCGCCCAGCGTGACGGGAGAGGCTGCGCCGGTGCGCGTGCCCGAGGCCATGGCGGCCACGTCGCCGCTCAGCAGAATGAAGAAGCCGGCCGAAGCGGCCCTTCCGCCCGAGGGCGTGACGAACGTGACGACCGGAACGGGAGAGCCTTCGATGATCTCGATGATCTCCCGCGTCGCCTCCAGCAAACCGCCGGGCGTGTTCAGCCGGATGAGCAGAAACGGCGCCTGCTGCCGTTTGGCCTGTTCCACCGCGTTGCGCAGGATTTCAACGGAAACCGGGTGAATGACGGACTGGAAATCGACGGAAACCGCAGGAGGACTGGAAGCAACCCCGGACAGGGCGGCGCACAGCATCAGCACGCCGGCACAGCATGCAGCACGCATCGGGCAGCGCCTCCGACTCTACAGTATCCGCTCGCGTGCGCGGAGTAAACCGGCGAGGCGCAAATCCAGCGCGAAAACCTGGAGGGGAACCCTCGGTGCCCACACGGCCTCAGTGCTGGTTGGGAGCCGAGGCCGTGACTGAGTGTTTCAATAAGTCGTCCCAGTACATTTTCACATCTCTTGCAGGCGGGAGGATGAACCAGCGCCCTCTAGCAGGTCGCTGAAATATACCATCCGGTCAAAAAATCGCGCCCGTGACCCTCTGATTCTTCGTATTCTGTTTTACGGGGTCGTGCCTTTTTCAGTGATCTGCTAGCGGCCATGCTCACTCCGTCAGAGAGCCTTGCAGTCAATAGGGCTTTGAGTATACGCTATACTAGCATGCTGCGAGGCGGCGCTAGAGATGTGCGCAAGTATTACCGCTGGAGTGTTAGCAGGACCGTTACAGTGAGCAAGCTCGGGTCTCCGAATGAACCGATGACGGCAACCCTTGTCGATGTCTCAAGACATGGCATGAGACTTAGAGGTGACTTCGATTTGCACTCGCAGGATTGTATCTCGGTCCAAATCGGAGATGAACTTCTGCTTGGAGAGGTGATCTGGCGCTCTGGATGTGAAGTGGGCGTTTGTATTGAGCAAATATTGGATCTCTCAGACCTCGAGAAGCTAATCTCTTTTGATTTTTAAGCAACTTGCTGCAGTCGTCGACGCAATTGCTTCCGGCCGAGCTCACCAAAACGCATTTTGGCCCGAGACTTGATAAGGCGAAATTGAGTTTCGGTTAGCCCCATCTCTGTGCGAATTTGCTCCTCGGTCTGTTCCTCGAGGTAGAACCGTCTTAATATTTCGCGATCACGTTCACTTAAGGCTGACAAAGCAGCGAGTGCAATCTGGATCCTTTCTTGGCGTTGAAGATTGTTTTCGAAGTCCGCGCGGTGGTCTGGCACACAACTCTCGATGGTTAAGCTATCAACTGACACCTCCGAGGAAACTGCAGTCTTTTTGTGATTGGCGACTACACGCAGTGCAATGGTGCGAACGACACCGGGAAGACATCTGAGATCACGAATCGCGCCAGATCGAATGAACCGAAGGACGGACATGAACACATCATGGCAGTAATCCTCAACATAGTCGCGAGGGACTCGCGTCCCAAGAAATCCCTTCAAGCCTGGCATCAATGTTTGGTACATGACTTCTACAGCCTCAATACACCCTAACTGGATGTCCTCAGCAAGCTTTGCCAGAGTCAGTCCATAGTTGTGTTCGAGCATAGGAATGTCTGTTCTTTCCATCGTGCCTGCCTCTAATATCACAGTGGGATAAGTAGACAAAAATTTCGTGGGTCTTATGGGGGCATCGTTCTACCCCCTTTTGGGGGGGGCAACATCAACGATCCAGCCTTGCCGGTCGTCAAAGGTTTGTCTGGCAGGCCTGCTGTGCCATCCGAAAAGCGGAGCAGATGCAGTTTGGTAAACTCATCGGCACGGAAGTTGGCCGAGGATGGGGTTCGCTCAGGGGCGACCACGGTAGACGTGTAAGGCTAAGTGACGAAGCGCTATAGCGGATATAGGGCAGCACTGTGAGCCGGAACTAGAGATCCTTCTTTTTCGCGGTGTTAATGGGAATCGGAGCGTGACCTTTTCCCGAATCGCTGTTTGGTCCATTTTGCAGACGGGCGTCACTGCTTGAAGTAGGTTGGGACCTAAGGTCAGTATTTCGTGATGTCCCCGGCCAGGTCAATATGCTTGATCACACGGTTACGGCCACTTCTCTTCGCTACGTACAGGGCCTCATCCGCAGCGCGTAGCAGTGATTCTGCATCTTGTTGTCCGGCGTACGATTGCGCTACGCCGATGCTAGCAGTCAACCTGAGCTCACCGCTAGGCAAGGCTACTGGCTCGCTGCAGATAGCAAAGCGTATACGCTCGGCCAACTCCAACAGATCTGCTCCATGGCAACCGGGCGCGATGAGGATAAACTCATCGCCCCCATAGCGGCCGAGTATGTCCTCCCTTCTCACGACTGCGAGAATCCGAGCAGTGAATTCGACCAAAGCCCGGTCACCCTCAAGGTGTCCCCGTACGTCATTACATTCCTTAAACCCATCCAGATCAATCATCAAGAGCCCTAGCGTAGCAATCTTTCGCCGAGCCCGCGCCAATTCCCTTTCTAGTTCGCTTAAGATTGCTCGCCTGTTGAAAACCCCTGTCAAAGAATCCTGCAGTGCCGCACGTGCAAGGGCCGACTGAGTGTATCTAAGTTGGTGCTCCAATTCCGCGATCCTCCAGCCGGCACGGAGCCTAACCTCAAGCTCGGCCTCATCGAAAGGCTTGACCACGTAGTCATCGGCACCAGCTGCTAAGCCATGTACTATGTCGGATTTTTCAGCTCGTCCAGTGAGGAGGATCGTGTAAACATAAGGCGGGTCCTTGCGGCTGCGCACGCGCTGGCACAGTTCAACTCCGCTTATCACTGGCATCATCCAGTCAATCAGCGCCAATGGGGGCGGGGAAGGGCTGGAAAGAACTTTCCATGCCTGTCCTCCATCTGACGCGAGAATAACGTCGTACCCCCAACGACTCAGCTTAGCTTGCAGGAGTCGCTGTAAGACTGGGCTGTCATCAGCAATCAGAACGCGCCGGGCTATGTATTCAGATGCCGTGGAACTACCGACAGGCCTGTCATTCATCGCAGTCTAACCGGACGCCCCCGCGATTCAGGCCGGGAGTCCGAACCATATAGGCTAGCAGAAGTCTAATGGTAGATTCGAACCTTACTCTTACTGGCCGCTAGCACCGCGAATGGGCCCGTCCACTACAATCATCACGCGAGATGCTCCCAATCTCGTCCACAGGTTCGGTTCTTGGCTATGGATGCAAGACTCACGCTTCGTTGACCAACATGATGGGCTTTCCAAGGCCTGTACGTATACCTACACGCCGCGGAAGTGATGGCTTTCGCGGCTTCTGCGCCCAACCAATCTTAAGTGAAGCCAATAAGGCGGAGTCTGTTGGCAGGCAAAATCATTAAATTCTGTTTTTTCGCTAGACAAGAGCATCGTCCACCAGTTATGGTGCCCTTAGTACTATATGAATAGTGTCCCTTAGTACTAGTACGGAGGATGTAATGTCTTTTCAGGCAGACAAGGTGCTCCCGCGGGTCGTCAACGATCTCGCCCAGATCCTGGCGCTCCTCCCTCGCAAGGAGCAGAGCGCCGTCCGACGATTCTACTGCGATGGGGAACCCGATGACCTCATTTGCAACGAACTAGATCTAGATCTAGAAAGTTTCCGTCAGCTGCGCCGGGAGCTGAAGTTGTATTTCAAGCGCACGGTGTCGCAGGAGCACGACCTCGCACAACGCATAGCTCCGCGAGGCGATGCAATTTGGAGCTGGGAAAACATTCGCGAAGGCCGGTCGGCAGATCATTGACGAACTCCCGCTGAAAGGGACGGCATCATGGTGTCCCTCGTCTTCAGTGTCAACTGTGCTTTCCGAACGAGAGATTGAGTTGGGCGGGGGAAGAGCCACGACCGAGTACGTCAGAAGATGCTCATGGAGCAACTTACAGGTCTTGGATGGTGCTAGAGCGTCGATGCTTTCGCTGCGGCCTCTACAGGATGCCCATCTACGCCGCCTCTTGGCAGGCGGAAAGCAAGGCACCAGGTAAATTCCTAGCCCTGCATAACTTGTGACGCTAGAGCTTCTCTTCGTTTGCGAGTTTACGAAGGGCCGCCCTCATTGCATCAACGTACTTCCGAATCTCGTCAAGGCGCTCAGCGCACACAGGACAAACCTTGACGTGTTCCTCGATGGACTTCGAGTCGCATGGCTCAAGTCTTGCGAGTACGAATAACTCCAGACGGTCCTCACTCGGATGGGACAATAGCATACCAAAACCCATATCGGCCGATCCCGACAGGCTAGTACAAAACGAGCAAGTTTGGTCGAAGATGGCCTTCTGATTGACGCAACCGTTCATCCAGGCGAGTCTGCTGGCGTCGGCCACGGATGTCAACTACAACCCAATACTAGATTGCCTGATGAAGTATTACAAGTGGCAAGTAGTTCCGACGTACAGGTGCCCTCCGGAACCCAAGGATCATAGAGGTCACGAAAGCCGATCCGGTTGGGTCTATGCAAGCGAGAGATCTTTGAACGAGCACATAGGGCGGTTGTCGCTGAGCGGCCCATTCAAGAGCAACTAGGTGCTACCGGCGACTGAGCTGGCAAAATAAAGCGATGGTAGAGAACTCAATCATAAGTATTCGGCGTGGTTAATCTGCGTGGGCTCACAAATAGCGATAACTCCACTTTCTATCTGTCTAAATTTCAAACTTAGAGATAAACAATATTGAGTAACGTTGAAGTTTCATCATTAGATTGGAGAAGATCTGGAATATCTTGTGATTCTATTTCTAAATCAGGAAATGATATGTATCGCTGAATAAGCACTGCATCAGCATGATGTTAACAGGCCGCTAAAATGTGCCATTGGGCCAGAAAAATGTGTTAGTGCATCATATTGACTCTACCTTTGCGGCGGGGTCGAAGCAGGTTCATGCTAGCCTCCCGCTAGGATTTCGTCTCTTGCGGGGTCAATAGGATCTTGCCCAACTCGCGGGACAGGGTGTGAATATCAGAGGAGAAACCAACTAGCTGGAGGGGTCCTGAGAATCTCAGCGTATTGGAAGCCTCTTGAAGAGCTATCATGCCACCCACGAAGTCTTCTTCCAGCATAGATCGTACGAAGCCTTCCATTTCTCTCAGAACCTCCTGGTCGTCTTTGGAGGGAACGAATCTCCAATCCTTCAGAAGGTTAACCACAAAGGATGTAGATCCTCGCGTGTCATGTTGAAGGATGATGAAGCCAACGAGCACGGGGGCTAGGCTGGGAAAATGGGCTTCAATCCAAATCAGCTGAACAGGCATGGTGTAACATGCATAGTATCGCATGTAAAGCGGACATCAGCCCGTACGCTGAATTTCAACTTCCGCAGGGTTGTCGGTAATTGACTCTGACGGCTAAGGAGAAGCTCACACAGTTGCAACAGCTCACATTTTGTCGTTGCGTCATTCCAGCAGTCAGGAACACTCAAGAATAGGCGGCGCAGGGAGTCAGGGCGTATAGATGAGATTCGGTGCGCCCACACGGCGATCTCTCTTTCCGTGAGAGCCGCATCGTATGCCCAGCGCGTGGCTGGATTACGCGGATCAGTGATTCCGGAGCACTGCCACTCTACGCCCCCAAACATGCCCTTATGGTCAACGAAACAGGCCCACCAACTAGCTTCGCGATAGAAGACGCAGTGTCTAGGGCTCACCTTGCCCGTCCAAAGATCGACAGCGAGTGCCCCAACCATTTGATCGAGATTGGAGAGCTTATTAGACATGGACTCAGGCAAGAAGTCATAGATTGCCGTTCGTGACGGATCGACAGGGAAGGCCGATGCGACGCCGATAGCTCCATGCTGGTCTAGGCAGGACCAGCAGTCAACCATGATTGATCGAGGGAGCCTTATCGGACGCACATCTGCGGTCCTCAATCCTAGAGTTTGGAAGAGCTTTGCACCGAGCCACTCGTTGATCATTGCTCGCCGGCCAATTGAGGGTGGCTTAACCACGTAATGCCAGCCATTATCGGCCATCACGTGAACGGCTCCGGAAGTTCCTCTCATGCGTTTGACAACTTCGGTTGCGCACACCAAGTTCATCACAATCGAATAGTAGTCTAGCAAGCTCATTGCTCTCAGCCCTCGCCCCAAAAATGTTACGAGCGAGGTCGGCACACAGGGTAGGGTCCTCAACCGCGGCCTCGGAGATGAATCAGCGATGGGTCGCTGTACCGAAGGTAGTGCCTATCGGTGGTGAAGCTTCAAGGAAGAAGGGTGAAGCAAAGTGGGCGGGCAGCACAGGCGCAGAATAGCGCGGCAAAGCGGGTTAGAGACATCCTCCGGTCAGATAGATGCTAAAGCACTCATCCATGTGGCATGGTCAGAGCTACACCTTAGAACGACGAGCCGCCTTACGTCTGGTTAGCAGCGAGCTTTGATTGGGCCCATTAGTGCAAGAGCATCCCCTACTTTCGGGGTCTCAACAAGGCCAAGGCTATGAAGCCAGCCGCGAGAAGGAACATTGTTCCGGGCTCAGGTACCTCTCCGTTGGTTGGGGGGGGCGGCATAAATGAATCGTCAACAAGCTCGCCCGGTTCAAGATACAAAATACTTGACGAAAGGATCTCAAATCGCAGCCCAGCCGGATTCCAGGTGCCAGGGTTTGCCGGATTGGTGCCGCCGGGGACATCCTTGTTGTAGACGACGACGACGAGGTTATTCAGACCAGGCACCAGACCCGACGTCGGCCCCGGGCCGACCGTGATCGGATCAGTCCACATGGTGTGGCTCATCACAAAGTCGCCTTCGTAGCCGGTACCGATGTAAGTTCCGTTCAGCCAGACGGAGTTGAGCCAGTTGTCCACGGACATCCGGAACGTGAAGGTTCCCGTCGAGGGGACGTATCCCGGCGTCAGGTTGAATTGCAGGAGGAAATAGTAATACCCGATCGGATCGGCGTAAGCGCCGAAGGGAGTGCCGTAGCCGGTCTGCGGTGAGATCCAGCGCGACGTTGAGTTGTTGGCCACCCAGAACGGGAAGGGATAGCCCGAGTCGTTGGTCACGTTCGCCGGGGTGAAACTGAAGCCGGAACCCACAGGCACAGCCGAGTAGAAAACCTGCCACGCGGGATCAGGGCTGCCCGGCGCGGCAGTCCCCGTGCTGACTAGTCCAGGAATGGGAGTGCCCAGCGCCAAAAATCCCATCAGCGAAAGCGTTATAAGGCTTACTGCCCCAGCTCGGATCATGTATCTCCTCCCTCCGAAGTTTAAGACGAACTTAATGACCCGTGGAACCTGCAGTGGTACTACGGAGCAAGAAAGTAGTCCTGTGCCTACCCTAGCGTTTTTCCATGCAGCATCCAGGCATCTCTCAGGCGCAAATCCAGGTCCCAGGCCCCCTGCTGAAGTCCCCGCGCAGAACCGGAATCGACGGAAATATGTCTCCTATTTTGTGCCAGTTAGTCTGGTATCCGGAGCCGGAGCCCGGCCGCGGATCCGATCGCCTGCGCTACGGCCGGGCCGGCGCGTAGACCCTCGCCTGCTCCCGAAGATGGCATAGTACTGAATCGGGTGGAATCGCTGGCAGTTCCAGCCGATTCCCCCGGATGCGGCCCTCCATCCATGACAACGGAAACGGCCGATGGGATTGCATCCGGTGCAGCGCGATTCGGGCCGCCCCGGACGGCAGGGCTTCCCACGAGTCTCCTGCAGCCCTACAATGAAGGCGGCGGACAGCGATGACGCTGGCAGAGGAACTTGCGCGGCATGTGCGGGAGTCGCCGCTGGCCGAGCCTTTGGGGGACGGCCGGGTCCGGTGCCTGGCCTGCGGGCACCGGTGCCCGATTTTTCCCGGGCTGCCGGGCGTGTGCAAAGTGCGCTTCAACGAGGGCGGGCGGCTGATGGCGCCGCACGGTTATGTGAACGCGCTGCACGTGGATCCGATCGAGAAGAAGCCGTTTTTCCACGCCCTGCCCGGGGCGCGGGCGCTGAGCTTCGGCATGCTGGGCTGCGACCTGCACTGCGATTACTGCCAGAACTGGCTGAGCTCGCAGGCGCTGCGGGATCCGCGCGCCGATGTGTATTTCCAGCCGGTGAGCGCGCGAGAGATCGTGCAGCAGGCGCTGCTGACGGGTTCGCAGTGCGTCGTGAGCACGTACAACGAGCCGCTGATCACGGCGGAGTGGGCGGCGGAGGTGTTCCGCGAGGCGCGGCGGCACGGGCTCGTGACGGGCTTCGTCTCCAAC
>FWPV01012031.1_pt1 | contig 13506 bp, 3 predicted proteins | sample 2228371 | NCBI WGS metagenome assembly FWPV01 (sample SAMEA103939776, study PRJEB20133) | metagenome | reverse complement strand
TTTAGAATTATTAACTATATATGCGGCTTCAAAATTCACTCCCGAAGGGAACGCGCTATGTCGTTCAATTTCAGAACCTACATCTAAAATTAATGCATTCAAAGACTCTAAATTATCCTCTTTACAAAATGAGACAAAATGAGGATTACCTAAGGATTGAAAGTAGCCTTCGATAGAGCGATTGCCAGAAAGTTCTAACTTCATATTTTTAACATCTTTATCATCTGTTTTAGGGATAGGCATTTCTACACTCACTAAACCCGAGTTTGAGTCAACTTCCGCTTGGACTATACCGGCATCAGTTTCAATAGTGAATGGAGTATGGGCTTTAGTTATTGAAGTTCGCAATGAATGTAGTGCTATACAGCGTAATCCGTTAAAGCAGGTTTCAGCCCTACCGCCATCTGCGTTGAAGTAAACCATTTTAACATCACCGCCTTGCGACGGACGGTCAAAATACAACACTCCATCAGCACCAATACCGAAGCGTCGGTCGCAAATCTTACGAATTTGATTTTTATCTAATAAAGGTATTTCGTAGTGAACCCGGTCTAAAAGTATAAAGTCATTACCGAGCCCTTGATATTTCTCAAAAGGTATCATAAGATTGATTTACTTATTATACTCTATACAAAAGGGCGCAATTGTGCGCCCTTTTGTATAAATCCTTAATTTTTACTTATTTAGAAGGTAAGGTTTTAATATAAAAGTTCCATGGTTCGATGTTTGAATTTGAGCCATAGTTTACCCCTCCTTCGCCATCGTCTGCTTTAACTCTCCAATAGTATATAGTTCCTCGCTCTAATATTCCATCGGGAATTTTATAAGAGGTAGTATTTAAATTGGGCGAATTAAAGACCAATTGGTTAAAAGATGCATCTTTTGCTAAGGAAATCGTGTAAGATACTTTCGCGTTCGGGTCGGGGTCGCTAGTGGCTTGCCATTTTAAAGTTGGGGTGAGGCTTTCAAGGGTATCGTGGTTGGCAGGGTTGATTAAATTAAAATTGTTAGGATTATCGTTCCTCAGATTGATGATTATTTCAGCCACTGAACTCCACTTAGAATAAAATCCCCTTTGGTCGCAAGCACGCACTCGCCAGTAGTGCTTTAGGTTATCCTTTAATCTATCAAAATTGGTAAGTTCGTCCAGTTTAATTTGAATTTGCGTGATATTATCTGCATATGCAAGTATCTCTGTAAATTTCGAATCAGCGCTTATTTGCGCTTGATAGGTGATTTTATCGCGAGGGTCAGGGTCGCTTGATGCACTCCAATTCAGAGAACTATTAGGTCCTAATATGTTGTTTGATGTGGTTAATGTTTTCGGAACTGTGGGGGTAGTGTTAGTGTTAAAGTTGAATTCAGTGCGACAGATCGTGCTTAGTTTTGTGTTATCAATAGCAAATACCCGCCAGCGATATTGGGTTTCATTATCAAGCGCTTCCCGCATTAACCAATGGGTATTTGTAGTTTCAAAGGTATAGGTTTTGTTGTTAGGTGCTATTATTTCCAACCTATAACTGACTGAGGAGCCATAATCAATATCTTGCGCCTTTTCCCAAGTGAATTCGATTGAATCTAAGGTAGCGATTGTGCTACCCCGAGGGGGGTTATTCAGATTGAATGGTAAGGGTGGCTCTTCGGCGATGTTCACTAAAACCGAACGCGGGTTAGTCCAATCTGAAACTGCTCCTTCATCGTCACGAGCCCGCATACGATAGTGCCAAAGTGTGTTATCGTCCAATTTAATTTGAATATTGTCCGCGCCGGTTTTGGAGATATGGGATTTAGCCGCATCATCGAAGGTTTTAGTGGTAACTTGAATTTCATAGGTCAAGGTTGATGGTGGGTCGGAAAGATCCGGGTCGGTGGAGGGTTGCCACGCAAAGCGAATCTCGTTAGTTTTGGTTACCGTATCACCCGGGGCGATTACAACGGGAACTGATGGGTTATCGTTAAACTTATTGAAGAAAAATGAACCACTTGGGCTAAAATCGCTCTCACAGTTGTGATTGTCCCTTGCGCGAGCCCGCCAATAGTAAATATTATTATCCACCATCATTTCCCATCCATTAAGGTTATTAATCGCTACACTCGTCGCCTCCCAATTGTTAATATAGGCTACAATATTATTAAGGTTGGAATCTTCATAAACTTGTATATCATAGACGATTTTATCGCGTGGATCCGGGTCAGTTGAGGCATTCCAAGCGAGAACTGCTTCGGGTTTGCGTTCTTCCCCATTAGTCGGGGAAGCGAGTGAAGGCACTGAAGGGGTTGTATTTATTTTAAAATGTCCCTCAGATGAAGAATGGGCTGAATTGCCGGTATTATCGGTTACCTTAACTCTCCAATAATATTCGGACAAGTTGTCCAGAACATCGGGCAATTTAAATCTGGTTTCGGTGAGGTCTTTATAATTATATATGCTTTTTGACAACCCGCTATTGGTACCAACAGTAACTTCATAAGTTAGTTTAGATAGAGGATCGGGATCAATGGCTGGTTGCCAAACCAGTTCGGGAGAAAGGTCATAGATAGTTATTCCGTTAATAGGTGAAACTAAATCAAATGTGCTTGGCAATTCCTCGATTGTGTTTATATAAAAGGTGCACCATTCACTCCAAGGTCCGCTTTCGAATGGGTCTTGTGCGCGGCAGCGGAACCGATAAGCCCCATTTTCTTCTAAAAGATCCGGTGTCCATTTGACCTCGGAAATGTCAGATGGGATTTTTGATGTACTTTGGACTATTTGCCCATCGGTTAACTTACTAATTTCAAAATCATAAAGTAATTCATCGCCTTCTGGGTCGGAAGCAATTGAGGCTTTAAGGGTTGGGGTTAAGGTGTTCACAATTGAATTCTGTTCCGGATAGATAGGTTCAGGCTTTGAGGGCAGGCTATTCATCCTAAATGTAAGATAAACGGATTCGCTCCAAAGTTTTCCATTTGATACCGCAAGTTCCGCCTGATAGGTCATACCATCTTGTAACGGGTCTCCATCATACCTAATTTGGGTGTTCGTGTGTTTAATTTCGCCGGTATTCCAGACTGGTATATTTGTTCCTTTGGGAGTTATTATAATTCTTATCAATTTCTGCGGTCTTTCAACTATCTCAAAATAAGACCACCGAAATATTGGTTTGTGGTCGGTCAAATGGTTTAAATCGACAGCGGCGATTGTAAAATCGGAAGCCATCGGAATTGCTGGTAAAGTTGCATAACTTTTTTGGGTTTCCGGTTCAAATCCCGATTGGATTATAATATAGCCCCCTTCGCGGTCGCCGATGTAGTATTTTTCTTGATTGGTTTTTAGGTCCAAATAGGTTTTAAAAGTGAATATACCGCTATTTGGAGCGGTTTCGTATAAAGGAATTGTTATGCCCACCGGGTCGAGTTTGGAAGTGAGGCGAACAGAGATTATATCTTTAAATAGTGGATTTGTATCCAAAGCATCGATGCGAATTCGTAGTGGAGCACCTTCGGACACTCCAGTCGGAATTTCTGATTCATAGTTGTCGTCGCGACATAATATAATTTGCTTTACTTTAGATGGAGAGGTTAAGAGTTTTTCTGGCGGTGCCCAGAGTGGAGGTTCAAAAATCACAAGAGGCTCTTTGCTGTCCACATTTCGGTCTCTAATCAGGTCGGTAAATTTTAACTTCGAAGGAGGGGCACCCCACCAATTGTTTCTTGCCTCTACAGGTTCAATCGCATTTTCTAAGTATATATAATTTAAGGATTCTTCAAAGGCGTTTTTATAGATTTTAGCGGTAACTTTTTCGGTCAATAAAATATTAGGTGCTTTTTGGGTAGCACGATTTTCACGGAAGAGGTTATTTTCGATAGAGATGTTGGAGCGGGCGGCGTAAATAGCGCCTCCAGCCGATTTTGCGCTGTTGCAATATATGAAACTTTCTTTGAGGATTAAATCGCCCAAAGTTAGATAAAACGCCCCGCCATTATCATCCGCAGTGTTATAACCGATATAACTACGAATTACGGTGGGTTGTGCGCCTATGCTCGCACTAAATGCGCCTCCACGAACCGCTTTGTTGCCCTCTATTCGGCATCCATAAAATAGTGGCTTTGAATTTTGAGTGCAACGGATAGTTCCCGTAATGCCTTGCGATAGTCGTATAGCAGTATGTTTAACAAGTGGGGATACGGTATTTATATATAGCGCTGCGCTTGTTTCAGAAGTTTTTTGACCCGCATATTCCAGCACACAATAGTTTAGAACGGAACCATTTCCAAGATAATCGCATTCATCATTGTAGGAGGGAGTGTTGTCCAATCCTGAAAAGGTAATTCCTATCCAAGAGCCGGGTATTTGATGAGTTGCTGAGGTAAAACGGATTGAATCTTCGGGTGTTCCGATGGCGACTAAATCCCCCAAAACTATAAGTTCACTATTTGATTGGAAGCGGACTTCGACCCCAGGTTGTATGGTAAGTTTGTTATTGGGGGGGATTGTTAAGGTTCCGGTGATATAAACCGGCGAATCCGCACGCGACCAAATCTCATTTGGGGTCGTCGAATCGGTTCGCTCAAGTCCGAATGAGGTAAAGGGGAGGATTATTAATAAGAAAAGAGTAAATAAACGGAAATGGTTTGAAGTCATATCTACTCCTAAAAAAAGCGGCTTTATTTTGAATTTTGATTGTATTTTAGATTAAATTAAATGATTATTTATTATGGATTAGTGTTTTTAGAGATAATTTGGAACAAATTATATTATTTAATATACAATTTATTTATGCAATTAAAATTGTAATTATAAGCAATACACATAATTTTAATATAAATTTATCATAATTGCAAGGCTTGCGAATAGCAAATTATATTTTTATATTAATTAAAAAGATAGGAGGTATTAATAAGACCGTTCGATACCGTTTAGAAAAAGTCAATAGGCTATAGGTCCACAATGCAAATAGAGGTGCCCATTAGCCATAAAAACCGCGTTTTGCCCAATGGAGTGGCAATTGCGGCTTTTTGGGTGGTAGTAGGGCTATTGGTATCGTTCGGTTTAGTCCGTGCTGAAAACCAAAATGATAGTGCGGAAGCGAAAAGAATTGGTTTTAGGCACGTTACGATGCTTGATAGATTGATTAATCCAGCGTTGTTTCCCGCACGCACAGGACTTACTTTTACTGTGCGCGAACAGCCTTCATCCGATACCTTAAATAAAGCCGAATTTGATACTACAAGCCGAGGGGATACTACTGTAGTTGATACTATTAAGTTAGAACCTATTCAAAAGGACACTGCCCTAACAGTTCCGGAAACAGATATAAAAGAAGTCAAAGAGACATCAGAACTGGATGTATCACCACTGCCCTTACCCGCAGGTGAAACTGGTCAAATTACACCGGGGACATCGGCGCCTGATAGTTCTTATAGGATGGTAGAAAGTCAACCGGATACTTCTAAGCCATTGCCTATCCGTCCAACTTTGATTCATATCATTGATTTGCCAGTTGAAACTAAATCATCTATAGATACCGCCACTGGTTATGTCATATTGAGCAACAATTTTGGGGGCGTCAAGCAAAGTTTTACTGGTGCGATGTCCAGCGATGACTTTTTAGAGTGGCAAAGTCGCAATTCAGACCAAAATGCCCGTCGCAAAATAGTATTGAGCAAATACCCCCAAAAAGCGGAAGCGAAGGGAACCGGTATAACAATATCTATTCCACTCATAAAATCTCCCGGTGTGCAGAGGATTTTTGGCGGTTCAAATGTAGGGCTCTCGGTGGCAGGTGCAATAACTGTGGAAGGTGCCTTAATAACCGAGCGTAAAAATGAGATAGCGGGCGACCAACGCAGTCCAACCAACTATGCGCTTAAGATAAATCAAAAGCAGCAGTTCGATATTAAAGGAAAAGTAGGGGAAAAGGTCTCTGTTGAAATTTCACAAGATTCAGAGAAGTTATTTGAATTTGAAAACAGTCTTAAAGTTCGTTATAAAGGGGACGATGACGAAATTATCAAATCAGTTGAAGCCGGTAATGTAGATTTGTCACTACGAGGCACCAGTTTGGTTTCGGCGTCAAACCAACATAAAGGACTTTTTGGGTTCAAAACTGAGTCTCAATTCGGACCTCTTAAATTAACAACTATAGCCAGCCTTGATAAAGGTGAAAAGAACGAGATAGAAATTTCCGGCGGGGCTAAAACGGGTAAAGACCGACCGATTAATCCAAATGCCTTCGTGCCTTATCGTTATTATTTTTTGGATACTACTTATAGAGAAAATTATAAATGGTTTGATGAGAATAGAAATCATGTAGTAACGAATTTAGCGCGGGAAATTGAGGAAATAGAGGTATATAAGACTATTTCGCTTCAAATTGGGCAGAATGAAAATGCGGTGCGGGGTTGGGCGTTTGCAAATCCACACGAGCCTTATAATCCTCAACAACAACCGGACCGAGAACATATATTTGGTAATTTCCTGCGCCTTGAGCCTGATGTGGACTACTTTATTAATATGAAACTAGGCTATATTCGGTTAACCCGACCTATTGATTGGACCACCACATTAGCAGTAGCCTATCGGTTGAAGGGTGATACGATTACCTACGGTGATTTAAATCCAACAGATAACGATTCTTTAAACCCCTTTATAATAAAATTAATTCAGCCTGCCAATCCTCAACCTACTGATAGGGCTACTTGGGATTTGATGTGGCGAAATGTTTATGATTTAGGCGCTACAGGTATTAATCCGGAAGCCTTTGTGGGGAAAATCGTCAGTAGAGCCGGTAATCAAGCCTATGAAGGCTCGGAAATTGGCGAGGATATATTTGGCCAGAAGCGTTCATATTTATCTATCTTTGGATTGGACCAGTTTTCAAACGAGGGGCGTTCCGAAGATGGGAAAATAGATGGTTGTTTTATCAATTATGGCTTGGGTGAATTGATATTTCCAGATTTGAAACCTTTTGACCCAGAAGGTTGGATGGTGGTCGGTGATACATCCAGACATATTCTACTGAGAACAGATGACCGCGTTCCAATGTTATATACTACCAGCCCGAGTGAGTTAAATAATGTAATTTGTGATTTCAGTATTGTCGTGAATTATGCGTCCTCAAGTGCGACTTATGAACTTGGTTTTGGGGTTTTAGAGAATTCTGAGGAAGTAACCTTAAATGGTCAGCGTTTGACGCGGGGCAATGATTATTCTATAGATTATGTAAGTGGAACTTTAACAATACTTAATCGCGATGCTTTAGTTCCCGGTGCGGATGTTAAAATTCGCTACGAAAAGGGGCAACTGTTTCAATTAGACACCAAAACTATGCTCGGTTTAAGAGCCGAGTATGATTTGTGGCAAGATTCTTATATAGGTGGGACACTTTTATATTTAAATCAACGAACTTTAGACCAGCGGGTTAGAGTGGGGGGTGAGCCTCTGCGAAATACGGTGTGGGGGCTTAACACAAATTTTAAATTTCCATTGCCATTTTTAACAAGTGCGGTTAACTTTCTACCCCTTATTTCCACCGATGCTGCTTCCGAGTTGTCGGTAAGTGGAGAGATAGCACAAGTAATACCCGACCCGAACAGTTTGAATTCCCCTTCAACTGGGGATAGAAATGGCGTGGCTTATATTGATGATTTTGAATCGGTTAAGCGTTCAACCCCGCTTGGTCTAACTAGACGACAATGGGGTATGGCTTCGTTTCCGGTTTACGATGCAAGAGGTGCGGGTCGGTGGTTAAAACAGCGCGGTCGGGTTATTTGGTATGAACCCGATCCGATAAAAGTAACTGATATTTGGCCCGAGCGTGAAACCCAAGCCCAAAATTCCACTATCTCGGTATTAAAAATAGACTATCAACCTTGGTGGACTGAATGGGGGGCGGATAATCCCGATGGTATTGACCCTAAAAAGTCGTGGGGTGGGATTATGCGATATTTAGGTGCTGGATATGCTGACCAATCACAAGCGAAATATATAGAAATTTGGCTTAATCAAGGGACAATTAATCAGGGGATTTTGTATATAGACTTGGGGCGTATTAGCGAGGATGCTATACCCAATGGTAATTTGAATACTGAGGATAAACCTAAACCCGGTTTCCAAATTGGTGATGGTTTGCTCTCTCGCGATGAGGATTATGGTTTAGATGGTGTTTTTGGGGTTGACCCTACGGATAGTTGCTATATTAATGGAACTGAAAGTCCACCTCTGCCATCTTATGATGATTATTATTACAGTTTTTCAAGTAGGCACGATTATTCGCACATAAATGGCACAGAAAACAATGGTTATGCGAGCACAATTTTAGAAGGTGGTCGGACCCCAGATACCGAAGACCTTAATGGAAATAATATCATTGACCTTAATAACGATTTCTTTCGATACAGAATTGACCTATCCGAAGGTGATTTGAACCGATATATCGTGGGTGGTTTGGGCAACTCAAAGAGGTGGCGTTTATATCGTATTCCACTGACCGATACCTTGTGCATAGGAAGGCCCTCCTTCACCCAGATTGAGTATGTCCGTTTGTGGTTTACGGGGTTTAGCCAGCGTGGTTCGATAATGATTGCCCAGATGGAGATCGTTGGAAATGAGTGGCGCGAAGTTCCAGTTTCCGATGGCCGGGGAGGAAAAATTGATCCGGTTACCATTTCAGTGGTTAACACCCACGATAATCCGGAATACAATAATGCTTTACCGCCCGGTGTGGCGGGTGAGATAGACCCCATTACCGGTCTTAGAACTAAAGAACAATCTTTGGTTATAAAAGTGAATAAATTGGGAACAGGTGAAACTGGAATGATATATAAAGGGCTTCCCCAATCGCAGGCTCTGAACCTAATGGAATACCGACGGCTGAAGATGTTTGTGAGGGGAGGTGGGTATGATGGCAGCCTCCACAATGCGGATATAGAAATGTTCCTTAGATTTGGTGAAGATAGTTCCTCAAGGCGTCCACGCTATTATGAGTATTCTCAAAGACTCAGATCCGGTTGGGCGCCCGAGAACGAAATCGATATAGAAATTGAGCGATTTGCTAATTTGAAATTTCTTAGAGAGAAAGATTCACTGCGCGACTATGATGTCCTTCCAGATGGTGATGTAATAAGAGTATCTGGCGACCCATCGTTGCGAAATATAAGGTTTTTGGCTATTGGGATAAAGAATCATGGCCCAGAGATAACAGCGCAAGATGGGGTGGAGATTTGGGTTGATGAACTAAGAGTATCGGACATTCAGAGAAATCCCGGTTGGGCTGCTACGGGAGCATTCAGTTTAAAAGCCGCAAAATTGCTTGAACTGCGCGGTGATATTAGGCATTTACAATCGGACTTTCACAATTTAAATGAGCGGATAAATCGGGATCCCAACCAGAGTGACCGCGCTGCAGGAACTTTATCGGGAACATTTCAATTTGGCGAGTTCTTTAACCCCAAATGGGGAGTTACAATTCCGCTGCAAGGTTCTTTTCGGCAGGATATTCAAGTACCAAAATTTAAACCAAATAGCGATATAAGGCTCTCATCGTTAACTTCTGAAAAAGTGGATGTTTGGAATAAATTTGCGGAAAATATCTGGAATCGCCGAAGATATGTGGAAAAGCCAGTCTATGAGACACCGGTGGATTCTTTGATAATGACTTCAAAGTCTTATTCTTTATCTATTCGGGCGTCTAAAACCAAGAAATCCCCAAATCCTATAATAAACTGGACTTTGGGAAATTTACGGTTGGAGGAGGCTTCGTATCAAGAAAGTTGGAGTAGTAGTTATAATACTATTTATGATTATCGGCAGCAAAAATCGGGACGATTGGGTTACGATTTAGGATTTGAGAAACCTTTGGAATTAAAATGGTTAGGATGGGCTTCCAAATTACCTTTACTGAATAAGATGTCCGAAAGTGTGATTCGACCTTTGCCCCAATCGGTTCGGGTAAATGGGAATGGCGTTGAAACCAATAGTGTTACAGTTCCTAGGAATGGAGTGAGGCGACCGAGTTATAATTTTAATATCACGAGAGGTTATAGTGCTGGTTGGCGACTTTTTAATTCACTTGGATTTGATTTTGGGCAATCCATAAATTCAAGTCGTATAATTGAAGATTCAACACGCACTTTTTATGCCTCTCGCCTTTCCCGCATAGATAGCACGGCATATTGGGTGATTGTGGATTCTCAGCGCGTATATGACTCTTTGGGATATAAGAATGCCAAGCAAAATGACATCAGGCGTATTAAGGATGAGTTGTTCTGGAAATTGTTTGGATATTATTTTGTGGATAACGATATAACAGAAAATTATTCGATTAATTTTACTCCTCAGTTGTTAAGTTGGCTTGGGACTGAAACTAACTATCGTTCAAATTATCATTGGGGTTGGAGGGATACCTATGGTCCTTTAGACCGCAGTGTTGATGTCAACAGCAATTTCTCAAGCACTATAACTTTCAGGTTGACTAATTTCACATCTCGCTGGGGTCAGAAGTCCGGTGGCTCAATCGGTGCAGCGAAACCTATAGGTGAAGGCGATATATTTAAAGGTTCGGTTGGAGGGCTTTCACCTAAGGAAGTGTCCCCTCCAAAGGATAAAGAAAAGAATAAGTTGAAGAGCGGGTTTAGTGAAACATCACCCCCTATTATGGATATGCAACCTATGGATATTAGTGGCAAACCTATCGAAGTTGAACAATCAACCTCAACGAAGACTTTAACCTCAAGTGTGAATGATTCGTTAAATGTGAATAAAGCACAAATTGATAGTGTCAAAAAGCCTGCTGAACCGCGCTTTACCCCTCCAAATCCTTTAGATGGATTGAAATTCATTTTACGGAGATTTAGGGATATAGGATGGAATTATAATCTCAATCGAAGCGCCAGAAATCTTTCGGTGGCTGAAGGACAAGCGAGTTGGCAGTATCGGCTTGGTTTTACCAGAAATCCTGGTTTAGCCACTGTTCCAGGTAATGCCTACCCTAATAGTATGAGCACTCGTCAAGAACATCGCTTTAATTCTGGATTTGAAATAATGCGAGACCTTAGTTTTTCAAATTTAGAATATCAAGTAGTGTTATCTCGCAATATAGGTCAGGGTGAAAACGGCACATACCAAAGCACGGTTTTTCAGCGTTTCGGTGATGACGGATTATCCATTAAATCTATACCGTTTGTAAATTACACCTTACGATGGTCAGGATTTGAGAAATTAGCATTTTTAAGTAATTTAGCCACTTCGGTGTCAATAGAACAGAGTTTTAGGGGAAGCAAGACCGAACAGTGGATTAAAACCAATCCTGATTCAGCTCGCCGCACTACAAGGGTTGAATATGACAAGTCATTTTCACCACTTATGAGGGTCAGTTTTAATTGGAAGGTTGGAATAGGTTCTTCGGCGTCCTATAACTGGCAACAACAGGTTACAGATGAAAGAACCGGGAATAATGTAAAAAGTCGTTCGACCACGAGGACAGTGACCTTGTCAGCCAATTACACCGCAAGGGGAGGCTTTAAAATTCCACTATTTATCTTATCCCCACTAAATGTAAAGAATACCACTAATTTCACGCTTTCATATAATAATCGCTTTACCCGTCGTGAGAGTTCAGCTTCGGGAGCCCCATTTTCAATATCATCGGAAACGGCTGAATGGAGCGTATCACCTCAAGTTGAATACACATTTACCAACGCAGTTAGAGGTGGTTTTCGATATGCCTATAATGTTCAAAGGAATCTCCAGACCGGACGCACCAAATCCCAGGAATTTTCATTTAATGTAAATATAAGTATCCGAGGTTGAGATTATGGATGTTGGGCTTTTATGCTAATTTTGTTTTATACTGATTTGATATTATATTTATTGCTTAATTAGATTTTACAATGATGCCTCGCAGTTAATATACCGGGGTATTATTTTTTGACGAATGAGCGTAAAAAGCGCAATTAAAATAATCAAAACAAACACCATTCTAAATAAGAAATAATGAAGAATAATATACAAATAGGTTATTTAGGTGTCGGACGCTACCTACCTGAAAATGTTCTAACTAATGAGCGTCTTGAGGAGTTAGTAGATACATCCGACGAATGGATAACCCAGCGCACGGGGATAAAAACTCGTCGTATTATGGGTCCAAATGATACTTTGGTATCGATGTCGACCATCGCGGCTAAAGAAGCGTTGGAAAACGCAGGAGTTAGCGCCGAGGATATAGAAGTATTACGCATAGGGGTTAATACTCATCTAAAGTTTCCGAGTTTAGCCTCTTATGTTCAAAATGAGTTACAAATACCAAATGCTTCAGCCGCGGATATTTCCGCAGGTTGTGCAGGATTTATTTTTGCGGTTGAAGAGGTTTACAATTGGTTGTTGTTGAAGAAACTGCTAACCGGTAAGGATGGATATGGTTTAGCCATTGGGGCTGAGGGATTATCGTTAGTTACCGATTATACAGACCGTTCAACCTGTGTGTTGTTTGGTGATGGGGCTGGTGCAGCGGTTATAGGTCCGGTTTCTTCGGGGGGAATTCTTGCTACTGTTACCCGAAACCAAGGTCAGTATGCGAACCTTCTTTATCTTGATGATTTTCTTACAAATCCTTTAGTTGACCCAGAACGAATGGAATTTAAACAACGAACGGGGACAAATTATCCTTTTATTCATATGGAGGGTCGGAAGGTTTTTCAAGTAGCGGTTCGAACGATGATTTCGGATATACAATCGGTTATTGAGAAATATAACAAAGTAAATAATGAAAATTTAACCATTGAAAATATTGATTATGTGATTCCTCATCAGGCAAACCATCGTATAGTTTCCGCGGTTTGTGAGGGGTTGAAACTAAAGCCTGAGCAAGTTTATTTCGACGGGGTAATAAATTATGGAAATACATCAGCCGCCACAATCCCCATAGGATATGTTGATGAATGGGGCAAGAGACCTGGAAAATTGGAAATAGATGTGGCGTTTGGGGCGGGCTTCGCCTCAGGCGCTATCCTTAGGCGAAATCATATCTGAAATTTAACATTAATAATTGATAACTATTTTAAGGTTTAGTTTATAATAATGAATATATAAATAATTGTGATTTCAGAAAATAAAATAGATAGCATTAAACGAATAGAACAACCAAGGAAGATATATCTTAAAACCTACGGTTGCCAGATGAATGTCCATGATAGCGAACGGATGCTTGGTCTATTGTTTGCTGAAGGTTATAAGAGTGTGTTAGAGCCCTGTGATGCGGATGTAATTATTTTAAATACTTGTGCAGTTAGAGAGAAGCCGGAAAGGAAATTACTTGCGGAATTGGGGAATTTGAAAAAACTCAAATTAAAGAACCCCGATTTGGTGATAGGTGTAGCAGGATGTGTTGCCCCGCGCGATGGCGATTTGATTAGATCGAAAGCCCCATTTATTAATTTTTTATTGGGACCGCGATCGATTTATAAACTACCTGATGTAATTAGAAGAGTTTATAATAATGGAAGATACTCCGAAGAAATTGATTTATT
>FWPV01005085.1_pt1 | contig 13506 bp, 12 predicted proteins | sample 2228371 | NCBI WGS metagenome assembly FWPV01 (sample SAMEA103939776, study PRJEB20133) | metagenome | reverse complement strand
CCGATTATGGCGGCGCTTCTAAAAGAAATCGAGGCGAGGGGCCTGACGGACGTGCTGGTGACAACCTCGGGCTGCGCCGGCTTATGCAGCCGCGAACCGATGACTACCGTTGAAGTCGCCGGCCAAGCTCCTGTCAAGTACGTAGACCTGACCGAAGCCAAGATCAAAACCATTCTGGAACAGCACGTGATCGGGGGCCGGATCGTTAGCGAGTTCGCACTGGCGCTGGGGAGCGAACGCCTGCACTAGCGGAAAGGAGGATCGATGCCGTATCGAACGCACTTGATGGTATGCGCCGGTACTGGGTGCGTCTCCAACCGGTCGCTGGACGTTCGTCGCGCTTTGGAACAGGAGATCATGAAGCGCGGCCTCCAAGATGAAGTGCAAGTGGTGACCACCGGCTGCAATGGATTTTGTGGCGCTGGACCGATCGTGGTCGTACAGCCGGATGGGATCTTTTATCAGCAGCTTACGCCTAAGGAGATCCCTCTCCTGGTAGAGGAACATCTGCTGAAGGGACGCCCGGTGTCCCGCCTGATGTACGTTCCGCCTGAATCGCGAGTCGCCATTCCAAAGATGAGTGACATTCCCTTTTTTAGCAGGCAGAGACTGGTGGCGCTACGGAACCGGGGCTTGATCGACCCGGAGAAGATCGATGAGTACATCGCCCGCGACGGCTACACAGCCTTTGTGAAGGCGCTCACGGAAATGACGTGCGAGCAAATCATAGAGGAGATCAAGCGCTCAGGTTTACGCGGGCGCGGGGGCGCTGGCTTTGCAACCGGTGTCAAATGGGAGAAGGTGCGTCTCAGTCCCGGGGAGCCGAAATACGTAATTTGCAACGGAGATGAGGGTGACCCGGGCGCCTTCATGGACCGGAGCATTTTCGAGTCAGATCCTCACGCGGTGATCGAGGGAATGTTAATCGGCGCCCGCGCTATTGGTGCGCGTTACGGGGTGGTGTACATCCGGAATGAGTACCCGCTCGCGCTTCAGAGGATCCTAACGGCGATCAGCCAGGCCAGGGAATACGGACTGCTGGGTGAGAATATCTTCGACACGGATTTCAGTTTTGACATCTCAGTGACTCGCGGGGCGGGAGCCTTCGTTTGTGGGGAAGAAACCGCGCTCATTGCCTCCATTGAAGGCCGTCTGGGGGACCCGCGGGCGCGTCCTCCTTATCCCGCTGAGCGAGGTTTGTGGGGCAAGCCAACCTGCATCAATAACGTCGAGACCTGGGTTAACGTCCCCCCGATCATCACGCACGGCGCGGATTGGTACCGGAGCATCGGCACCGAATCGAGCAAGGGCACCAAGGTGTTTTCTTTGGTGGGCAAAGTCATGAATACCGGTCTGGTCGAGGTTCCCATGGGTATCACGCTGCGTGAGTTGGTTTATGAGATCGGCGGCGGCATTCCAGGCGGCAAGAGACTCAAGGCGGTGCAGACCGGAGGGCCTTCCGGAGGGTGCATCCCAGCGGGGCCGATGTTGGACCAGCCTATAACTTACGAAGGCGCGCAGCGCCCCACCGACTTGATCGATCTTCCTATTGATTATGAAAGTCTGACGGACGTGGGCTCGATGATGGGCTCCGGCGGCCTGGTCGTGATGGACGAGGATACCTGCATGGTGGACGTTGCCAGATATTTTCTGGCTTTCACCCAGGACGAATCCTGCGGCGCTTGCACGCCTTGCCGCGAGGGCACCAAATTGATGTTGGACATTTTGACTAGGATCACCGATGGCCATGGCACGATGGAAGACCTTGCAAGCTTGGAAGAGATCGCCAAAGTCGTCAAGGAGACCTCGCTTTGCGGATTGGGTAAGACCGCGCCCAATCCCGTTTTGACGACCCTCCGCTATTTCCGCGATGAGTACCTCGCTCACATCCAAGCCCATAAGTGCCCGGCGCATGTGTGCCGCCAGTTGAATGCATACCGCATCGATCCTGAGATCTGTGTCAGCCGGGGCCACGGGTGCGGCGTGTGCAAGCGCGAATGTCCGGAGAAGGCCATATTTGGAGAAAAGAATCAGCCTCACCGCATTGATCCGGCGTTATGTGGAAAATGCGGCGTGTGCGTGGATGTCTGTCATTTCAATGCGGTGATCGTTGAGTAAGGTGAGAGCCATGATCAAGGTGACCATCGACGGAATGACATCCGTAGTTCAGGAGGGGAGCACGATCCTCCAGGCGGCGAAGCTGGTCGAAGTGAAGATTCCGACCCTTTGTTACCATCCATTACTGAAGCCCTTCGGCGCCTGCCGGTTGTGCGTGGTGGAGGTCAGGGGTCCTTCAGGCGCCGATGTGGTGACGGCCTGCAACACCCCGTGCCAAGACGGCATGTGTGTCGTTACAAGTTCACCCCGGATCTTACAAGCGCGCCGGCTGGTGTTGGAAATGATGCTGGCGCGCTGGCCGAATGTTCCGGTGTTGCGGCGGCTGGCGGAAGAAATGGAGCTGGGTCCTCCGAGGTTCGGCAGTTCTTATCGTGACGAACGGGAGAATGCGTGCATCCTATGCCTGCGATGTGTCCGGATTTGCGAGGAGGTCGTGGGCGCGTGCGCCATTGGGTTTGAAGACCGCGGCATCCTCCGGCGCGTCGTAACGCCGTTCAACCGGGAGTCGGATTCGTGCATCGCGTGCGGTGCATGCACTCAGGTCTGCCCCACGGGCCATCTTCGTTTCGACCCGGAAGACTACCGGGGAAAACCAGTGGAATTCCTCCTGGGTCCCAACACGGCCATTTACATGCCCGCGGCTCAAGCGGTTCCCAAAGTGCCGGTCATCGACCGTGATGCTTGCATTCATTTCAAGACCGGCGCCTGCCAGACTTGTGCCCAGGTGTGTGAGCCTAAGGCCGTAGACCACGCCATGGAAGACGAAGAAATCGAGCTGGAGGTGGGGCAAATTCTCATCGCAACCGGATATGACCTGTTCGACCCCACTGTGATGTCTCAATACGGTTACGGACGGCTGGACAATGTCTATCTGGCGCTGGACATCGAGCGTATGTTGAACTCCACCGGCCCTACAGGGGGCAGGGTCCGGCTCAAGAACGGCCAGCCTCCGCGGGCAGTGGCGATCCTGCATTGCATCGGCTCGCGCGACGAAAATCACCACCGCTATTGCTCCCGGGTGTGCTGCATGTATGCGCTGAAGTTCGCCCATCTCATCAAAGAAAGGTGCCCCGAAGCAGAGGTCTACAACTTTTATATCGACATGCGAGCCGCTGGCAAGGGGTATGAGGAGTTCTATTCGCGTGTGTTGCACGAAGGGATAAACGTGATTCGCGGAAAGGCCGCGGAAGTCGTCCAGGCGGGGTGGGGCGCCCAGGCCGAAGGCGCGTTGCTGGTGCGTTGCGAGGATACTCTGACCGGGTGCTTCCGCGAGATTCCGGTGGACATGGTGATCCTCTGCACTGCCCTCGAGCCGCGCCGCGACGCGCAGCGGGTCGCGCGCCTCTTCGGGCTCAGCCGTAGTCCGGACGGATTCTTTATGGAGCGGCACCCCAAACTCGATCCCGTGGCGACCACGTCTGATGGTCTATTCATCGCCGGTTGCGCTCAAGGGCCCAAGGATATTCCCCACTCGGTTGCTGAAGCCAGCGCCGCGGCGGCGCGCATCTTGGCCACCATCGCCAAGGGGATCACTGAGATTGATCCCATTCGCGCCGAGGTGGCCGAGGAGTACTGCGGCGGGTGCCGCTTATGCAATTCGCTCTGTCCTTACAATGCGATCGAGTTCATTGAGGAGAAAAATGTGTCTCGAGTAAACTCAGCGATATGTAAAGGCTGCGGAACATGCGTAGCGGCCTGCCCGGCAGGCGCGATTACGGGCTATGGTTTCAGCGACCGGCAAGTCCGTGCCGAACTGGAGGGACTGTTGATGGTGTAACCGCCGATGCGAGGACTGCGAAATGGGCGGATGTCATCAATTCTGGAGTGTCGCGCCCCGATGCCTTCGAGATGGGACGGGGTGCGCGGGTATTCAGCGGGAGGCCGGTTATGGACTTTGAACCTCGGATTGTCGGCTTTTTCTGCAACTGGTGTTCTTATACAGGGGCCGATCTGGCGGGTGTCAGCCGGATAAAATCCGCGCCGAATCTGCGCATTGTGCGCGTAATGTGCAGCGGGCGGGTGGATCCGACCCTGATACTCCATGCCTTTCAGCTCGGCGCCGACGGAGTGCTCGTGGCAGGCTGCCATCCGGGAGACTGCCACTACCATGAAGGCAATTTTAAGGCGCTTCGCCGGATCCTGATGTTGAAGCGTCTGCTCCGCGACTTTGGGATCGACGAGCGGCGCCTGCGATTGGGGTGGATCTCGGCTAGCGAGGCGGAGAAATTCGCCCGCTTGTCGGTCGAATTTACCGAGGAGATCCGCGCTTTGGGCCCGCTCGCCGTGCCGACCACGGTCCCTCCCGGCGAGTTAGAAGAGGAGGTTGCGCATGAAAAAGCCTAAGCTTGCGCTGTACTGGGCGGCTAGTTGCGGCGGATGCGAGATTGCGGTGTTGGACATCGAAGATAGGCTCCTGGACGTGGCCGCCTTCTTCGACTTGGTGTTCTGGCCCTGCGCCATGGACTTCAAGTACAAGGATGTAGAAGCCATGGACGACGGAGACATAGATCTCTGCCTTTTCAACGGGGCCATCCGCACCAGCGAGAACGAGGCGATGGCGCGCCTCTTGCGAAGAAAGTCCAAGGTGTTGGTGGCTTTTGGATCGTGCGCTAGCGAGGGGTGCATTCCCGGCTTGGCGAATCTGACGGCGAAGAAAGACATTTTTCGGTATGTGTATCAGGAGTCTCCGAGCACATGCGGCGAGGACGGAGTGGAGCCTACGCCTTCCTTCCCAGTTCCGGAGGGAGAATTGGAGATCCCGGAATTTTGCGAATCCCTGCGCACCCTCGCCCAGGTGGTTCCCGTGGATTACATCATTCCAGGTTGCCCACCGCAGGCTTCCCAAATTGCCGCTGTTATGACAGGAATCATGGAGGGTAAGCCTTTGCCGCCGGCCGGTTCCGTGCTCGGAGCTGGCTCCAAGAGTTGCTGCGACGAGTGCGGCCGGACGCGGAAGGAGAAGCGCATCAAGCGTTTCTACAGGCCATCAGAGATTGAGCCGAAAACTGATGAATGCTTACTGGACCAGGGCGTGATTTGCATGGGTCCCGCCACGCGCAGCGGCTGTGGGGCTCTATGTGTCAAAGCCAATATGCCCTGCCGCGGCTGTTACGGTCCGCCGCCCAATGTGCTCGACCAAGGCGCAAAGATGATTAGCGCACTCGCCAGCGTCATCGATTCAGACGATCCATCCGAGATTGACAGGATTCTGGACCAAATCCCGGATCCGGCGGGAACCTTCTACCGTTTTAGCGTTCCCGCCTCCATGCTCCACGTCAAGCGCAACGGAGGGTAACGCCATGCGGAAGATCACCATCGATCCCATTACCCGGCTGGAAGGGCACGGCAAGATTACGCTGTTTCTGAACGAAGACGGCTCTCTCGGCAACTGCTACTTTCAGGTGCCCGAACTGCGCGGGTTCGAGCAGTTCTGCGTGGGACGCCCCGTGGAAGAGATGCCGCGCATTACCACGCGCATATGCGGCGTCTGCCCGGAGGCGCACCACATGGCCAGCGCGAAAGCCTGCGACGCGGTGTATCAGGCCGATCCTCCGCCCGCGGCGAAAAAGTTGCGGGAACTGCTGTACTCCGCGTTCTTTTTCGGCGATCACACGCTGCACTTTTATGCCTTAGGCGGACCGGACTTCGTCGTCGGACCGGATGCGCCGCCCGCGGAGCGGAACATCCTGGGGGTGGTCAAGAAGGCCGGTCTCGAAGCCGGCCGCAAAGTGATCGAAGCCCGTAAGCGCGCGCAGCGGGTGGTGTCTCTCATCGGCGGCAAAGCGATTCACCCGGTGACCTCGCTGCCCGGCGGCGTGGCCAAGCCCCTCACGCCGCAGGAAAGGGATGAGATCCGCGAGCACACCAGCTATTTCGTCGAATTCGCCAAGTTCACGCTCCAGTTGCTGGATAGCGTCGTTTTGAAAAACCGCGCGTATGTCGACCTGATTCTGAGTGACGCCTACACGCACCGCTTCTATTCAATGGGCACGGTAGACGCCGCCAACAAGGTGAACTTTTACGACGGCATGATCCGGGTGGTGGACCCGGACGGACAGGAGTTTGTGAAGTACCATCCGCGGGACTACCTGGAGGTTTTGAGCGAGCACGTCGAGCCTTGGACTTATCTCAAGTTTCCGTTCCTCAAGAAGGTGGGTTGGAAGGGCTTCGTGGATGGCAAAGGGTCAGGACTGTACCGCGCGACGCCGCTCTCCCGCCTCAACGCAGCCGAAGGCATGGCGACTCCGCTGGCGCAGCAGGAGTACGAGCGGATGTATGAAACCCTGGGCGGGAAGCCGGTTCACCATACTCTGGCCACCCACTGGGCGCGGGTGATCGAGATCCTGTATGCGGCGGAGAGAACGGCGGAACTGGCGGAAGACGAGGAGATTCTCTCGTCGAGAATCCGTACCATTCCCACCGCCACGCCGTCCGAAGGAGTAGGCTGTGTGGAGGCGCCGCGCGGGACTCTCTACCACCATTACGTAACGGATGAGAGGGGCATTCTCAAGAAGGTGAACCTCATCGTCGGCACCACCAACAACCACGCCCCCATTTGCATGTCGATCAAGAAAGCCGCCGAGGGGCTGATCCGCAGCGGCGTTGAGATCACGGATGGATTATTGAACCGGATCGAGATGGCTTTCCGAGCCTACGATCCTTGCTTTGCATGCGCCACCCACGCGCTCGGCGGCGGGATGGCGCTGGAAGTCAGAGTCGTAAACAGCCGCGGGGAAGTGATTGCGGCGCGCAAACGCGCTTGAAAGGAGAACGGTTCCATGTCGGTCATCACCATTTCGAGGGGCACCTATAGCGGAGGAAAGACGCTTGCCGAGTGCCTGAGCTATAAACTGGGCTTTCGCTGCATCGGGCGCGAGGAGATCGTTCAAAAGGCGGCTGCGCGGGGGGTCAGAGAGCAGGACCTGCGCGCGGCGCTCGATCAGCCGCCGAGCGCGCTGAGCACCTTCAATCACAAGAAGTACGTCTATCTGGCGTTGATCCAGGCGGCGCTCACCGAGGAGGTCAAGGAGGGGCGCGTCATCTACCACGGCTTGGGCGGTCACCTGCTTCTGAAGGGTGGAATTGGCGTGCTGCGCTTGCGCATCATCGCCCCGCTCGAATACCGCATCCGGATGGCGCAGCAGCAACTGGGTCTGAGCCGTCCGGAAGTGATTGCGCACATCCAAAAGATGGATGAGGACCGGCGCAAGTGGACGCGATACCTATACGGGGTCGACTGGGAGGATCCCTCGCTGTACGATCTGATCATCAATCTCGAGCACATCGACATCGACCAAGCCTGCCGCCTGGTGACCGGAATGACGAAAGAGGCGTACTTCGAGTTCTCGCCCGAAACGCGCGCGATTCTGCGCGACTTGGCCCTGGCGAGCAAGGTGAAAGCCGAACTGGCGGTCAATCCCTTCACCTCGAATCTGGAGGTTGAAGTCGAAGCCGCCGGCGGCGCCGTGACCATCAAGGGCAGCTTTTACGAGCAAGCCGACGAAGTCCGCCGGGTGGCCAGCGCCATCTCCGGCGTCGCCCAAGTCTCCCTCCAGGAGCTCGCCCCCGCCTGAATTCGGGGACAGGCAACGCTTTCCCCAATTTCCTCGTTCGGGTCAAACTGGCGAAGGAATCTGCAATAGCCCGGAACCGCTCGATCCGAATTTCGCCGGTTCTTTCGGGATGCTCCTACCGGACAACGCCCTCGAGCGGGCTGCTCGCGGAAGCGTACAATCGCCTCGGCATCCGTCCGGCCTCATGAAATTGTGGTCTGAACGCGCGACCATTCCTGGTGCGCCATGAAGTTTTTCTCGGCGCATGGGTCATCCCGTACTGACGCTGGGCCCTGGCTCAGGGCGGTGGTGATGATCCACGAGTTGGCACACTGGATGGTGCAGAAGCTGCCCGGGCCGACAGTTGCCGGGTGGCCCTTGGAAGCCTATATTGCTGCCGAGGAGGCGCGCCTGGATGAAGACCGCCTCCTCCGCCATGGCTGACGGCAAGCGCGAACGTAACGACTATCCGCCGACCAGCGGGTTGAGCACTGGGAGACCTTCCAACGAGGCCACCTCGCACAAAGTCTTATCAGACGTCACCAATTCGGTCGCCGCACCACGACGGCGCAGATCCAGCGCCACAGACAATTGCAGGGCATCCAGTGTCCTAAGCGCATGATCCATGGCGTAAGTCCGAGTTGTGCGAGCGCCGGCCGGTCGATCACTCCCGTCCTGACCTTCGTGGCCAACACAGACTCGATCTCAACCGGGGACAACTGCGAGATGACCAGACGGGCGTCGGATGATTCGACCAGCGCTGCCATGCACTCGCTGCCGACTTCCCAGTGGTACAGTTTCGCGATCGCGCTGGTGTCAACGAAGTAGCCAGGCACTTAACGCTCGTTGCGCTCTGCCGCGAAATCGGCATCGAGGGACCCAGGAATCTTCGACAGCGCCCGCCGCACCGCTTCCAAAGACACGGTGTGGTCCGCCAGGGCCTCGAAGCGCTCGGGGGCTTCAAAACGCAGGTCGTCGTCGGGGTCGGCCTCATCCAGAAGGATAAGGCTCACAAGCTGATGCTCGTCGAGACGCAGCGGTTCAACAGGCCGCAGCACGCCGCCCTCGTACACAGCCTGTAGCTTCCGCACCATGACTTCATTCTAACCCACGTGGCCTGGACCTAATTCGGGGACAGGCAACGCTTTCCCCAATTTCCTCGTTCGGGTCAAACTGGCGAAGGAAGCTGCAATAGCCCGGAGCCGCTCGCTCCGAACTTCGCCGGTTCTTTCGGGATGCTCCTACCGGACAACGCCCTCGAGCGGGCTGCTCGCGGAGGCGTACAGGCGCTTCGGCATCCGTCCGGCTTCATAAGCCAAACGCCCGGCTTCCACCGCGTATTTCATCGCCTCAGCCATCTTCACCGGATCTTGCGCCGCAGCGATGGCGGTGTTCATCAACACGCCGTCCGCGCCCAGTTCCATGGCTATCGTTGCGTCCGATGCGGTGCCCACTCCCGCGTCCACGATCAGAGGAACTTCGGTGATCATTTCCCGCAGGATGCGGAGGTTTGCGGGATTCTGAACGCCCATGCCGGAGCCAATCGGCGCCGCCAATGGCATCACCGCGGACGCTCCGGCGTCGATCAGCCGCCGCGCGGTGATCAGGTCGTCGTTGGTGTAGGGCAGCACGACGAACCCTTCCTTCACCAGCACCCGCGTTGCCTCGATCAAACCCTGCACGTCCGGAAACAGCGTCTTCTCGTCGCCGATCACCTCCAGCTTCACCCAGTGCGACAGACCCACCTCGCGAGCCAGCCGCGCCGTGCGGATCGCTTCATCAGCCGTGTAACAGCCCGCCGTGTTCGGCAGGATGAAGAATTTCGAGCGGTCAATATAATCGAGCAAAGATTCCTTGGACCGGTCCGTCAAGTTGACCCGGCGCACAGCTACGGTCACGACTTCCGCGCCGCTCGCCTCGTGGCAACGGCGCATCTCTTCAAAAGTCCGGTATTTTCCCGTTCCGACAAACAGGCGGGACCGGAACTCGCGCCCCGCGATGGTTAATGCGCTCATGATTCAATTCTACCCGCCGCCGGGCGCTCGCTTGGGCGTCTTCGATACGATTTCCTTGTGCAGATCCGCAGACACGCGACCGCCGTTTTCCTCGCTGCGATAGCTTCGAATGCCGCCGAGCCCGTGTCCGTCATTTCCCCGGACGGGCGCGTCGAGATCCGGTTGTTAGCCGGAGAGGGGCGCGTGACGTACTCGGTCGCCTACCGCGGGCAGCCGCTTCTCCTGGAATCCGGTCTGGGGCTCACCTTCGAAGGGTCCGGATTTTGGGGCGCCGGTCTGCAAGTGGCCGGCGTGCGCCGCTCAAGCCGTCAAGGCTCGTGGAAGCCGGTCTATGGCGAACGCAGCGTGATTCCCGAAAACTACCGCGAGGCGGTGGTGGAACTTCAGGAGACCGCCGCGCCGGGGCGCAAGCTGCAAATCACATTGCGCGCATACGACGAAGGCGCGGCTTGGCGCTACGAAATCCCCGCTCAGAAGGCGCTTTCGAATTTCGTGATTCTCTCTGAACAGACCGAATTTCACCTGCCCCCCGCCACCCGCGCATGGCAGACGCACACGGCTCAGCGCCCTTACGAGAACGTGTGGGTGAAGGATGTTCTGCCGCAGTGCGAGCGCCCTCTGGTGATCGAATATCCCGATGGGCGCTATGCGGCGCTCTTCGAAGCCGGCTTGCGCGACTACGCGCGCATGCTCTTTTCGCCTGTAGCCGGAAAGCCGGGCGTGCTCGTAAGCGATCTTTCGGGTGGTCCGGCGGCAAGCTTCGCCCCGGATTTCGGCGGCGCGGCGCCGCTTCGCATCGAAAACGCGGGCAAACCCCACGTGTGGGGCTCGGCGCCGTTCGCCACTCCTTGGCGCGGCGTGATCGCCGGCGATCGCCCGGGCGACTTGCTCGAACGGAACTACCTTCTGCTGAACTTGAACGAGCCTGCGCGCCTCGCCGGTACGTCGTGGATTAAGCCCGGCAAAGTCATCCGCGAAGTGACGCTCTCCACCAAGGGCGGCAAAGAGTGCGTGGACTTCGCCAAGCGGAGGAACCTGCAATACGTCGAGTACGACGCCGGTTGGTACGGACATGAATACGACGACGCAGCCGACGCCCGCCGGGTGAATGTGGACCCGCTGCGACTGCGGCGCGAGCCGGAATATCAAGGCTTGGATCTTCCCGAAGTCATCCGCTACGCGAAACAGAACGGCATCGGCGTGCTGCTGTATGTGAACCGGCGCGCACTGGAACGGCAGTTGTCCACGCTCATGCCGCTGTACGAACAATGGGGCGTGGCGGGCGTGAAATTCGGGTTCGTCCACGTCGGGAGCCAGTTTTGGACGAAATCGCTCTACGACGCGGTGGAGCTCGCGGGCAAACATAAATTGATGGTTGATATCCATGACGAACACCGCCCCACCGGGCTGAGCCGCACCTACCCGCATTTGATGACGCAGGAAGGCGTCGCCGGCAATGAGACCATGCCGTCAGCCGACCACAACACGGTGCTGCCTTTCACGCGCTTTGTTGCAGGCGCCGCCGACTACACCATTTGTTATTACCACGAGCGCATCAAAACCACGCGCGCGCACCAGCTTGCCTTGGCGGTGGTCTATTACAGCCCGCTCCAGTTTCTTTATTGGTACGACCGCCCTTCCGCCTATCAAGGCGAGCCGGAAATCGAGTTCTTCGACCATGTGCCCACCGTGTGGGATGACACAAAGGTGCTTGCGGGAGAAATCGGTCGGTATGCTTGTGTGGCGCGGCGTTCAGGCGAACAATGGTTTGTGGGCACGATCAACAACCGCGTCCCCCGGCGTCTGAAGATTCCCCTGACTTTTCTGCCGCCGGGGCGCGCCTTTACCGCGCGCATTTATGAGAACGGGCGCTCCGGACCAAAAGACGTGCAAATCCGGAAGCTCAGCGTGACCTCGTCATCGGTGATCGACGCCGCGCTGCCCCCCGCCGGCGGGCAAGCCATCTGGCTTGAGCCCGCAGCGGCGAGCCCGCCGCCCGCAGCCGCGGTTGACGGCGCTCGTCGCAATCCGGTACGCTGAAAGTCGGCACCAATTGCGCCCGTAGCTCAGCTGGATAGAGCGTCTGGCTACGAACCAGAAGGTCGCGTGTTCGAATCGCGCCGGGCGCACCATTTCTTCGGGCGAGCCGCCGGTCAGGCGGCGACAGGCTGGCCGTTGATTCTTACATCGGTGAACTTCAGATCCTGCACGTGCTCTAGGCGGTTGGGGGACTTCACGTTGTGGAACGTGCAGCGCTCCAAAGTGATCTTGGCGATGGGGGACTTCTCGAAGCCTCGTAAATAAAGAGCGTATCGGCTTTTCTCGCAGGTCAGGTCGCTGACGTGGATGTTGCGGACAATGGGCATGAAATCCCCCCGGGCGCCTTCCTCGTAATAGAAGTCCACGTGAATGACCGCGTCCGCCACTTGGCCCACCCGGATCTTGCGCATGTACACGTTCTCCACCACGCCTCCGCGCACCGCGTTCGTTTTGATGCGCAGCGCGCGGTCGAGGTTCGGGCTGTCCATGCGGCAGTCTTCCGCAAACACGTTGCGCACGCTGCCGGACATTTCGCTCCCGATCGTGACGCCGCCGTGGCCGTCCTTCATCTCGCAACCCCGGATCACGATGTTTTCCGAAGGGACGTTCACCCGCCGCCCGTCGCGGTTCCTGCCGGATTTGATGGCGATGCAGTCGTCGCCGGTATCGAAACGGCAGCCTTCGATCAGAACGTCGTGGCAGGATTCCGGATTGCAGCCGTCGTTATTCGGCCCGTGGCTGCGGATATTGACGTTGCGGACCGTGACGTTGCGGCACAAAACCGGATGGATTTCCCACATGGGCGAGTTCACGATGGTGACGCCCTCAATGAGCACGTTCCGGCACTGATACGGCTGAATGAACTGCGGCCGCATGTAGGACCCGTCTCCAAACTGGCGCTCCTCGACCGGCGCGTCGCGCTCCGCCATTTCGATCAGCCGCCTGCGCGCCGCTTCCTGGTTGGGATCCCCCTTCTTCCAACCGCAGTTGGTCCGCCCTTTCCACGGCCACCAATAGGTGCAGTCCGCCTGCCCGTCGAGCGTGCCCCGGCCGGTGATGGCGATGTTGTCCTGCCGGAAGGCGTAAATGAACGCGGAATAACCCATACATTCCATGCCTTCCCAGCGGGTGAAGACGGCCGGCAGATAGGCCTTCGGATCCCGCGAGAAAAGAATGGTGGCGCCTTCAGCCAGGTGTAGGTTCACGCCCGATAGCAAATGAATGGCGCCGGTCAGATAGCGTCCGGCGGGAACCATTACCCGCCCGCCTCCCGCGCGGGCGCATTCGCCGATCGCTTTGCGGAATGCGGTGGTGCAATCGGCCGCTCCGTCCGGTTTGGCCCCGTATCTCGTCACAGGGAACTCCCGGTCCGGGAACTTTGGCGGGCGGATGCGCTGCACGATGGCGGCGGCTTCCTGCCAGGGATCAGGCGCCGGTTGCGCCGCCTTGAGCCAAGAGACGAACGCCCCCGACGACCACCGGAGCAGGTCTCTGCGAGTGTTCAGAACCGGCATGCTAGGCCCATTCCTCCTCGAATGATATCCAGTCTTAGAATACACGGCCTATTACCGTCCTGCCGGAGGAAAGTTTCCTCAAGAGCCTGCCGCAGCGTTCGATAAGAACCATGCGGGAGCGCAATCATTTCCCGAGGAGCGGAAGATGGAGATCAGTTCAATTCAAATGGCCGCAAATTACGCGGCGGCGGCGCCGGCGCCGGAGCGGGTTTCCGAGCAGCGGGAACTCATCCGGGCGGTGCACGCACTTAACGCCACAGACCTTTT
>FWPV01012030.1_pt1 | contig 13507 bp, 10 predicted proteins | sample 2228371 | NCBI WGS metagenome assembly FWPV01 (sample SAMEA103939776, study PRJEB20133) | metagenome | reverse complement strand
TCGGATTCGCACATCACGCGTGCAGTCAAAGCGCCCTGCGGGTCCCCCTGGGCAACGGGCCACTCGAATCGGACCGGAACAGTCGCCAGGGCGAACAGACCCTGGATGTCCCTCACCGGACGGCGATGCACACCCCGTCACACACCACCTTCTGGCCGCTGCGGATCTTGGCCGTCTTGCGGGTTTCGGTTTTCCCGTCCACCTGCACATCGCCCCGTGCCACCCGCACCTTCCCTTCGCCGCCACTGCTGGCGAGGCCGGCGAGCTTAAGCAGGTCGCACAGTGCGACGTAGTCTCCGGTCAGCGTGAAATCAACGGTTTGCATGGTCATCCTTCAGTAGGCACGCAGCCGGTCGACCGCCTGCGCAATGACAGCTTCCGTCTTGGCGAAGCAGAAGCGGATCAGCCGCGCATCGTGGCCGTCGTGGTGAAAAGCCGACACCGGGATCGCCGCGACACCGGCTTCGCGCATGAGGCGACGCACGAAGGACTGATCAGGTTCGTCGCTGATGGCGCGGTACGACGCCAGCTGAAAATAGGTGCCCGCGCACGCCGGCAGTTCGAAGCGCGAGCCGGCCAGACCGGCTCGGAAGGCATCGCGCTTGGCCTGGTAGAAACGGCCCAGTTCAAGGTAGCGCGATGGCTCGGCCATGTAATCGGCCAGCCCGAGCTGGCAGGGTGTGTTCACCGCGAACACGTTGAACTGGTGCACGCGACGGAATTCTGCGCTCAGTGCGGGGGGCGCGCAGACGAAACCGACCTTCCAGCCGGTCACATGAAAGGTCTTGCCGAAGCTCGACACCAGCACGGTACGCGCCGCCAGTTCCGGCAGCCGCGCGGCACTGGCGTGTTCGCGTCCGTCGAACACGATGTGCTCATACACCTCGTCGGAAATCACCACGATATCGCGGCTGTCGCACAGCCGGGCGAGTGCGCGCTGATCGTCCATCGTCCACGCAGCGCCCGTTGGATTGTGCGGCGTATTGGTGATGATGAGCCGGGTGCGCGGCGTGATGCAGTGCGCCACCACCTCCCAGTCGGGCAGGAAATGCGGCGCTTCCAGGCGTACGAACACCGGCGTGGCGCCGGCCAGCCGGATGCCCGGCAGGTAGCTGTCGAAAGCCGGCTCGAACACGATGACTTCGTCGCCCGGCCCGGCGAAGGCCGTGATGGCCGTATAGACCGCCTGGGTTGCACCGGCCGTGATCGTGATCTCTTCTTCCGCGTCGTAGTCGGCGCCATATACGGCGCGCATCTTCTGCGCCACGGCCGCGCGCAGCGCCGGCTGGCCGGTCATCGGGGAATACTGGTTGCCGCCGGCCCGCATGTGCGACGCCACCGCGTCGTACAGGGCCGGATCGGCGCTGTAGTCGGGAAACCCCTGCGAGAGGTTGATCGCGCCGCAGGCCTGCGCCTCGCGCGAAATGACGGTGAATATCGTCGTGCCGACGTCGGGCAGTTTCGACGTCAGATGACCGGAATAGTCCTGCATGTCGGATGTCTGTGTCGCGAATCAACGGATTATGCTTGAAGCTCCGCCCATCCCTCTCCGACATGAACGACACACCCAGCCCGTTGCGCCTCGACGGCGACCGCCTCTACATCCTCGACCAGACGCTGCTGCCCTTTGCCCGGCAGGAAGTGGCTCTTGAAACCGCCGCGCAGGCGGCCCGCGCCATCGCGACGATGCAGGTCCGCGGCGCACCGCTGATCGGCGCCATCGGGGCCTTCGGTCTGGCGCTTGCGCTGCGCGAGGCGGCAGACGATGCCGCGCTCGACGCCGCAGTGCGCGCCCTCGGGGCCACCCGCCCGACCGCGGTCAATCTTGCATGGGCGCTGCATCGCATCGCCACGCATGTGCGGCCGCTGCCACCGGACGCACGCGCCGGCGCGGCATGGCGCGAGGCCCTCGCAATCTGCGACGAGGACCGCACTGCCAACCTGCGCATCGGCGAACTGACGCTCGAATTGATGCAGGCGGTGGCGCCCCGGTGCGGCCGGCTGAACCTGATGACGCACTGCAACGCGGGCTGGCTCGCCACGACAGGCTGGGGCACGGCGCTGGCCGGCGTCTATCTTGCACACGCGGCCGGCGTCGACCTGCATGTATGGGTGTCGGAAACCCGGCCGCGCAACCAGGGCCTGCTGACCGCCTGGGAGCTGACCGGTGCCGGCGTGCCGCATACCGTCATCGCCGACAACGCCGCAGGCGAGCTGATGCGCGCGGGTCAGGTCGACGCGGTCATCATCGGCGCCGACCGCGTCGCCGCCAACGGCGACGTTGCCAACAAGGTCGGCAGCTATCTGAAAGCGCTGGCGGCACGCGACAACGGGCTTCCGTTCTGGGTTGCGGCGCCGTGGTCGACGGTCGATGAAGGCTGCGCCAGCGGCGCGGCGATACCGATAGAAGCGCGCCACGGCGACGAACTGCGCGTGCTGCGCGGCGACGCCGGCAGCGTCCGCCAGCTCGATCCGCACAGCCCGGTCGAGAATCCGGCATTCGACATCACGCCGGCGCCGTTCGTGACGGCACTCATCACCGAGCGCGGCATCATCGATCCGGTAGCCGGGATGCATTTCGCACGCCGCGCCCGGCTGAATGATCCACAGAACCTAAAGTGAATTCTAGGAGCGTGAAACCCTTGACGACAAAGCGTCTGCGCGATGTTGCATCGCGAAACACCTGATCCGTCGTCAATTTTTAATGTAAACCCGCTTGTAATCTGGGCTCCGGTCAGGATAATCCACTGTTAATCCACAATACAGGGGCACACCCTGATGAACGAGGTCAGCGGCAGCGATGTGCTTGAAGCAGCGCGCCGGTTGGAAGTTTGCGGACTTAACCGCGGTGCGGCTGGCAACGTCAGCGCGCGCCGCGGTCCCGCATTCCTGATCACCCCGAGCGGGCTCGAGCCAGCTGAATGCACCGCCGACGACATGGTGGAAGTCTTCAGTGATGGCCACAGCAGCGGCCGCCGCAAGCCCTCTTCGGAATGGCGCATCCATCGCGACATCTACGCGAACCGCGCCGACGCGGACGCCATCGTGCACACGCACTCGCCATTTGCCACGGCACTCGCCTGCATCGGCGAATACATCCCGCCCTTTCATTACATGATCGCCCGCTTCGGCGGCAGCACCGTACGCTGCGCACGCTATGCCACCTTCGGCGAACAGGCATTGTCCGACGCGGTGCTGGACGCCCTGCCCGGCCGCTGCGCCTGCCTGATGGCGAACCACGGCATGCTGGTGTTCGGGCGCAGCCTGCGTCACGCGGTCGCGCTGGCCGTGGAACTCGAAACGCTGTGCGAACAGTACTGGCGCGCGCTGCAGGTCGGCACGCCGAAGCTGCTCGACGACGACGAGATGGAACGGGTGCTCGGCAAGTTCGCGGGTTACGGTCAATGAGCATGAAGCGCGAGCGGCCCGCACAGGCTCAAGAACGGGGCTCGGCAGCCGTGAACCTTGTCAGCCTCCGTCGTCGCAATCCGGTGGCGATCTGCCCCTGATGCCGAATCCGTCAATGCCCACCAGCCTTCTTTCACACGGCGCCACGCCGCGCAGCGAGCACGCAGAACGCCAGGTCGAGGCGGAACTGGTTGCGCTCGCCTACCGGCTGACGCCGTTCACGCTGGTGATGGCGATCGTGCTGGCCGGCCTGATCTGGGGCGTGCTGCACAAGGTCGTCGACATCAATGCGCTGACCACCTGGCTGGTCGCCATGGTGCTGATCAACGTCGGCCGCTTCGGGCTGATCATGGCGTGGCGCCATGTCGCACCGGGCGTCAATGAAACGCTGATCTGGAAGTGGCTGTTCATGCTGGGCGTGTTCGTCGCCGGCTGCGGCTGGGGTGCGCTCGGTGTTGCGCTGATGCCGCCGCCCGGACACCCTTACGAAATGGTGGTGCCGCTCTGTCTCGTGGCCGTGGCGGCCGTCGGACTGTTTTCGCTGACCGGCATGTGGAAGGCCTATGTGCTGATGGCACTGCCGACCTTGCTGCCGACCGCCTTCTTCTACCTGATGTCGCCCGAGCCGCAACGCCAAGCGCTTCCAGAAGAACACGGCCGAATTCATTCGCCTGCGCCTGCACCACGCGCATGTCGCGAAGGAGAACGAAGAAGCCAAGGAAGCCGCCGAGCAGGCCAATCAGGCCAAGAGCCAGTTCCTGGCCAACATGAGTCACGAAATCCGCACGCCGATGAACGGCGTGCTGGGCATGGCGCAACTGCTGCTGCGCAGCGAGCTGAATGGCGAACAGCGGCGCTATCTCGAAACACTGTATCGCTCGGGCGAAAACCTGCTCGATCTGCTGAACGACATTCTCGATCTGTCGAAGATCGAAGCCGGACGCTTCGATCTGGTACGCAGCGAATTCGACCCGCGTCGCACGCTGCGCGAAGTGACCGAACTGCTCGGTGCCCAGGCACGCGAGAAAGGACTGACGCTGGCACTCGACGTCGATGACGCGGTGCCCGGCCGGGTCGAAGGCGACCCGGGACGGCTGCGCCAGATCGCGGTCAACCTGATCGGCAACGCCATCAAGTTCACCGATCACGGCGGTGTGTTCGTCACGCTTCGCGTTCACTCGATGGACGATGATCTGATGCTCCAGCACCGCCCGAGCACTGGCGCCGTGCGCATGGTGATGGCCGTGCGCGACACCGGCATCGGCATCACCGAACCCGACCAGGCGCGCATCTTCGATGCCTTCGCGCAGGCCGACAACACGGCATCCCGTCGCTTCGGCGGTACCGGGCTGGGCCTCGCCATCTCGCGGCAACTGGCCGAAATGCTCGGCGGCGCCGTGACCTTGCGCAGTGCTTCGGGTATCGGCTCGACCTTCACGCTGTCGTTGCCGTGCAAGGTCGTGAGCACCGGCATGGAAGAAGCCCAGCACAGTCTGTCCCTGCCCAATCTGCCCCGCCTGTCCGGCACCGTGCTGCTGGTGGAGGACAGTGCGGTCAATGCCGAAGTCGCTTCCAACATGCTCGAGGCGTTCGGCCTGCGCTGGACACTGGCGCGCGACGGCCGGCAGGCGCTGCAGGAGCTCGAGCATGCCCGGTTCGACCTCGTGCTGATGGATTGCCAGATGCCGGGCATGGACGGTTTCGAAGCCTGCGAACGCATCCGCGACCGCGAGCGTCTGGTCGGCCTGCCCGCGACACCGCTGATTGCACTGACCGCAGGTGCCAATGATGGCGACCGCGAAAACTGCATCGCCGCCGGCATGGACGACTACCTCGCCAAGCCTTTCCGCGAAGACGATCTGTACGCGATCGTCCGCAAGTGGCTGCCCGACAACGCCGTGTCCGGTACCGGCACGATTTCGGTCGACGCGATCAGCCAGCACGATCGCGCCCGCTTCGCCGCCCTGTACGAGAAGGAATCGCAGCGCAATGTGGTGGCGATGCAGGAAGCCCTGCGCGGCCACGATGACCATACGCTGCGCCGTGCGGCCCACACGCTGAAATCGCTGGCGGTGCACGCCCAGGCCTTCGATCTGCACGACACGATGCGCAGGCTGGAGGCGGCGGCCGTCGAAAAGGACTGGGCGCTTGTTACCGCACTGGTGCCGATCGCCAGCCGCATGCAGCTCGAATCGGTCCGCCGTGTCGCCGAATGCAGTGCCGATGGCGACTCCGGCGGCGGATCGCTGCCCGATGCGGTGGACATCCTGATCGTCGATGACGATGAAGCGGAACGCTTCCTGATGCGCAGGTCGCTTGAAAACGCCGGCTGCACCGATGTACGTGAAGCCGAAAGCGGCGAGGAAGCGCTGTTGATGGTCGGCCAGCAATGCCCGCACGTGGTGCTGCTCGATGGCCTGATGCAGGGCATGGACGGCATTGCCACCTGCCGGGCGCTGCGCGAGCACTATGCACCCGAACGCCTGATCATCGTCATGCTGTCCGGCATCGAGGATCCCAACTGGCAGCGCGCCGCGCTTGACGCCGGTGCCAGCTGCTTCGTCGCCAAGTCGGTGTCGCGCGACGCACTGATGGATGCGCTCGCCACCAAGCTGGCCGAACTCGACCGCCCGCTGCGCAGTCGTACGCGTGGCAGGCCGCGTCTCAGCGTCGCCTGACCGACGCGTCGCCGCCTGCGCGCGACGCTGACAATCCGGGAGCGCGCGATGAACAAGTCACTGATCACCTTTCTGTTTTGCCTGTGCGGCAGCGCGTCGGCGATTGATGTATCCGACGTGCCGGCCGACAAGCGCACCACACTCGATCGCTATCTGACGGCCGTGGAAGCACACCGGATGGTCAGCGAACGCGCGCCGGACGTCCTCTTCCTCGATGTGCGCACGCAGGCCGAGGTGAGCTACGTCGGCGCACCGGCGGGCATGGACGCAAACATTCCGTTCATGCTGGTCGACTTCGACCACTTCGACCCCAAATCCCGCCGCTTCACGCTGCACAAGAATCCCGCCTTCGTCAGCGCGGTCGAGGAGCGTCTCAAGGCCAAGGGCCTCGACAAGACAGCCGACGTCGTGTTGATCTGCCGCTCCGGCGATCGCACCACGCGCGCCGTCAATGCGCTGGCAGCCGCCGGCTTCACCCGCGTCTGGACGGTGATTGACGGATTCGAGGGCGATACCGCGTCGGCAGGTGCCGACCGCGGCAAACGAACCGTGAACGGCTGGAAGAATGCCGGCCTGCCATGGTCCTATGCGCTCGAAAGCTCGCAGGTGTGGCTGCCCGCGGGCGCGCGGTGATCAGCGGCCGGGCAGCATGCGCGACAGCAAGCCGTCGCGATCGATGAAATGGTGCTTGACCGCAGCCAGAACGTGCCCGACCACGACCGCCATGAAGAAATAGTTCAGGAAGCGGTGCACCAGCAGCAGTGCGTCACCCAGCGTCTCGTTCTTGTCCAGCAGATCGGGCAGCGGCAGCACGCCGAACCACACGGTCTGGAAACCCTTGGCCGAACTCATCAGCCAGCCTGACAGTGGCGCCGCGATCATCAATACATAGAGCAGATGATGCCCGGCGGCAGCGGCTCTGGCCTGCCACGCAGGTGTGCCGGGCGGCAGCGCGGGCGGCATGTGCGTGACGCGCCAGCCCAGCCTCAGCAACACGAGCAGAAACAGCGTGACGCCGGCCCACTTGTGATACGAGTACAGCTTGAGTTTGGTCGGGGACAGCGGCAGTTCGGTCATGTACAGGCCGAGCCCGAACATGCCGAACAGCATCAGGGCAATCAGCCAGTGCAGGGACATCGCGGTGCGGGTGTAGCGCATGGTTCTCCTTTTCGGGGTGCCGTCACAGGCCTTGCCGACCCGGCGTGCGATCCACACCGGACGCCGTGCCTGGTCCGGCAAACCGGGTGATTCGAGTCGGCCTGCCCAATCTGTCATTGTCGCAGCCCGGCAGTTCCCGTACGACAAAAGGCACCCTGCGCAATCCGATGCCATGCATGACTCAGAGGCTGATCTGCGTACCCAGTTCGACCACCCGGTTCGGCGGCAGATGGAAGTAGTTTGCCGGCCCCTCCGACTGCCTGAGCATCCAGCCGAACAACGCACGGCGCCATGTCGACAGATCACCCACGCCTTCGACCACGGTCGAGCGCGCGACGAAGTAGGTCGTATCCATCGCTTCGAGTTCCAGAACTTCAGGCGGCAGCGCCTCCAGCGCTTCCGGAATATCCGGCTCCTCGCGGAAGCCGTAGCGCACCTCGATGGCCCAGGTGTTGTCCGCCAGCCGCTGCACGGTCATGCGTTCCTCCATCGCCACCCGGGGCACTTCCTCGATCCGGACGTGGAGGAACAGCACGGACTCATGCAACACCTTGAAATGCTTGAGGTTATGGAACAGCGCGCTCGGCACGGTTTCCGGGTCGGACGTCAGATAGATCGCGGTGCCCGGCACGCGCGGCACCTCGGGAATCGGACTGGACAGGAAGTCCTCCATCGGGATGTTGATGCGCCTGCGCTCGCGCGCCAGCAACTCGCTGCCACGCTTCCAGGTGGTCAACATCGTGAACAGCGCCGCGCCCAGCAACATCGGCAGCCAGCCGCCATCGAGGAACTTGGTCAGGTTGGACGCGAAGAACAGCAGTTCGATGACGAAGAACACGCCCAGCACGGCAAGCAGCGCCACCTTCAGGCGACGGTGTGACATGGTGGTGATGAAGATCATCAGCAGCGTCGTGATGATCATGTCGCCCGATACGGCGATGCCGTAGGCCGCCGCCAGATCGCTGGAGTTGTCGAATTCCAGCACCAGCACGACCACGCCGATCAGCATCATCCAGTTCACAGCCGGAATGTAGATCTGCCCGCGCTCGGTGTCCGAGGTGTGCAGCTGGCGCAAACGCGGCAGATAACCCAGCCGCGAGGCCTGTGCGGTGATGGAGAAGGCGCCGGAAATGACTGCCTGCGACGCAATGACGGTCGCCATCGTGGCCAGCAGCACCAGCGGCAGGCGCAGCGCCTCGGGCGCCAGATTGAAGAAGGGATTGCTGACCGTTTCGGACGCTCGCAGCACCAGCGCGCCCTGACCGAAGTAATTGATCAGCAGTGCCGGCGACACGATGAAATACCAGGCCAGCCGCACCGGTCGTTTGCCGAAATGCCCCATGTCGGCGTACAGCGCCTCGCCGCCGGTCAGCGCGAGAAACACGGCACCGAGGAGAAGGAAAGCCTGCGCCGGATTGTCGATCGCGAACACGATGGCGTACGTCGGATCGAGTGCGCGCAGCACGTCGGGCGTCTGCACGATGCTGTTGATTCCGAGCAGGGCAAGCACCGCGAACCACACGATGGTGATCGGGCCGAAAAAACGTCCGACCAGCGCCGTGCCTTTCCGCTGAACCGAAAAAAGCACGATGATGATGAGGATGGTGATCGGCTCGATCCAGTGCTCCAGCGTCGGCGCCACGACCGAGAGCCCCTCGACCGCCGACAGCACCGAAATGGCCGGCGTGATGACGGCGTCGCCGTAGAACATCGCTGCTGCGAATACGCCGGCGGCGGTCACCGCCGCCACCCGCCGGCGCACCCCGGCACGGGCCGCCCGCTGTGCCAGCGACGCCAGCGCAAGCGCACCGCCTTCGCCGTCGTTGTCGAAGCGAAGCACGATGAACACGTACTTGAACGAAATGATCAGCGTGACGGACCAGAACAGCGCCGACAGCGCGGCCAGCACGTTCTCTTCCGAAAGCGGAAGCCCGTGATTGCCGGTGAAGGCTTCCTTGAAGGCATACAGCGGGCTGGTGCCGATGTCGCCGAAAACCACGCCCAGTGCCGCCAGCATCAGCGGGCCGAGCGCCTTTGCATCGGCTTTGTTTCGAGTCATTTCTGCATCGTGGAATGACAGGCTGCCGATATTGCGCCGCAACATATACAAGATCAAGCGATCGTGCGCCCGTCCTGCTGCACATTTGCAAAAATCCACCCCATCTTTCCGCCTACACACACCATGGACGACACCACCGACCTGCTTTCACTGCGCAACCTGATCCGCGAATTCGTCTCCGAGCGCGATTGGGCGCAGTTCCACACCCCGAAGAATCTCGTGATGGCGATGAGCATCGAAGCCGCCGAAGTGATGGAACACTTCCAGTGGCTGCTCACCGGCCATGAGCTGCCTGACGCCAAAAAACGGGCGGTCGGCCACGAACTGGCCGACACGCTGGTCTATCTTGTCCGGCTGGCGGACACGCTGGACATCGACCTGCCCGCCGCCATCGCCGAAAAGATGCAGATCAACCGGGACAAATACCCCGCCGAGCGGGTGCGCGGCGACGCGCGCAAGTACGACGAGTACGAGTGAGGCGGCCGGCCGCCGTTTCCGCGATAATCACGCCCTTCGCCGCCCGGCGTCCTCAAGCTTTTCTCGGTGCGCGAACCTTGGCGCGCCGCAGTGTTCCCAGCTGCCCATGACTACATCGCCCTCCCTTCTGAAAGCCCTGTCACGCCCGCGCCCGGCCAGCCGCATCGATTGGCCGCCGCTGCCCGGTGGCGCCCAGGCGCTCGCGCTCGCCAGCCTTGCGAAAGACGCCGGTGCGCCGCTGGTCGTCGTCGCGGCACGTCCGATGGACGCACAGCGCCTGGTCGACGAACTGCGCTGGTTCGCGCCGTCGCTGCGCAGCTTCCAGCTGCCGGACTGGGAAACCCTGCCCTACGACCAGTTCTCGCCGCACAACGACCTGGTGTCGGAACGGCTGGAAACGCTGTACGCACTGATGCGCGGCGAACTGGACGTGCTGGTCGTGCCGGCTTCGACCGCGCTGTACCGGCTGGCGCCGCGCGAATACCTCGCCGCCCACACCTTCTTCGTCAAGCAGGGCGAAAAGCTCGACGTCGAGCGCCTGCGCCTGCAGCTCACCGTGGCGGGCTACGGCCCGGTGACCCAGGTGGTGGCGCCAGGCGAATACAGCGTGCGCGGCGGTCTGGTCGACCTGTATCCGATGGGCGCCGCCCTGCCCTACCGCATCGACCTGTTCGATGACGAAGTGGAAAGCATCCGCACCTTCGATGTGGACACCCAGCGCACCGTGTTCCCGACCAAGGAAATCCGCCTGCTGCCGGCACGCGAATTCCCGATGGATGACAAGGCGCGTACGGCCTTCCGCTCGCGTTTCCGCGAAGCCTTCGAGGGCGACCCGTCGAAGTCGGTCATCTACAAGGATGTGTCCAACGGCGTACCGACCGCCGGCATCGAGTACTACATTCCGCTGTTCTTCGAACACACCGACACGCTGTTCGACTATCTGCCGGCCAATGCGCTGGTGGCGCTCGACGCCGAGGTAAATGACGCGATCGGCGATTTCTGGCGCGACACGAAGAGCCGCTTCGACCTGATGAAGGGCGAGCGCGCCCGCCCCATCCTGCCGCCGACCGAACTGTTCCTGTCGGAAGAGCAGTTCCATGTGTCGCTGGCCAATCGCGCCATCGTGCGCCTCGGACGCGGCGCACCGGACACGTCGGCGGGTGCATCGACCTTGCCGGAGCTGGGCATCGAGCGGAAGGCAGCCGACCCGCTGCACCGGCTGCGCGCGCAGGTCGCGGCACAGCGCGTCGTGGTCATCGCAGAATCGGCCGGACGACGCGAAACGCTGATCGACTACTTCGCCGAATACGGGCTGGCCAGCGCGCCGGTCGACGGTTTCGACGCCGCCATCGCCGCAGACGCCGCCCTGACGGTCGCCATCGGTCCGCTGGTCGAGGGTTTCGCGCTGTCGTCGCCGGCAATCGCGCTGGTCACTGAAAGCGAGCTGTACCCGACGCAGGCGCGTTCGCGCGGCAAGCGCGACGGCCGCAAGGTCACCGCCGAGAACTTCCTGCGCGACCTGACCGAGCTGAAGATCGGCGATCCGGTGGTGCATCTGCAGCACGGCATCGGCCGCTACATCGGCCTGACCCATATGGATCTGGGCGAAGGCGAAACCGAATTCCTGCATCTGGAATACGCCGACGGCGACAAGCTGTACGTGCCGGTGTCGCAGCTGCACCAGATCAGCCGCTACAGCGGCGCGCCGGGCGATCAGGTGCATCTGCACAAGCTCGGTTCCGGCCAGTGGGACAAGGCGAAGAAGCGCGCCGCCGCCCAGGTCCGCGACACCGCCGCCGAACTGCTTGCGCTGTACGCTCAGCGCTCGGCGCGCAAGGGCCACACCTTCGGCTTCAAGCAGCACGACATGGATGCCTTCGCCGAAGGTTTCGGCTTCGAGGAAACGCCGGACCAGATGGGCGCGATCAACGCGGTGGTCGGCGACATGACGTCCGGCCGGCCGATGGACCGCCTGGTGTGCGGCGACGTCGGCTTCGGCAAGACCGAAGTCGCGCTGCGCGCTGCATTCGTCGCGGTGGCCGACGGCAAGCAGGTGGCCGTGCTGGCGCCGACCACGCTGCTCTCCGAACAGCACTACCAGACCTTCAGCGACCGCTTCGCCCAAGTGGCGCACGAATGGCCGGCCCGCATCGCCGAAATCTCGCGCTTCAAGAGTGCGAAGGAACAAACGCAGGCGCTGAAGGAAGCGGCCGAAGGCAAGATCGACGTACTGATCGGTACGCACCGCCTGCTGCAGAAGGACGTGAGCTTCGCCCGTCTCGGCCTGGTCATCATCGACGAGGAACACCGCTTCGGCGTGCGCCAGAAGGAGGCGCTGAAGTCGCTGCGCGCCGAGGTCGACGTGCTGACGCTGACGGCGACGCCGATTCCGCGCACCCTGGCCATGTCGCTCGAAGGCATCCGCGACTTTTCGGTCATCGCCACCGCGCCGCAGAAGCGGCTGGCCATCAAGACCTTCGTCAGCCCGTGGTCGCGCGGCCTCATCCGCGAGGCGGTGCTGCGCGAATTCAAGCGCGGCGGCCAGGTGTATTTCCTGCACAACGAGGTCGACACCATCGAAGAGATGGGCACCCGGCTCGCCGACCTGCTGCCCGAGGCGCGCATCGTCATCGGCCACGGCCAGTTGCCCGAGCGCGAGCTGGAACGGGTGATGCGCGAATTCACGCAGCGCCGCCACAACCTGCTGCTGTGCACGACCATCATCGAAACCGGCATCGACAACCCGAACGCCAACACCATCATCATCAACCGCGCCGACCGCTTCGGTCTGGCCCAGCTGCACCAGTTGCGCGGCCGGGTCGGCCGCAGCCACCACCAGGCCTACGCCTACCTGCTGACCGACGCGCACGCCAAGCCGACCGAACAGGGCCGGCGCCGGCTCGAAGCCATCACGATGATGGAAGAGCTGGGCTCCGGCTTCTACCTCGCGATGCACGATCTGGAAATCCGCGGCGCCGGCGAGGTGCTGGGCGAATCGCAATCCGGCGAAATGCAGGAAATCGGCTTCAACCTCTACACCGACATGCTCAAGAGCGCGGTCAAGTCGCTGCAGAAGGGTGAAGACGCCGATCTCAAGCAACCGCTGGACATCGTGTCGGAAATCAACCTGCACACGCCAGCGCTGCTGCCGACCGCCTACTGCCCGGACGTGCACGAGCGGCTCACGCTGTACAAGCGGCTCGCCAACTGCGAAACCGTCGACGAGGTGTCGGCGCTGCGCGAAGAACTGGTCGACCGCTTCGGCCAGATGCCGGACCAGACACGCGCCCTGCTTGAAACGCACCGGCTGCGCATCGCTGCCAAACCGCTCGGCATCACCAAGATCGACGCGCACGACACGCAGATCCTGGTCACCTTCGTGCCCAACCCGCCGATCGAGCCGATCCGCATCATCCAGCTCGTGCAGAAGGACCGGAACTTCAAGCTGGCCGGCCAGGACCGGCTGTCGTGGAAGCGTTCAAGCGGAGACCTCGATGCGCGCGTGGCCGGCGTGCGCGAGTTGATGAAGAAGCTGGCGGGCTGACAGGTGTCCCCGCACGTCCGGTGTGCCAGGGCATCCGCCTGCTGTTCGGCAACCGGTCTTTGTGAGACAGTGCTGCGTCGTTTGTTTTGCCGAACGCCGCCGGGGGTCTGTCGACCGCACGGCGGCGTGCCAGCCGCCGCTCAACCTTCACCCGTTCAGTACCTGAAAGTCTGACGCCGACGA
>FWPV01012029.1_pt1 | contig 13507 bp, 13 predicted proteins | sample 2228371 | NCBI WGS metagenome assembly FWPV01 (sample SAMEA103939776, study PRJEB20133) | metagenome | reverse complement strand
CCTCTGTTCAAAAAAAAATAGGAACTGTCTCCTCAATTCATCGCCAGTCATATTCTCTCCAGAACCAGAACTTTGCCCTTTTGGGGATTTTAGAACAAGTGCCCAGACATGTCAATTTGAGTAAAGCTATCAGCCTCATGCTTTTGGTTGACAACTCTGGTACGATATGATAATTTCAAGGCATGCCGCAAATTCACAGAGGAACCCATCCTAACAATCACCTGGTCGAACTCTGCCAGGAGCTGCTTGCGGAGAGACGGCTCATCCTTGTCAGCAATCGCGGTCCTGTAGGATACAAGACTACTTCAGGAGGCGGGCTACAGCTTGAGCGGGGCACAGGTGGCGTGATAAGCGCCTTGAGGTCCCTCGGTAAACATGTTGAGCTTACATGGATTTCCAGCGCGATGGGAGAGGGTGACCGCCTCACAGCCGCAGGGCACGATGGCCGTTTTCAGGTAGCGCTGCCCGGGGAACGGCTCTTCCTTCGCTTCGTCACCTGCCCGCGAAATGTCTATCACAAGTACTACAATCTGTTCTGCAATCCCCTGCTCTGGTTCCTGCAGCATTACATGTGGAACTCTCCTTACACCCCGAACGTTGATGCCAAAGTCCACGACGCTTGGGACAACGGCTATGTGCAGGTCAACCGCACCTTCGCCGAAGCGGTTGCCGACGAGGCCGCAAACGACCGCATCCCACCTTTCGTTATGATACATGACTACCAGCTGTACCTAGTCGGCGGCTTTATCAGGGCGAAGATGCCCAACGCCATTTTGCAGCACTTCATCCATATCCCATGGCCTGCCTCCAGCTACTGGCAGCTGTTCCCTAATACTATACGCAAGCCAATACTGGAAAGTCTTTGCTCCGTAGATATTGTGGGGTTGCAGACTAATCGCGATGTCCATCACTTCCTTCACTGCTGCGAGAGTTTCCTGGAGGGAGCTAAAGCAGACTATGAGCACAGCACCGTAACTTACGAAGGTCGAGAGACAAAGGTGGCATCGTACCCTGTGTCCGTTGATGTAGCGGCGCTGCACAGGATAAGTCGCTCGCCGAGGGTTCAGGAGTACGAAGAGAAGCTCCGACCGTATCTTGGCGAACAGACCATACTGCGCGTAGACCGCGCCGAGCCCAGCAAGAACATCGCCCGTGGCTTGAAGTCTTTTGATATGTTGCTGGAAAGATACCCTCACCTGATAAACAGGGTCAGAATGCTCTGTTTTATAGTGCCATCGCGCTCGGGAATAAGACAGTACGAGAAATATACCCAGGATATCTTCGAGTTGGTGAACGAAATCAATGCAAAGTATGGCACCGAGGAATGGCAGCCGGTTAAGCTTTTCTACGAAAACAACTATGCACAGTCCATCGCGGGTATGAAACTTTACGATGTGCTTCTGGTGAACCCTGTGATAGATGGCATGAATCTTGTGGCGAAGGAAGGCCCAATTGTCAACACAAGTAACGGCGTCCGCGTCCTCTCCGAGTCTGCCGGGGCTTTCGAGCAACTCAAGGACTATGTCATATCTGTAGCTCCGGCTGACCTCGAAGGTACCACCCAGGCGCTTTACGAGGCGCTTACTATGAACATGCTGGAGAGGAAACGAAGAGCAGAAGCACTCAAAAGAACAATCGAAGCGGAAGACCTCAACATGTGGCTATGTCACCAGTTCCGGGACCTCAGGAATATAGCCTGCCAGCTACCACTGCTGCTGGCGGTTTAGCAGACATTTGGCAGTAAGCTGCCAGCTTTCAGCCCTGTTTCTCTGTCATTCATATTTCTCAAAGCTGCAGGCATCACACCTGCCAAACGCCGTCGAGACTTACTTTCTGACAAGAGGGATGGTGAAGAGCACGGTTGTTCCTTCTCCGCGAACACCGCTTATCTTAAAATCTCCTCCCCAGAGAGTGGCACGCTCCTGCATCCCTATCAGTCCAAACGACCTGGGATCGTCAATCTGTTCCTGCGTTATCCCCCGACCGTTATCCCTTATTTCCAGCACCCCTTTTCCATCTTGATATCGAAAACTTATTTTCACCGCCGTTGCACTGCTATGGAGAGCCACATTTGTCAATGCCTCTTGTAAAATACGGAAGAATACTGTGGCGTGTTCTCTGTCGATTACAGCGTCATCCTTCTCCAGATCAAGATGGCATCTTATTCCGGTGCGGTTTTGAAACTCGTTCGCCAGCCATTCAATAGCCGGTACAAGTCCAAGGTCATCCAATAAGCCGGGTCTCAATTCAGCCGAGATGCTCCGAACTCTCTCGATAAGTACGTCCGTAAGTTGCAGCATTGACTCAATCTTTTTGCGCAGTAATTCCTGGTTTTCCCCTATCCTGCCACTCACCCAGTACAAATCGAACTTCAGTGCCGCCAGCATCTGCCCCAAATCATCATGAATCATGCGCGAGATGCGCTTCCTTTCCTCTTCTCGCATCTTCTCCAGATGTGCGGAAAGGTTCCGCAGTTGTTCCTGAGACTTTCTAAGTTCCTCAGTTACTCTTTTGCGCTCAGTGACATCTCTGATGATTCCCATGATGGCAGGTCTACCCTGGTACTGGATGACTGTCCCGCTTGCCTCAAGGTCTCTAATCTCACCGTCTTTTCGCCTGATTTTGAGTTCAATATAAGATGGTGGCATCGTACCAGCCAGACGTCCTTCAAATCTTTTAATTGTTTGTTCCTCGTATTCGGGCAGTACGATGTCCGTCATATTCATGCCTACGAATTCTTCGTTGGGATACCCCGTAATCTCCGCCAGGGCTTTGTTAGCGAACTTGCAGACTCCGTCCTGAACGATATCGATTCCATCTTTGGTGTTCTCAATCAAAGTCGAACACCATGCTTCCATCTCACGTTGCGCATCTTCCCGCTGCCTGAGCTCAGTTATGTCGATAAAGACTGCAACAATACCTCTCACAGCAGGGTTATTCAGAAGGTTCCTGCCGTATACCTGGAATCTGCGCCACGAGCCGTCCGCATGCCTGATCCTTATTTCCTTCAGCGCCGATTGGTCCGGATGTTGAATCAGACTCATAAGAGTCTCTGTCGCAATAGCCATATCGTCCGGGTGAACCAGCTCAAGACCATTAGCTCCAATCCGGTCTCGGCTGCAGTATCCCAGCACAGCTTCCATGGAGGGGCTTTCGTACCGTATCTTGCCTTCCGCATCGACCACCACAATTGCGCTAAGTGAGTTCTCCAGGAGCACTCGAAAGAACTCTCCATCCTCGGGGGGTTGTTCATCTATACGCTTAATCTCAGGTTTCCTTGTGCTTGCACGATTTGTTGTGTTTGACATTGCCTCACACCTCGAAGAAAGTAAAACCGTCCAACCTCACTGCATTCATTAAAATAAGACCGCTGTTTCTCAATAATAACATTCTACTCCGCCCAAAGGTGGTCTTGAAGCCGGCGACACGATACTCGAACTGTGAATGTTGACTGCTACATTTGCACCCGCGGCCGGTATTGAATCGCCTCAGCCAGATGGCTGGCTGCGATGGTCTCAGCGCCTCCGAGGTCAGCGATTGTACGGGACAATTTTAATATACGGTGAAAGGCACGCGCTGAAAGGCTCAACTGCTTCATCGCAGCCTGAAGGAGGCTTTGTGCAGACGGCTCCACGCGACAGAACTCGCGCACTTCAAGAGGCGTCATATCGGCATTGCATACAAGTTTGGTACCGTTGAAGCGTTCTCTTTGTATCGACCTCGCCCTCTCGACACGCTGCCTCACCGCCTCCGAGCGCTCTCCAAGTCTGTCATCAGATAGCTTTTCGTAATCAATGCGCGGCACCTCGACAAAGATATCTATGCGGTCAAGCAAGGGCCCGCTGATTCGCTTCTGATAGCGCGATACCATCGAAGGAGTGCAGGTGCACTCCTTCACCGGGTCTCCATAATATCCGCAGGGGCAGGGATTCATAGCCCCCACGAGCATAAAATTTGCCGGGAATGTAACGCTGCCCTGTGCCCTGCTGATAGTGACCACCCTGTCCTCCATGGGCTGTCGCAATACTTCCAGGTCGGTCTGTCCAAACTCGGGAAGTTCGTCGAGGAAGAGAACACCCCGATGGCTCAGGCTTATCTCGCCGGGCCGGGGCCACCTCCCTCCACCAACCAGTCCAGCATGCGAAATTGTGTAATGCGGTGCCCGAAACGGACGCTGCCTGAGCAAAGGCGTGTCCTGCGGTAGAAGACCGCTCACGCTGTAAATCTTGGTCACTTCAAGTGCTTCTTCGATATCCATTCTGGGCAGAATTGTCGGTAAGGCACGAGCCAGCAATGTCTTGCCGCTTCCCGGCGGGCCACTCATTATCACATTATGGCCGCCTGCAGCAGCCACCTCGAGTGCTCGCTTCACATGCTCCTGCCCCTTGATAAGCGAGAGGTCCATAGCTTGAGATAGTTCATCCTCCGCTTCGATTTCGCTTCCGTTCGCCACATAGCTTGCTATGATGTCATCGCCTCGAAGATGTGCCACAAGTTGAGCGAGGGTGGACACCGGAATAATATCAACCCCTTTCACCAGCGAAGCCTCTTTGGCATCAACGGCAGGCACAAAGACCGTAGGTATCCCTTTCTCCCTAGCCAGGTCCACCATGGCGATTATGCCATGAGTATGACGCAAACTGCCATCAAGGGACAGCTCGCCCAGAAACAGCATTTGCGAAGCATCTATCCTTATCTGCTCTGAGCTGAGAATAACGCCCACGGCTATGGGCAGGTCATAGGCAGGCCCCGCTTTTTTCAGGTCAGCGGGGGCCAGATTGACCGTTATTCGTCTCATTGGAAAAAAACATCCCGAGTTCCTGACGGCGGAGCGCACCCTTTCCCTGGCTTCCTGAACCGCCGTATCGGGCAGCCCCACAATATTCATGGCGGGCAACCCGCCCATGATATCGACCTCCACCTCCACCTCCTGGGCCTCCAGACCGACCACCGCTGCGGTCTTCACCTTCGCTAACATCTCAATTAAATACTCCACCATTTATTCCGCTAGATTATAGCAGGCAAAATATATTTCAACAAATCTGCGAGAGGCGTCAGCGAGCACATTTCCATATAATCCCCTTAACCAGTACCTTTTTGTGAAAACTTGCACAAAAACGCTGACAATTTACTTGACATGCAAAAAACCATCGGATAAACTAAAGCCTGGCTGGTAGTACGCGCTAGAAATGTGCTTGTTAATACAAATATTTAGAATACGACTATAGCCTTGTCATGCTATAGTCGTATTTTGTCGTTCAGTCGTTCATAGCCAGACTCAGAAAGGAGAAAGGCAGGTATGGAATTAAGCAGGAGAGATTTTCTGAAGGCTAGCGGTGCAGGAGTTGGGGGGATAGTCATCTGGCAAGCTTTGGGTTCGAAAGACGGCAAGGCGGCTTCACCCAGAGCCATTCCTTTGAAAAAGGATGTCATCGGTGAGACCTCCACAATTTGCTGCTACTGCTCCGTCGGTTGCGGGGCGGTCATTGCAGCAAAAGGCAATCTGGTAGTGAATCTGGAAGGGGACCCGGACCATCCCATAAACCAGGGTGCTCTATGTCCCAAGGGGCAGGCTATGCTCCAGATTCACAATGTGAACGGGGCAATAAACCCTTACCGTTTGACCAAGCCACTCTATAGAGCACCCGGCGCCAGCGATTTCACGGAGATAAGCTGGGACGAAGCTATTGAAAGGGTGGCAGCAAGGGTTAAGGAAACCCGCGACCGCACGTTCATAACCACTGACAGCAATGGCAAGCTGGTCAATCGCACGGAAGCAATCGGCTCGCTGGGCGGTGGGGAGCTCGACAACGAGGAATGCTACCTGCTTTCAAAGATGAACCGCGCTCTCGGCCTGGTGTATATAGAGCACTGCGCCCGCCTCTGACACAGTTCCACAGTTGCGGCTCTGGCAGAGTCGTTCGGCAGAGGGGCAATGACCAATCACTACATCGATTTCAGGAACGCCGACCGCATCATGATTATCGGCTCCAATGCGGCGGAGAACCACCCCATATCCTTTAAATGGATTACCGAGGCGATGGCGCGAGGAGCTAAGGTCATTAGCGTAGACCCTCGCTTTACGAAGTCGTCCTCAAAAGCCCATATATACGCCCGAATAAGGTCAGGCACCGACATCGCCTTCATCGGGGGCATGATTTACTGGGTAATCCAGGATATGGAAAAGAACCCCGGTAATTACAATATGGACTATGTGAAGAACTACACCAATGCCGCTTTCATCGTCAACAGCGGTATCAAGCTGCCTGGCGATATAGGGCAGAACGGCGTTTTCAGCGGGTTCAATCCCGAGAAGAAATCTTACGACAAGGCGACCTGGCAATACGAAAATACAACTACTCCGGAAACTGACCCGACGCTCCAGCACCCGAACTGCGTGTTCCAACTACTTAAGAGACATTATTCACGTTACACGCTTGATACTGTAAGCAAGATAACCGGGTGCCCTAAAGAGAAGCTCGAAGAGGTGTACAAGACGTTCGCTGAATCCGGGGCGAAGGATAAAGCAGGCACAATCCTGTATGCTATGGGCACCACACAGCACACCTACGGCACGCAGAACATCAGAGCCTACTCTATTCTGCAAAGCCTGCTGGCAAATATGGGCATCGCCGGCGGCGGCATCAATGCCCTGCGCGGCACCTCGAACGTACAGGGTTCCACCGACCAGGCTTTGTTGTGGCATATCCTACCCGGATATCTTGCAGTACCAAATGAGAACGACACCGATATTGAGGCGTATTTGAAACGCGCGAGACCCGCTACTATAACGCCTCAGGGACTTGCCGGCGATAAAAGCGTTAACTGGTGGGGCAATTACAAAAAGTATATTGTAAGCCTGCTCGCTGCCTGGTATGGCAGTGAAGTCCAGACCAACCCGGACGGCTGCTTTCACCGCCTGCCCAAGGTCAAGACCGGAGTAAACTACTCCCATATAGCGATGATAGACGCGATGGGTAAGGGAACAGTAGAGGGGTTGTGGGTCTGGGGGCAGAACCCCGCTGTAGGAGGCCCGAATTCCAACGGGGCACGCGAGGCACTGGGAAAGCTGAAGTGGCTGGTAGTAGCTGACCTCTGGATGAACGAGACAGCCGAGTTCTGGAGGAGACCCGGAGTCAATCCTGCCGACATCCAGACCGAGGTAATCGTTCTCCCCGTAGCTGGCTCCTATGAGAAAGAGGGCAGCATCTCCAACAGTGGCCGCTGGGTGCAGTGGCGCTACAAGGCAGTTGACCCCCCTGGAGAGGCGATGCCCGACCTCGAAGTAATGAATCTGATAATGCTGAAGCTGAAAGAGCTTTATGAGGCAGATAAAGCCGCGCCGAACCGCGAAGCTATCACCAAGCTGACATGGGACTACGGTCATGACATTAACTCGGATGATGTAGCCAAAGAGATGAATGGCTATGACCTGACTACAGGCAAACTAATGACCACCTTCGTCAACTTAAAGGACGACGGCACTACATCATCAGGCAACTGGCTTCACTGTGCTCAATACCCCGAAGAGGGAAAGAACCTTGCCAAGAGACGAGACCCTGTAGATGCCTCGTTGAAGAAGATCGGGTTGCACTCCAACTGGGCATGGTGCTGGCCGGTCAACCGACGCATCATCTACAACCGTGCATCGGTTGACTTCGACGGCAATCCCTGGGATTCCAAACGACCGGTAGTGCAATGGGATGCGGCGAACAAGAAGTGGCTGGGAGATGTCATTGATGGCGGCGGCGATCCCTTGAATCTCGCCGCTGCGGGCGCAAAGAATTTGCCGTTCATAATGAAGCCCGATGGCGTAGCAAATATATGGGGCCGCACTCTGGCTGATGGGCCATTGCCCGAAGTCTATGAACCGTGGGAAAGTCCCATCAGCAATCTGATGTCCGGCCAGCAGAACGACCCCTGCGCCTACATCAGCACCTATATGAACGAGCGCGGCACAGTGGATAAGTACCCCTATGTCGCAACCTCATACCGCTGCACCGACCATTGGCAGACCGGTATTATGACGAGAAATCTCCCCTGGCTGGTTGAGCTTACGCCGGAGATGTACGTGGAGATAGGTGAAGATCTAGCAGCCCAGCTCGGCATCAAAAAGGGAGATAAAGTCAAAGTAAGCTCAGCGCGCGGTGAAATTCAGGCAGTCGCCGTGGTCACCAGACGTTTCCAAGCAATACAGGTGAACGGCAAGACCATTCACCATGTTGGGATATTGTGGCACTGGGGCTACTCCGGAATGGCTAAGGGAGACAGCGGGAATATTCTGACGCCCAATGTCGGTGACGCAAATACCACTATCCCGGAATCCAAAACATTCCTGTGCAATGTAGTGAAGGCATAAGGGGATAAGGAAGGAGAAAAATGGCAGAGAAAGCAATCCTTTACGATGCCACGAAATGCACCGCCTGCCGAGGCTGCCAGGTCGCCTGTAAATCCTGGAATGAGCGTGAGGCGGAGAAAACAACCGAACGGGGCACGCTGGAGAACCCTCCTGACCTCTCGCCTCAGACATGGCTCAAGATGGAACTCAGGGAGGTAGGGAACAACGGGAACCTTAGATGGTTGTTCACACGCCGTTCGTGCATGCACTGTACCGACGCCGCCTGTGTCAAAGTCTGTCCGACAGGAGCACTTTACTATCATCCTTTAGGGTTTGTCGCATATGACAGAGGCAAGTGCAGCGGCTGCGGTTACTGCAAGGAGTTCTGCCCGTTCGATGTTCCTCGCCTGAACACAAATCGAGGGAGCGGGCTGGGCAGGATGGACAAATGCACAGCCTGTACCACTCCTGGCCTTGACCGAATTGACAACGGGTACACGCCGGCCTGTGTCAAGACCTGCCCAACGGGGGCTCTCACTTACGGCGACCGCGAGCAACTGTTGCTAGCAGGCAAAGCCAGAGTGCAGCAACTCATAGTACAGGGCTACAAGAATGCCTATCTGTACGGAGAGAACGAGGTTGGCGGGACACATGTCCTCTATGTGCTGGATGACTCGCCTGCCGTTTATGGAATAGTTGAAAATCCCAAAGTTCCAGGTGTTGCCTTTGCATGGCAGGATGTCATTAAGCCTTTAGGGTATGTTGCAGCTGGTCTGGTCGGCATCGGACTATTACTGAACCTCATGGTAGCTCGAGCCAGGATGCTAAATGGAAAGGGGGCAAAGTAAATGCAGGAAATCGAGCGCTATAGAAAACGTGCCATTTTTCAGCACTGGTGGATAGTCGCCTGTTCGCTTCTTCTCGCTATAACAGGCATGTTCCTTTTCCTATCATGGTTCGGGCCCGCAGCCTGGTGGGGCTATAGCAGGCTCGTCCACAGAATCGCCGCCGTTGGTTTCGTGGCAGTACCTGTGATCTATGCGATAATGAACCCTAAAAGCACCTGGGCATGGATAAAAGAAGCCTTCACCTGGGGTAAAGACGATTTAGGCTGGCTTAAAGCGGCGCCAACCTATTACTTCGGCAGCGACATAGTTCCCATGCCACCACAGGATAGGTCGAATACAGGGCAAAAGCTGTGGATGCTGGTTGCCCTCATCACAAGCGTTATCTTCGTGATATCTGGTGCCCTTATGTGGTTCTTCAAAGGCATCATTCCGGCCGGAGCATTCCAGTGGGCGGTATTTGTACACGATGTAGCTTTTATCACCGCTGGTTCCATGTTCCTGGTCCATGTGGCACTGGGCACTTTCCATCCTCGATTCCCGGAGGCTCTGCGCTCCATGATTACGGGAAAGGTGACTGCGGAGTACGCCAAGCACCACCACGGCAAGTGGTACGATAGAATCACGAGTGGCAAGAAGGCATAGCTGGGAGAAGGTAGACCTGGAATCTCAATCTGGTGAATACAAACAAAGAGATACTTAAGAAACTTGAGGAGTTGGAAAAACAAGAGGGGACATTACCTCGATATCTCGAGCTATACAGGCAATTATTGCATATACAGATGGATGCGAACAAAGACGTCCCCTGCACAAATGTAAACTTAACCAAGGTCGAAAGAGAAAACGCGCTGAAGAATGGCATCCCTATGCTGAAGTGGGATGCCATTCCTATTGAGTGGACCGCCTTCCAGAAAGTTGCTCAGGCAGCCTTTGCCTTGATCGTTGAGCACTCTAATAATACTGTCGGCAATAGCCTCAGGGAAATAGTGCTCGATATTCCACTCTTGCAGCAGATGACAAAGGCCTGGTACGAAAGCTCTTCTTTAGCTCCTTGGGCAGACAAGCTCGGCATCGATGAAGCGCTACTGTCCGCTGTGATTGACTGCGCCATGAAGCCCTTCTTGGTCGCTCAGGCAAGAAACCTTATGCAATCATTCCCGCAAGAGTCGTGGCGTCGGCGATATTGCCCCGTATGCGGAGGTAAACCGGACTTCGCTTATCTTGACAAGGAACGGGGAGCCAGGTGGTTGCTCTGTTCCCGTTGTGATACCGAGTGGCTATTTCAGAGGCTGATGTGCCCTTACTGTGGTAACGACAACCAGCCAGACCTGGCTTATTACGCGGACGACAAAGAGTTGTACCGGCTATATGTTTGCCGGCGCTGTCGCACATATCTCAAAGCCATAGATTTACGACACACAGAGGCGGAAGTTTTGATGCCTCTGGAACGGGTGCTGACCATCGATATGGACAGGCAGGGACAGGAGAAGGGATACAAGGGGATTTAGATTCAGCACTACATTCGCACCCCGCGGTTGAAACCCACTGTGGCTACACTTATTGAAGCCCAACCGTCAGGCACAGTGGCAGTATCGCTCAAGATGAAGTATACTTTTATGTAGGCACGGAGGCAGAGACCGAAGAAAACGGCGGTGATATTGCAGACATGGACGACGAATTGATAAGGGGAGCTTCGCCTGATATAATAGCTGCTTGCCTTGCCTCCGGGCAATGGCAGGACAAATCAACTGTTGTCCCGAGGGAGATGGCACTTACAGTTTATGTGAACGAAAAGGAGCTGATAACCATTCTGTGCACTCCGACCAAGCTCAACTGCCTGGTTCTCGGGTTTCTCTACTCGGAGGGTATAATCGAGAGTACGAATGACATAGCCAGCATGCGCGTCTGTGAGGACGATTGTCTGGTTGATGTGAGGCTGAATAACAGGGCGTTTACGCCGCCGGAACGGCGCACTCTGGCCACAGGATGCGGAGGCGGGGTTAGCTTCACATCCAAGTGGAATAAGGTTGAATTAACAACCGGGGCTGATGAAGTGCTATCCTTGATGAAACAATTGAACGAAAATGCAGAGCTATACAAGTTTTGTGGAGGCGTACACACCTCTGCACTGGGCGACAACAGGAACCTGCTGGTAATAGCAGAAGATATCGGGAGGCACAATACGCTCGACAAGATTGTCGGCGAATGTTTGCTGCGCAAGATTCCTACTCGGGACAAGATTTTGCTGACCACCGGGCGCATCTCTTCCGAGATGTTGGGGAAAGCAGCCAGAATGATGACGCCAGTTGTCGTGTCGCGCAGCTCGCCCACTGATAGGTCAATATCGATAGCTCGGGAGCTGGGAATAACACTCATAGGGTATGTGCGGGGCAACCGCCTATCTGTTTATACCCACAGTGAACGATTGCAGGGGGCCTCGCTAAGCAAGAACTGAAGAGACAGACACGTGAAAGGAGGAGGCATAAATGTTTCGCAGCTTCGGATGGCCTGAGGCCGTCATAATCCTCGTGATAGTGCTGATAATCTTCGGAGCCGGGAAACTTCCGCAAATCGGCGGAGCGATAGGCAAGAGCATTCGAGAGTTCCGCAAAGCCAGGGCCGGCGAGGTGGAAGAGGGGAAAGAGAAAGCCGTAAGCCAGGGGAATGCCCCCAAAGAAATCAGTGAGAGCGGAACAAAAGCTAAAGAAAGCTAAACGCGGCTTGAGAAGAGCAGTTAAGACTTTGTTACTCTCTTCGCCTAAGCAAGGTTAGACCGAATCTCACTATCTGCTAAGTTAGAAAGTCTCCCTCAAGGTCAGAGAGCGATGGATTTTTTCGGCATAGGCCCCTTAGAAGTGATTCTCATCCTCATAATAGGTTTCCTTATCTTCGGGCCCCAAAAGTTGCCCCAGATAGGCAGAGATATAGGTAAGGCTCTTCGCTCCTTCAGAAAAGCTTCCATGGACCTGACATCCGAAATAGAAAAAGAGCTGGAAGACGTCAAAAAAGAGATGAAGGATATCAAATCAGAAGAGGGGTTGAAAGATGTCAGGAAGGAACTGGAGAATTTCAAGAAGGATATAGAGGATATCAAAGCCGAAAAGGAGCCGGATTCCGGTAAGGCTGATGGGAGAGCAGTCGAGCCTGAAAAACGGTCCGGCCCGGAAGCCGCCGGGGATGTGGGGTGAGGGCAAGTTTAACATGATTGAGTGTGAGGCATTCCCTATTGAGCAAGGACAAGAGACTCACCATAACCGGGCATCTGCTTGAGATACGCCAGCGTCTAACTATATCCGTTATCGTATTGATAATCACGGTCATCGTAGCTTTCCTTTTCTACGAAGAAATCTTCCATTTTCTGATTCGCCCCGCAGGAGATGTCCCCCTCATCTACACCGAGATGACCGAGATGCTCAGCACCACCATGAAAGTATCACTCGCCGGTGGAGTGGTGCTGGCAATGCCGTTCTTCGTCTATCAATTCATAATGTTCGTCTCCCCTGCGCTCACACGACAGGAAAAGACGTATGTATATATTGCTCTACCGTGGATAACGCTTATGTTCGCCGGAGGCGTTGCCTTCGCATACTTTGTGCTGCTGCCGCCAGCATTGAAATTCCTTCTCTCCTTTGGCAGCGATATTGCCACTCCTCAGATCAAGATAGGAAATTACATCACCCTTGTGACAAGGCTGCTCGTTGCCGTCGGCGTCGTCTTTGAAGTGCCTGTCGTTATAACCTTTTTATCGAGGCTGGGCATTGTTACTCCTCAGTGGCTTGCCAGGAAACGGAAGTGGGCGTTCATTGGCGCTTTTATTCTAGCCGCTATCATCACTCCCACAATGGACCCAATCAACCAGGCGCTGGTGGCTGTTCCGCTCATTGTTCTCTACGAAATGAGTATCCTTTTATCAAAGCTCGTCTACCGCAGAAGAGCCGAGGCTGTCGCTTCCTCGACTTCTACAGCAATGTAGCTGATGAGCATAAGCCAGTCTTGTAGACCATCCGACCATCCGGGGAATATCCGAAATGCCAGTAATAGTAGATGCCAGAGGTCTGGCATGTCCCAGACCCCGCCAGATGACCATCGAGGCTATTCACTCAGCCAAACAGGGCGAGGTGATAATTGCCCTCACAGATACAATTGCAGGTCGGGATAGCATCATTCGGCTGCTAAAGGCGTTTCAATTGCCGTATAAACTGGAGAAAAAGGCAGGTCGTTACGAAATCCACATAACCAGAGAAAAGTTATGGCTCGAAACATAGTGCGGAGTCACTAGGAAGTAATTCAGCAACAACCTTACCTGCTAGTCTTCGATTATACA
>FWPV01011167.1_pt1 | contig 13510 bp, 11 predicted proteins | sample 2228371 | NCBI WGS metagenome assembly FWPV01 (sample SAMEA103939776, study PRJEB20133) | metagenome | reverse complement strand
TAACTCCGCTTGTTATTGTTCTTTGATATTTTCTACAAACATATCGCTCCTACTCCGCTTAATATTAACCTTTCCGAATTGTTGGAGCCTCTATTATTGACAATATTTTATTGTTGTGCTAAAATTATGATGCAAAATTGTATGTATTTTACTGTATTGAGTAATGAAACATGTAATATGTAAGTGTAAATATTGCAAACTTTAATCTATACAACAAGAAAGGTGAATTTATAAACGGCTTAAACAATGCCATAGGAAAAGGGAAAAATGGAACAGACAAGATTAGAAGCTGAAATAAGAAAAGGTAAAGGTAAAGGACAAGCGCGATCTATCAGGCGCTCGGGTATGGTACCCGGTATTATTTATGGACACAAACAAGAACCTATAATGATTCAATTGCAACCACGTAACATAAAACACTTACTCCGTTCAGGAGGAGAAAATGTTTTAGTAAATATGGATGTTAATGGTTCCGGAACAGAGACTGTTATGCTGAAGGAAGCACAAATCGACCCGCTAACTAGAAATATTATGCATGTGGATTTTGTGAGAGTTTCTCTTGAGGAGCGAATAACAACACATATTCCTATATCGCTTGTCGGAACATCTCCAGGAGTTAAAGAAGGCGGTATTCTTGAGTTTTTACTCCGTGAACTTCGTGTTGAATGCCAGGTAGGGAAAATTCCAGAGCATATCGAGCTTGATATATCATCACTTAATATCGGCGATCAGATTCGTGTAGGAGATATAAAACTGGACGAAGACATGGTTGTGCATGATGATCCAGCAACCACAGTTGTCGTAGTTGCAACTCCTACAGTTATGAAGGAACCGTCAGAAGAAGAAGCAATTACTGAAGAAAAAGAACCAGAGGTTATAACTGAAAGGCGTAGAGAAGAAGAGGAAGAAGAGTGATTATACTTTTAAAGAGCTTCACATTTTTTCTTCTTATATGCTTGACCTTAGCGATGTTTGAGGCTGTTTTTGCTCAGGACTTTCTTCTGAAAGTATTGGACTCAAAGAATAAAGAAATTGGCTCATTAAAAGTTCTGGAGTTGCGCGGTTCAAGATATATACTTTTAGAAGATGTATTAAAAGTTTTCGGAGGCACAACTAAAAGTGAGCCTCAATTTAAGCGTATTACTTTGAGCCTCAATGATAAGAAAACTATATTTACCTTAGATAGCCCAAAAATTAGAGTTGATAGTCAAGAATTCAGTTTGACCAATCCAACAATTCAGATTTCTGGTAAGTCTGCTGTATCAGCAGATTTCCTTACAAATATACTTTTTGTAATAATTGACAGAAAGGTAAGTATAGATTGGGAGGAAGGAAAACTAAAACTCGGTAGTGAGATTAATAATAGAAATTCAGAACCAATACAAAATACAAGCCTTCAATATGATTTATCCGGATTTCGCATTATCATAGACCCTGGTCATGGCGGCTATGACATCGGATCTAAAAGTAAAGATGGATTGCTTGAAAAAGACCTGAATCTTGATATAGCGCTGAGAATGAAAGACATATTCTCAGAAAAAGGGGGAGTTGAGGTCTATTTAACACGTGAAGAGGATAAATATATGACCCCTGAAGATAGAATAAGCTTTGCTAATGATCTGAGAGGTGATGTCTTTCTTTCTATACATTTCAATTGGTCGCCATCACAGGATACAAAAGGATTTAATATATTTGTTAATAATGATAAAGCACGAATAAGCTTAGACCTTAATTCAGGATTTGAACCTAATGAAGCTTTATCAAATGAAGGTCTAATAGCAAAAAGTAATATATTAACCAAAGAGATTAAAGATCGTTTATTAAATATTATTCCTACAGGAGGCAAATGTAAATACGCTCCCCTGGCAATTATGGATGGATTATTTATGCCGGGTGTCCTTCTAGAAGTATTATATCTATCAAGTCCCGATGATCTAAATATTCTTTCTAATCCAGATTTTATTGACTCATTATCATTAGCTCTTTGTGATTCCATATTAAGCTTTGGAACTAAAATAAAACAACAATAAAAATGTATAATTCACTGCTAATTTAGTTATGTTTGAAAAACTTCATAAGAAAAAGAAATTTATAAAGCGTGCTGGAGACTTAACCTTGAATATTGCAGGATGGTTATTTTGTATTATCCTGGCAACAAGTTCAATTGTCAATAATATGTCAGCACAGGACTTGCCTGAACCAGGAACTATAACTATGAGTCTATATTTCTTGGATAACGAAGATCAAAGGCTTGTTCCTGAAAGAAGAACTGTAGATTTTTCAGGAAATATAATTGACCAGATTAAAATCACTCTTATTGAGCTTATTAGAGGTCCATTAACAAGCCTGGCTCATACTATTCCACAAGGAGTGGAGTTGAAAGAAGTATTCCTTGATGAAAAAGGATGTGCTTATGTTAATTTCTCACGCGCTTTATCTCAAAACCATCCCGGAGGAACTACCGGTGAGATGGTTACAGTTGCTTCAATAGTGAAAACATTGACCGCAACTTTTCCGAAAGAAGTTCAAAAAGTTCAGATACTCATTGACAACAGAGAGTCAAAATCAATAGCAGGACATGTAAATATATCTAAACCAATATTACCATTCTAAAAGGTTTACTTATCATAACAAAGTTGAAACTTATCGTTGGTCTCGGAAATCCAGGTGAAAAATATAAGCTCTCAAGGCATAATGTAGGTTTTGATGTAATAGACCTATTCCGTCGTGAAGTGGCTATAAAATCAAGTGAGAGTTACCAATTCTTTTCATTGATTACAGAAGCACAGTTTGAGAACGAAGAACTCATTCTGGCAAAACCTCAGACTTATATGAATTCTAGTGGAAAGGCTGTTTCTGCATTAGCTCTACATTTTAATATTCCTGTTGAACAGATTTATGTGATATATGACGATCTTAATCTAGAGCTAGGATTATTAAGGATAAGGCGAAATGGTAGTGCTGGTGGTCATAAAGGTGTGCAATCAATAATAGATTCTTTAGAAAGCCAGAACTTTCCCAGATTGCGCATTGGGATCGGTCAACCACCACAAGATATGGAAGCGATTGATTATGTTCTTGGTGATTTTACTCCGGAGGAAAGAGACATAATCGAAAAAACTGAAATAATGGCTACTGAAGCATTAAAAATGATTATTCTTCAGGGCATCGAACCTGTAATGAATAAATTCAATTCCCGTCAAAAAATAAATTAGCTCCTATTTAGTTAATAAGGAAATTCATAAAATGCAACTGGGTATTGTAGGTTTGCCAAACGTTGGAAAGTCAACCCTGTTTAATGCCTTAACAATGGGAAATGCACCGGTTGCTAACTACCCTTTTTGCACTATAGATCAAAATGTAGGTGTAGTAGCAGTTCCAGATGAAAGATTATGGAAATTAAGAGACCTTTTATCTCCTCCAAAAACAACTCCCACTTCAGTTGAATTTGTTGATATAGCTGGTTTAGTTAAAGGTGCAAGCAGAGGTGAAGGTCTTGGTAATGAATTTTTAGGACATATCAGAAATGTTGATGCTATAATACATGTAATCCGTTGTTTTGAAGACGAAAATGTTTCTCATGTATCCGAACTCATCGATCCCGTAGTGGATATAGATATAGTTAATACAGAATTGATAGAAGCCGATATAAAAACAGTAAGCAAAAGGCTAGAAAAAGCTAGCAGATCAGCAAGGCTGGGAGAAAAGGATATTGTAGAAGAAGCTGAGTTTCTTAAACATGTCCTGGATAGCCTGAAATCTGGCATTCCACTTAGAAAAATGGAATTATCAGAAACAGAAAAAAAATTTATGAAAGAATATCAGCTTTTAACTTATAAGAAGATGATTTATGTCGCAAATATAGACGAAGACACATTAATCAATAATTCTAACAAATTATTATCAGAAGCAAGAAAAGTAGCAGAAGAACAAGGAATTGAGCTAATCCCTATAAGTTGTAAGCTAGAAGCTGAACTTAATGAACTGGACGATGATGAACGTAAGATATTTCTATCTGAAATGGGATTAAAACAATCAAGCCTTGAAAGGCTGGTCAAAGCATCGTATAACCTATTAGACCTGATAACATTTTTTACTGCCAATGAAAATGAATTGAGAGCGCACTCAATACCGCGAGGAGTTACCGCTCCTTATGCAGCAGGGAAAGTTCATTCAGATATGGAGCAAGGTTTCATCAGGGCAGAGGTTGTTCATTATGATGATCTGGTCAACTCAGGATCAATGAAGTCTGCCCGTGAACATGGGCTTATTCATCTCGAAGGCAGGGATTACGTTGTTAGGGATGGGGATATTATGTATTTTCGTTTCCATGCCTAATTATAATTTTGCGAGGAGTAGTTATGGAAGAGATCAAATCACAGGAAGAACCTACAAATGAAGAAATACAAAAACTAAATGAAGAAGATTTCGCCAGAATGCAGCAGGAGCTTGAAGAAGCAAAAGCCGAAAGCGAAGCTGCTACTGATAAATTAATGAGATTAGCTGCTGAATTTGATAATTACAAAAAAAGAAATATTAAAGAACAAGAATCCGTAAGGAAATACGCAGCACAAAACTTAATAAAAGAATTATTACCAATATTAGATAATCTTGAAAGAGCTATAGATTCAGCAAACGAATCAAAAGAAGTCGATTCACTTATTGATGGAGTTAAAATGACCCTGAAACAACTATATACCGTTCTGGAAAAAGAAGGTGTTTCAGTGATAAAAGCGGTTGGAGAAATTTTTGACCCTAATTTTCATGAAGCGGTTGTGCATGTTCCATCAAATGAATATCCTGAAAATGTGATCGTTGAAGAATATCAAAAAGGATATATTCTCTACGATAGAGTAATAAGACCTTCAATGGTAGCTGTATCTAAAGGGGCTGTTGAGGAATAAAAATGTCAAAAGTAATTGGAATAGACCTTGGAACTACAAATTCATGCGTAGCAATTTTAGAAGGTGGTGACCCTCAGGTTATACCTAATGCTGAAGGTATGCGCACTACTCCATCTGTAGTTGCTTTCACAAAAGATGGTGAAAGATTAGTCGGTCAGGTAGCTAAAAGGCAGGCTATTACCAATTCTGAAAACACTGTATTTTCAATAAAGCGGTTTATGGGACGAAAAATAAAAGAAGTAGCAGATGAAATAACCAAAGTTCCATATAGCGTGGTTCAAGGTGAAGCGGGTAATGCAGTGGTTAGAATTCAAGGAAATGATTATTTGCCTCAGCAAATATCTGCTATGATACTTCAGAAAATGAAAGAAACTGCCGAAGCTTATCTTGGAGAAAAAGTTACTCAGGCAGTTATAACTGTCCCGGCTTATTTTAACGATAGCCAGAGGCAAGCGACAAAAGATGCTGGTAAAATTGCAGGGCTTGAGGTTCTAAGAATTATTAATGAACCAACAGCTGCATCACTTGCTTATGGTATTGGAAAAGGTAAAACTAACGAAAGAATTGCTGTTTATGATCTTGGTGGTGGAACGTTTGATATATCAATTCTCGAACTCGGTGAAGGTGTTTTTGAAGTAAAATCTACCAATGGCGATACCCATTTAGGCGGAGATGATTTTGATCAACGTATAATTGATTACCTTGCTGATGAATTCAAAAAAGAAAATGGTATAGACCTACGTTTTGATAGAATGGCTCTTCAACGACTTAAAGAAGCAGCAGAAAGAGCTAAATGTGAACTTTCAACTACTTTTCAAACAGAAATTAATCTGCCGTTCATTACCGCAGATGCCGGCGGACCGAAACATTTAAATATTAAACTAACAAGATCAAAACTTGAACAATTAGTTGATGATCTGATAGAAAAAACGATAGAGCCTTGCAAACAAGCATTGGCAGACGCTGGTCTAACTCCAGATGATATTGATGAAGTAATATTGGTAGGTGGACAAACACGCATGCCAAAAGTCCAGGAGGTTGTTAAACAAATATTTGGAAAAGAACCACACAAAGGTGTTAATCCAGATGAAGTAGTCGCAATTGGAGCCGCAATACAGGGTGGTATACTTTCTGGTGATACAGAAGTTAAGGATATTCTTTTATTAGATGTTACTCCTTTATCTTTAGGTATAGAAACACTCGGAGGAGTTTTTGCAAAATTAATAGAAAGAAATACAACAATTCCAACAAGTAAATCACAGACTTTTTCAACAGCTTCTGATAATCAATCTGCGGTTAGTATTCATGTCCTCCAGGGAGAACGTGAAATGGCTGCGTTTAATAAAAGTTTAGGCAGATTTGAACTTGTCGGAATTCCTCCAGCTCCAAGAGGTGTTCCTCGTATAGAAGTCAAATTTGATATAGATGCAAATGGTATCCTTAGTGTCTCTGCTAAAGATCTTTCTACAGGAAAAGAGCAGAGCATAAGGGTTGAATCATCAGGAAAGCTAGGCGATGATGAAATTGCCAGGATGATCAAAGATGCTGAAACTCATGCTGCTGAAGATAGAAAAAAAGTCGATGAAATAAAGGCAAAAAATCATGCAGACACTGCCATTTATTCGCTAGAAAAAACGTTAAGGGAAAATGCAGATAAATTCAATGAAAGCGAAAGAAATGAGGCTGAAAATGCAATAAATGAACTTAGAAATCTACTTCTCGGTAGTGACATATCAGCAATTAAATCTGCTACAGATTCTTTAATTCATATATCTTATAAACTCACAGAAAAGCTTTATTCAAGTGCTACTAATGAACATAAAGAAGAAACCAAAAATGAAAATATAGAGGAAAATGAATCTTCTGAACAAAGTCAAACATAAACATTTAATAGTTTCTATTCATTTAATTGGAGTGTTGTTGAGTGGCAAAAAGAGACCCTTATGAAGTTTTAGGTGTCAGCAGAAATGCTGATGAAAAGGAAATAAAACAAGCTTACTATAAGCTCGCAAAGGAACATCATCCTGATAAAAATCCTGATAATAGAGAAGCAGCTACTGAAAAATTCAAGGAAATTCAAGAAGCTTATGAGATACTGAAAGACCCTCAAACCAGAGCTAGATACGATAGATTCGGATGGGAAGGTATGCAAAATACCGGATTCAATACTAGCTCAGGTTTTGGTTTTGGCTCATTTGAAGATATTGTTGAAGAAATTTTTGGCTCCAGTAGTATTTTCGGCGACCTTTTTGGCACACGAACTCAACGAAGATACGGTCCCAGACCTGGCAATGATCTGAGATATGATGTTGAGGTAACTCTTGAGGATGTGGTGGATGGAAAGGATATAGTTATTGAGATTCCAACGTTAAAAACCTGTGATGCATGTAATGGATTTGGCACACGTTCGGGCTCTCCTCCTGTGACATGCACAATGTGTGGTGGACAAGGACAAATTCATCAAAGGGCTGGTTTCTTCGTTACAAGTCAGACATGTCCTCGATGTAGGGGGGAAGGTGTTATAGTTACTGACCCTTGTAATACGTGTAGGGGCGATGGAAGAGTGCCTTTCACTCAAAAACTATCGATAACTATCCCTCAAGGTTCCACAGATGGTCTTATCCTGCGACTTGATGGAAGAGGGGAAGCAGGTATTAAAGGCGGTCCTCCAGGTGACCTGCATGTTGTAGTTCATGTAAAAGAGCATCCAGTATTCAAACGCCGTGGTGATGATCTTCTATGTGATGTCCCGATAGCTTTTACACAGGCAGTTCTTGGAGCGGAAATCGATATTCCTTTGATACATGGCACTGATAAACTAAATATTCCTCCAGGAACACAAAATAACACAGTTTTTACTGTTCGAGGAAAAGGTGTTCCGCATCTTCGTGGACGGCGAGGTTCTGGTGATCTATTAGTCAGAGTGAATGTGCAAATACCAACAAAAATTACAGATAAAGAAGAAAGCTTGCTCCGTGAATTCGCTAAAATTCGTGGTGAAAAAGTCAATCCTCAAGATAAAAGCATTTTCGATAAGGTGAAAAATGCTTTCTCATAGATAGAAAGATATTTAATCATTGGCTTGGTGATATTTTTGAGTTAAACATGCTGTAGGGGCAGGTTTTGTATGTTATTTGGCAATCTATTTCGTGCAAATTGGTTTTTATTTTATATAAAACCTGGACATAAAAGACTAAACCTGCCCCTACTGTTAATTTGAGTAAATTCAAGATAATTTAATCTTATATGCGGAGCATATACATAAGAAACAAGCTGACAAGCTTGTTATTTTTTATCTAATACTGTTTTAAAAACTTGTTTATACGATCCCTTAACCCCTTTGAAAAAGGTGAAATGTAGTGCTTACGGCCGCAAGCCCAATCCAGAGGGAGATTTAAAGGGATTTTATAATAAATGATATTTATAATGAATAATTTTTTTTTAATGTTATAAAGAACATATTCTCGTATGCCCGGTTCTTTCTTATCTGAAAATTTCATAATTTAATTGTATTCTTAAAAAAAGGGGTTACTAATGCTTTATGGGTCAGTAAAAGGTGTAAATAAACCAGTCTCTCGCCTTGTTCTTGGAACTATGATAATCAACACCAGAGAACTTAATATGAGTTTTAATCTATTAGATTCTGCCTTTGACTTAGGGTGCACAACATTCGATACAGCGCATGTTTATGCAGGCGGTGATAGTGAAAGGGCTATAGGACGATGGATGGAAAAGAGAGGAAATCGTGAAAAGGTTGTTATACTCGATAAAGGTGCACACCACAATGCTGATAGAAAAAGAGTAACTCCTTTTGATATTACTGCCGATCTGCATGATTCGCTTGCACGCCTTAGAACTGATTACATTGATATTTATCTCTTACACCGTGATGACCCTGAAACTCCGGTCGGTCCAATTGTTGAATGCTTAAATGAACATATCCAAAAAGGAAAAATCCGTGCCATAGGTGGCTCTAACTGGACTCATAAAAGGATACAATCTGCAAATGAGTATGCTCAAGAGCATAATCTTGTCCCTTTTACCGCTAGTAGTCCGAACTTCGGACTTGCCGAACAAGTTCAGGACCCCTGGGGACCAGGTTGTGTCTCTATTAGCGGTCCCAAAGAAGTTTCCGCAAGAGAATGGTATCTAAAAACAAATATGCCAATTTTTGCTTACTCAAGTCTTGGACGTGGGTTCTTTTCCGGACGAATTACGCGTGAAAATTTCGAATCTATAAAATCATCAATTGATCCGACGTGTTTACATGCATATTGCCATGAAGTTAATTTCAAACGTCTGGATCGCGCTCAAATATTAGCGAAAGAAAAAGGTGTTTCTGTAGCACAAATAGCTATGGCTTATGTTATAAATCAACCAATTAATGTATTTCCAATTGTTGGCGCAGCTAATAAAGATGAATTTGATTCAAATGTCAGAGCATGCGAAATAAAGCTTTCTCCGAATGAGCTTGCATGGCTTGATTTAAGAATTGATGAAAGAATATAATATCTCAGGTTTTACAGTAAATGAAAAATTTTATATTAATATTCAGTGCTTTCTCTGCCTTCCTTTTATTCATTTTGCATCCTTATACAAGCCTTGCAGAACTTAACTTTAATTTATCTGCAAATTCCGGCTATTATAGAATATATGCTTATGATAACCAACCTGATGATTTCACATATTTTTCTCTCAAACCAGGTATCATCTTTAATTTACCTTTAAATAGATTAAGCTTAAATTCAAACACTAATGCTTCTTTTTCACGGTATAAAGGAGAGTCACTTTCAACTTTACAAAGCTTAAATTTCTCTGCCTCCACCAAATACAGAGCTTCTGAACGAATTTCTTTTCAAATCCAGGACCGCTTGACTTTTTCAGGCACTTTACGTGCTAATGAAGAGCTAACTGAAGAAAACCTTACTTATGTAATAGGTTCGCGTAATTATCTTAATAATTTACTTTCCGCTGATACAAATTTCAGACTTAAATATAATCTTTCATTAGCTGTAAGATACAATAATACAATAAGAGATTATAGAGGTTCAGAAAAGAACGATTGGATTCTGAATTCAGGAGGCTTACAAGTATCTTATATGTTCAAAGATAAGTTAACAAGCCAGATCGGCTTTATTATTACTAGAAAATCTTTTGAAGAACATATAGACTATATTAATATACCTATATCATTATCGTTTAAACAAAAACTTGGAAATAGGTTTAGCACCAGCACATCAATAGGTTTATATAATGTTAGTTATATAAGCTCACAAAATAGCTATAACCAGTGGAGTAAACCTGTGTTTAATTTTAACGTTACAGGAAACATGACTCCTAAAATAAATACAAGTTTTTCCTTTGTTAGATCTGCTTATGATAGCGAATCCGCAAATAGCTATTCCGTAGTTAGAACAGGAAGTTATATATCTTTAAATGTAAACTTTATTAAGGGATTTCAGACAAGTTTTCAAGGATTATATAGCAGGAACAGTTTTATTCAAATTGATAAATCTTACAACAGCATTGGGGGACGATGTGCAATACAGTATAAATTTACAAGGTTAGGAACATTAGCACTTAGTTATGGCTATGATAAGCGAATTTCTGACATTTCTGAAAGTTATTATAGAGATCATACAGCCTTTCTGAATTATACCGTGCAATTTTAAATTTTATACAAAAAATATGACCTGATTAACCTTGTTATTTCTACTAATAAAATGAATTAATCTTAAAACATATCTCAATATGCATCATGTTGCAAAATAAGGCATGCGTTCCCTTTTATAAGTGTGTAATAAAACTTTCTTTTATTTTTTAGTCTCAATAAAGCGATTTTTTGATTATTTTTTCTACAGTTACCAGTGGAACAAAATTTACTCAATTATTTCATAATAACTATGATAATGTTTATTACTTAAACACTGTTTAATTTATGGCATGTATATTGCACTTAATCAAAAGAAAAAACTTAATTTTTCGAAGCTTATATGAATAGAGAGAGTACAACTGTGTATAATATCACAATTTTTTTTATAATTTTATCTATTATTTTAGTTCCAGAATCCTTTTCATCTGAGAATATTAATATCCTGGATAATGTCTATGAGTATCGTCTCGGTCCTGATGATGTCGTTAGTATCAGTGTAGAGTATATTCCAGAGATTTCAAAGAATTATACAGTTTCTGATCGTGGTGAAATAGTTTTCCCAACATTACTACCAACTATAAAGGCTAAGGGTTTAACTGTTATAGAACTAAGAAATTTACTGACAGAAATACTCAAAGAATACATCATTGATCCCAAAGTCTCCGTAAATATTGCTGAATATCACAGTCATAAAGTCTTAATATTAGGACCATTTCAAAAACCCGGTCTTTATAAATTAAAAAGAGAGAAAATCCCAATTATTGATCTTATCACAGAAACAGGGGGACTATCACAGATAAATGAAAATGATGAGCTGGTTATTCTTCGTAATCCTTCTGCTTCCTTAAACAAAAGTGAATCCAATCAAACTATTCGCATTAACCTTAAGAAGCTCATCCTTGATGGTGATATAACCCAGAACATAATGATCGAAACTGGTGATATAATATCTCTTGAATCATTCTTTACATCAAAAAAAAATATTTATATAGTTAGTGCCGGTCAAAGTACTGGAATTGTTCCTTATGAGCCAGGATTGACGGTCTTTACTGCTTTAATAAAAGCGGGTATTAAGCTGGATAGTTCACGAACTTATGACCTTTCAGTTATAAGAAAAGACCCTGATAGTAATGGATTTTCTAATGCTCAGGTAAAATTAGATCCAGCAAATCCGAGTACTAAAGACATGTATCTTCAACCTGAAGATATTATAATGCTACCGGATGTTTCTACTAGCGTTATTAACGTGATCGGTGAAGTAAATAAACGTGGAGCTGTCCCGTATAAAGAAGGAATAACTGTATTTGATGCTATTCAAGCAGCTGGTGGAATGACCAATAAAGCTGTAGGTAATAAGGTTAGAGTATTAAGAAAAAATGAATCAGGCAGAGAACAGATTTTAGTTAATGTAAATGCAATATTGGAGAACTGGGATAAAGCTCAAGACATAGTTCTTATGCCAGGTGATATAATCCTCGTGCCAGAAGTATCTTTACAAGAAGATATTATGGTAAATGGAAAAGTTAATAACCCTAAGATAGTTCCTTATGAACCTGGCATGACAACAATAAAAGCAATACTATTGGCAGGTGGTTTAAGTAATAACGCCTTAAATTCTCAGATTCGTATTATTAAAAGCAACGGTGATATTATTCCAACCTTTACATTAGATATTAGTCAAACAAAAGCTGAAGATGTTGGTTTGACCAATCCTATTCTGTCACCAGGTGATCTTATTATGGTGCTTGGTCCTTCTCCCGGCAACAATGTGATTTTAACAGGTAAAGTCCAAAAACAAGGAATTATCGATTATGAAGAAGGATTGACAGTATTCGGAGCTATTATGAAAGCCGGAGGATTTGCTCAAGGTGCCGCAAAATCCAAAGTTACAATAATTAGAGGTGAAGGTAAACAACAAAAGAATATACGCGTTGATCTCAGTAATCTGGAAAACGATCGCTCAAAGGATATCCCAATATTGCCAGGTGATATTATCCGGATACCAGAATCCTTGTTCTAAATATCTCTTATTATTCGACAATTCAGGAGGCAAAATTTGCATTCATCAAGGGAAACTTTTAAAAAAGAAGCTCATTTACATGATTATATAATTATACTGGATAGAAGAAAATGGCTTATTATTACTGCTATTATTATGACTATGTCCGCAGCATTTTTATATATGCGTCTAAAAGGAAAAGCTCCGGATATATATCAAGCTCAAGTTAAAGTTCTTATTGAGCCAAAACGTCCTCAAGATATCGTCTTTTACAGTTCAGCTCAAGATATAAGCCTGGATATGATAACCCAGATGGAGCTAATAAAAACTACTCCAGTATTGTCCGCCGTAGTAAAAAAAATGGGATTAACGAAAGCTCCTGAAGGAACCCCCGAATTTAATTCCGCAGTAAAACAATTGCAGGGAAGCATTAATATTAGTTTTTCTGAACCTAAGGATAAATCATCAAGAGCTTATTTTTACTCTAATAAAATTATTATTATATCTGCTATAAGTCCTGATCCTGTCCAGGCAAAGGATATTGCAAATACCGTTGCTCAGGCTTATATAGACCAGGATCGCCTCTCCCGCCTTCAAGCTGGTCAAGATGCTATAAGATGGCTAACAGATCAACTTGCAGAGCTTAAAACAAAACTTGAGGCTTCAGAATCTGCTTTTCAGAGATTTAAAACACGCGAAGGAATCGTTACCCTCGATAATAAAAGGAGTGAAGAACTATCTCAGCTATCACAATATACTGCTAACTATATAAATATTAAAGCTGACATATTAAGGATAGAATCAATTATTAATAAAATTGAGTCAGAAAAAAGTGGGGATTTAAATATACCTATTGCATTATTAAATACTTCAACTTTACAAAGACTGGGAACAGAACTGAGTAATCTTGAAACAGAGCTTGCAAATAAAAGAAGGCTTGGTTTTACAGATAAA
>FWPV01012028.1_pt1 | contig 13511 bp, 12 predicted proteins | sample 2228371 | NCBI WGS metagenome assembly FWPV01 (sample SAMEA103939776, study PRJEB20133) | metagenome | reverse complement strand
GTCATTACCGAGATCCCTTACCAGCTCAATAAAACGACCTTGATTGAACGCATTGCCGAGCTGGTGCGAGAAGGGAAGCTGGATGACATCAGCGACCTGCGCGATGAGTCTGATCGCCGCGGCATGAGCATCGTGATCGAGCTCAAACGCGGTGCGCAACCGCGCAAAATCCTCAACCAGCTCTACAAATATACGCCGCTGCAATCCACCTTTGGGGTGCAGATGCTGGCTTTGGTCGATGGTGAGCCGCGTTTATTGACCCTCAAGCGCGCCCTTCAGGTGTTCATCGAACACCGCCAAACGGTGATCACCCGCCGCTCACAATTTGAACTGGACAAAGCCCGTGCCCGCGCCCATATCCTTGAAGGCCTCTTGATTGCCCTTGCCCATCTGGATGAAGTCATTCAAACCATCCGCCAATCGCCGGATGCGGATACCGCCAAAGAACGCTTGATCAAACGTTTCCGCCTCAGCGAACGACAAGCTCAAGCGATTTTGGACTTGCAGTTGCGCCGCTTGGCTGCCCTCGAAAGGCAAAAGATCGAGGAGGAGCAACGGCAGACGCTCGAACGGATTGCCTATCTCGAAGATTTGCTGGCCAGTCCAACGAAGATTTTACAGGTGATTCGGGATGAGCTGAGTGAGCTGGCTAACAAGTATGCTGACCAACGGCGAACCCATATCGCCATCGATGCCAGTGAGGACTTCGCCGAGCAAGATTTAATCCCCGATGAGGCGGTCTTAATTAGCCTGACCGAAAAGGGCTATATCAAACGCACGTTGGTCAAATCGTTTCGACCGCAAGGACGGGGTGGGCGGGGCGTAGCCGGTCACGCCACCAAGGAAGAAGATGAAGTGCTGGTCATCTTGCCGGCGCGTACGTTGGATACCCTGTTGTTCTTTTCCAATCGCGGTAAGGTGTATTCCGAAAAAGCCTATCAAATCCCCGACTCAGAGCGTCAAGCGCGCGGCATTCCCTTAGTCAACGTGATCGGTGTGGATGCTGGCGAGACAATCACCGCCGTTGTTGCCGTGCCTCAATTCGAAGCGGCGCGTTATTTGTGTCTGGCAACGCGTAATGGCAAGATCAAGCGCATGCCCCTCTCTGAGTTTGCCTCCGTGCGACCTTCCGGCATCATTGCCATCACGCTGGAGGCGGGAGATGAGTTGGGCTGGGCGCGCCTAACCCAAGGGGAGAGTGAATTGATTCTGGTCACCGAGCAGGGGCAAGCGTTGTGTTATTCCGAAAAGGAGGTGCGCCCACAGGGACGTTCGGCCGGCGGTGTCAGCGGCATTAAGTTGATGTCCGGCGATCACTTGGCGAGCATGGAAGTGGTCGAAGCGGATGGCGAATTGTTGGTGGTTACCGAAAAGGGATTTGGCAAGCGTACTCCTTTGAGTGAGTATCCAACCACCAGCCGAGCGGGGAAAGGGGTGCGCACGCTGGCTCAGGGTTCCTTGCAGAAAACCGGGCTCATTGCTGCTGCTCGGGTGGTGCAGCCCGATGACGAGCTGACGGTGATCTCTGCCAATGGCGTCCTCTTGCGCACCAAAGTCGCCGATGTGCCCAGCTTGGGGCGCGCGGCACGGGGCAGCTTGCTGATGAAGTTACAAAATGGCGATCGGGTTGTCTCGGTTGCTCGCTTGGCAGCCTCTGATTTGAAGGCAAACTAGGTCGCTTGGGGGCTTTCTGTCTCGGCTAATAAGGCGGCGGCGAGGGCTTGTTGAAGGGAACGGGCTTCGATGACTTCGATGTTCGAGGGATAGGGTTCTGTGCGGTTGTGGCGGCGGGGGAGGATGGCTGCTTGAAAGCCCAACGCGGCCGCTTCCCTGAGACGGGCACCGATTTGACCCACCATGCGCAATTCACCCGATAATCCCACTTCGCCAATGAGAACCACCTCTGCCCGCAAGGGGCGATTCTTATAAGATGAAGCAATAGCGGCTGCGATGGCTAAGTCGGCAGCCGGTTCATCGATGCTCAAGCCGCCGATCACGTTGACGAAGACATCCTGTTCGCCTAAGCGCAACCCCAAACGACGCGTCAAGACGGCGCAGATCAATAACAACCGGTTTAGATCGACCCCGTTGGCGGTACGTCTCGGATTGCCAAAAGAGGTGGGGCTGGTGAGCCCTTGAATTTCAACCAACAGTGGACGCGTACCTTCCATCGTGACGGCAATCGCTGAGCCTGGGGCGTTGATCACGCGTTCGGCGAGAAAGACCTCCGAGGGGTTGGGGACTTCTTTCATTCCCCTTTCGCCCATCTCGAAAACCCCTACTTCGGATGTCGCTCCAAAGCGGTTCTTAACCGAGCGCAGCAGGCGATAGGATTGAAAGCGATCGCCTTCCAGATACAACACGGTATCGACGATGTGTTCTAAGACCCGCGGTCCGGCAATGGCGCCTTCTTTAGTGACATGACCGATGAGGAAAACGATGATGCCAGAAGTTTTTGCCAGTTCTCGCAAGCGGGAGGCGCATTCGCGCACCTGAGAGACGGAGCCGGCGGTCGATTCGAGTTCGGGCAGGTAGGTGGTTTGGATCGAATCGATGATCAGCAGACGCGGTTTCAGGGCAGCGACATGCTCCAAGATCTCAGGCAAATTGGTTTCGGTGACCAAATACAGCGTTTGCGGCGTGGGCTCGGACTTACTCGCCTTTGCGGGTTGGCTTTCGCTGAGTAATCGTTGGGCACGCATGCGAATCTGCCGTTCCGATTCTTCGCCCGAGACGTATAAAACCACTTCCTGCTGAGCCATTTCCAAGGCGACTTGGAGCAAGAGCGTGCTTTTGCCGATGCCTGGGTCGCCACCGATGAGAATAATCGAGCCTGGGACAATGCCTCCGCCTAAGACACGGGCGAATTCGCCCATTGGCAGGGTTAAACGGTCTTCTTGAAGGGCATCGATTTCGGATAAGCGCTTGGGGGTCGAGCGGCTGCCCAACAAACCTGATGTCCGTTTGGTGTCGGCAACGGCGGGAGCGATGACTTCTTCGACAAAACTGTTCCATGCGCTGCACTGCGGACAACGCCCCAGTTCGCGCGCCGAGACCCGCCCGCACTGTTGACAGACAAACTGGGTGCGCGTTTTTGCCATACGGGCATTATATCAGCCTATTCCGCCGTGGGGTGAATGGGTCGGGTATCCGGCTCAGGGTTTCCGCAGCGGATGCGGTTTGGGTGAGGGGTGGAATTGCAAAGAGAAAACCTTGGCTTTGTTGACAAGCAGGGGGCAGGAAGTATAATGATGTGTAGAAATGGATAGCCGAAAACAAGGAAGAGTAAGAAGAATTTACGAAAAAAATACCGTAAAAGCGATCATTCGCTACTGGCAGGACGGCGACTTCATCTCCAAGCGTCGCTACTCCAAAAAGGAACGCTACGCCATCCCTTACAACGGCGAGGAAGTCTATCTCTACTGGGCAAACCACGATCAGTATTACATCAAGACTGGCGAGTACTTTACCGATTACACCTGGAAAGCCCCCAACGGCGTGACCGTGCACTTCAAGCTCAAAGCCGCCGACGTGGAGCAGAACAACGTCAAGGGCGAGAAGCGCTTCTTTCTGCCGCGCCTGGACGAAATCGCCTGGGACGAGGAACCGCGCACGCTCACCATCCCCTTCGAGTTCCGCCCGTTAACCCAGCAAGAGCAGATTGCCTACGGGCAGAAGAACCAGCAGGAGGTGATTATCGCCAGATCGGTGACAGACATTCCAAAGCGACTGGCGACTGCTGGGAAGGTTGATGTCTCGTCCGCAAACATTGACCTCCTGTCCGCAAACACGAATGTCTCATCCGCACCAGAACCACACAAAGGCTGGTATTCCCGCGGCCGTCTTCCCCATTTCGACGCTGCCCACACCTACCAATTCATCACCTTCCGCCTGCACGATTCCGTCCCCGCCGAGGTCATTGCGCAGTGGAAAGCCGAACTGCACTGGACAGAACAGACCCATCCGCACTCCAAAGAAGCCATTGAACTCCGCAAACGCCTCGAAAAATACGAAGACAGCGGCTACGGCGCCTGCTATCTTCGGGATGAAAGGATTGCCGCTCTGGTTGAGAACGCTCTTAAACATTTTGACGGCCAGCGCTATCACCTTGTCGCCTGGTGCATCATGCCTAACCATGTCCACGTGCTCATCCAGCAGATAGAGGGTCATTCGCTCCCGAAAGTGATCCACAGTTGGAAATCCTACACGGCGCACGAAGCGAACAAACTACTGAAACGAAGTGGCGACTTCTGGATGCCCGACTACTTCGACCGCTTCATCCGTGACGAGAAACACTTCATGACTGTGGTGGAATACATCCATCAGAACCCGGTCAAAGCTGGGTTGGTCTCTGCGCCGCAGGAATGGCCCTGGTCTAGTGCTGCTCGTGGGGGAGCGTCTCCTGGGAATGCTGCTGGGAAGGCGTCCGTCTCGGACGTGCACGGCGGCGGGAAGGCTGGGAATGCGTCCGTCTCGGACGTGCACGGCGGACGGGACGTCCGCAATCCCGGCGACGACGATCCCGGCGACAGCGATCCCGGCAACTCCAGAGTGGCTTGCCTTAAAGCCCACCCCTCTCTGCCGCTGGACACGCGCCACTTCCCGCCCGATTTCACCGACCGCCTGCTGGCTTCTTTCGACCCTTCGACCGGCTCAGGGCAGAGCCTGGACGAGATGACCGACGGACTGCTGGTACATTCCGAAAACTGGCAGGCGCTCAACCTGCTTCATGTGGAAACGCGCCGAGTGTACGTCGGAAGTGTGTCCGTCTCGGACGTGCACGGCGGACGAGACGGACGCGACTCTGTCGGGCGCTACCTGATCTATCGCGGCATCACGCACGAAGGTCAGCGCGCCGTAGTTATCTGGCGCGAAACCGAAAATTGGACGAAAGAGCATTACGAACGCGACCGTGATTTTGTGAAGGACAACAATCTCACCGCAGGCGCCGATCTCATCTACGTTAACGGAGATTCGTTCATTCCCGGCGCGCGGGCGTTGGAGAGCGTGTTCAAGGCAAAAATGTTTGCGGAGGCTTTATGAATACGTCTGTAAAAATCGCCATCCCCAGCCAAACGATTGCGGACTTTTGCCGCCGCTGGGGTATCGTGGAACTCTCTTTCTTCGGTTCCGTGCTGCGGGAGGATTTCCGACCCGATAGCGATGTGGATGTGCTGGTCACCTTTGCGGAAGGTACATGCTGGGGGATTAAGGATTGGCTTCAGATGGAGCAGGAACTGGAGGACCTGCTGGGGCGGAAGGTGGACCTGGTGGAGCGAAGGCAGGTCGAACGGAGCAGGAATTACATACGCCGTCGTCATATTCTGGACCATGTAGTGCCCGTCTATGTGGCGTGATGATGCTTACCTCCTAGACATGCTGATCGCTGCCCGTGATGTGCTGGAGTTCAGCCGCAGCCTCACCTGGGAGCAATTTCAGGGGAGCTCGCTGCACCAACATGCGATTGCCAAAGCCCTAGAGAATATCGGCGAAGCAGCGCGCAACATCTCAGCGGAGACTCGCGCTGCCCATCCTGAGATTCCCTGGGCGCAAGTGATCGCCCTGCGAAACCGTATTGCCCATGATTACTTCAACCTGAACCCAGCCCGCATATGGGACATCGTCCAGCGCGAAGTTCCCGACTTGATCGCCTTGATTGAACCACTTGTGCCGCCGGAGGAGACGTAACCATGGCAGATGTGCTTTTCAAAAAAGTGGATTACACCCTGAAAAAACTCGTTGAAGACATCTCTATGGGAGAGATAGGCTTGCCTGACATTCAACGACCGTTTGTCTGGCCGGCGACCAAAGTTCGCGACCTGCTTGACTCGATGTATCGTGGCTTTCCCATCGGGTATCTCCTCTTTTGGGAAAACGGTTACTCAGATGCCCATCGAATGATTGGGATGGGTCAAAAACAGAAAGTGACACGGGCTTCCCGAAAGGTGGTATGAACTGGCTTACTCCACCTTCATCAATAAACGAAAAAAACTCATGGCTATGGTCATGAAAGCCGGTTTTGAGAAGTTGCGAAATAACGTATGAACAATCAAACCGACCGGCAATACCAGAAACTCGAACATCGCCTGATGCTGCTCCGCAGGCGCGGGTGAAGTGTTGGAAGTTGAAATGCTGATTGCCCAAGAAAGGAGGCTAAGATGAAACAAAAAAACGTGTTTTTCAAGGCTGGCATCTTGTTGTTCTCATTGTGGCTATTGCCAGGGATATTTGGATGTGGGGTAATTTCAAATCTGATGGCGCCGCCAACACTTACAGCAACGGCAACAGAAACGATGACACCGACTACCCCGCCAACCCTTACAGCAACAATGACACCGACTACACCCCCGACCCTTACTCCAACGTTTCCTCCAATTCCAACCGATACGCCCATGCCCTCACCTTCATCGTCTCTAGGCGTAACCAGGCAATCGGTTCAGTCTTTTTTTGAAAAAGAAGGCTTCAGTTTCAAATCATCAGCTTCTGATTTTGATGGATTACCTGCTGTGGAAGGTATAGCATCTACGGGCAGCCGAGCCGGTACCATTCAAATAGTAGGTCCAGCAGAGAGTATAACTCGTGTATCTCTGACGGTTGATGTGCTGGAGAACGATCCCGATCGTGTAGCATATCTTATGGCATCACTGATTGAGTTGACAATTACAAAAAATACTCAGAAAGCACTTAATTGGCTTTCTGAAGGTATGCTCAAGTCAATTGATGAAGGGGAAAGCGAATTTCTCATAGACAATGTTCAAATTGTGGTTAAATTTAATGGAACTGCATATATCTTGACGATTTCACCATCTCCAGAAACCTCATCTAGCTCTATCCCAGACGCAGAGGTGTCACTCATCCTTGAATGTACTCCTGTAACGGTGAAGATGCAATCTTCACAAGATCGCTATTCTCCCAATGTTATTGCACTTGCAGGTCAACCGGCTGGTTCTCCGGTAGGTGCTCTTCAAATTAACCTCCCTAATGAAACAGGAACGTCGAAAAGAGTTTTATCCATCACATTCCAGTTCACACAAACCTTTCATGGAAAGATATATCCTTCTTTGCTTAATGTTGGAGTTGTAGAGGGTCAATGGACATTTTCGAACAGTAAGAATGTTTACATCATTAGTGGAGAGATTGCATATGATATAAGCGACATGACAAAGCTATTTGGCTACTACATTAGCGTAAGCGGTTTAGGAACAACTCAGGTATGTCAAAGCGAATGATGAATTTGAGATGAAATCTGCTCAATACCGTCTGCAGCGGAAAGAGGCTGGACTCTGAAAGCATGCGCCGCGAGCCAGCCGAGTAGATTTTTGACGAAGGTGTCTGGCTTAGCCCACCACTGCTGTTAAGACCAATTATTGGGTAGAACCTAGCGAAGGATGAGTAAAGTAACACCCATTACGATTGTGAACGTAGGTTATCGCTCAACCAACTACTGGGTTATCAGCGCGGGCGCTTCTCGTTTGCTGGTTGACATTGGTTGGCCGGGAACCCTCGGAACCATGAAGGCGAACCTCAGGAAGATGGGGATACCCCTCCGTGAGATTCGCTATGCCCTCGCTACCCATTATCACATTGACCATGCCGGGCTTGCAGAGGAACTAAAAAGAGAAGGCGTTCCTCTCATCGTACTCGATGTTCAGGTTGATGCCATCCCCATGATGAAAACTTGGACAAAGCCAGCCGATAACTACACCGATATTACAGCAATTGGCAACGTTATCATCTCGTTTGAGGAGAGCCGCCAGCTCCTCAGCCAGATCGGAATTGCGGGAGAAATCCTTTATACGCCCGGCCACACCGATCATTGTGTCTCGCTTCTCCTTGATGACGGATCAGCCTTTACTGGGGATCTCCCAGCAGAAGTTTATGCCTTCGACAACCCAGTTGCTTTGGCATCTTGGAGACTCCTTCGGGAAAATGGTGCTACCCAAGTGTATCCCGCGCACGGTCCGATAAGGTCAATCGACGAAACACCAGGTGAACACTTGCCCGAACGATGACCTTTGCCTCAGTGCTGCCCAACAATGGCATGAACACGACGCGCTCCACGCGCAGGATATGCTTACGTTAGCCCGCAGACGGACGGTAGAATTACGTAAGACAATGCAACCAACGTGAAATCGGGTTAAGCGTACAAAGGCGATAGGTCTTCTAAACCCAACAATGGTTTGAAAGCTTTGCGCAATAGGCGATAAGACCATACATCCCAATAACAACGAAATTGTTGACACTGCGGTGGCAAGAATGCTCAATCTGGGAGATTTTTTTAGTTGATCGATAATGCTCTTAAAAATCGCTCTCTTTGTGAACGTGTAACTGACTAGACCTGGAAACTCAGCGCGCCAGAATTTCAACATATGATGGATATAGTAGGCTTTGAAATTTCGGTAATGGGATTGATGAAAGGCTCGCTGATAGCCAAAGAACGCGCTCGCCGTTGCTGCTTCTGTCCGCTGACGAGTTGTTGGCATTCCCAAATTGGTAAAACCCGCTTGCAAAAATCATCGACATTGCCGAACAATTCGAGTAAACTATCCATGGAGGGACTCCCTTGGCGATTGAAATAGTTTTGTGATGACGATAGTTTATCCCCATCTGAGACCCTCTTCTTATCCCGAGCTCGTGATAAATGTATAGTAGTTGATGGCAGTGAAAGAGTTTGATGAATTAAAACCTAATATCGATACCACAAATATAGCGGATCTAATCCGCACCTGTAATGTGGGTCGATTGAAACGTTATAAAAAGGGTGAAGTGCTTTACCATCAAGGAGAAGAATTAAAGTGCATTCACTACATAAAAAAGGGGAGCGTAAAGGTGTTTTCATTGTCTGAGGACGGGAGGATTTGCATTCATGAGATCCTTCGAGATGATTCTATCTTGGGTTTGCCCGCTTATTTTTCTGGCGGAGAGCATGAGACTACTGCTGAAACCCTAGAGAAGACAGATATATATATTGTGCCGATTTATGAATTTGAACACCTCATGGCAAACAAACCTTCCTTTGCTCAAGCTCTTATTAGAGAGCAAGCGCACACAATAAGAAGGCTAAGGCGACGAGTTATGGAGCTTAGCATTCCTGACGTAAGAAAGCGATTACAACATAGCCTTTTGCGACTTGCTGATGAACATGGTTTAATGACAACAAAGGGTTTTGAAATTGACTTAAATCTAACTCATGAAGAGCTTGCTGCGCTTCTTGCAGCAAATCGGAGCACAATCACGGCGTATATAAACGAACTAAGAAGACAAGGGTATGTTTGGGTAGAGAAACGTCGCTTTGTCTTAGTACCCCCAGAACATATCCGAATTCTGAACGAATTGAAGCAATCGGTTCTTAAGTTTGATGAAAAAGCAGCCCTGCAATGGTCTAGGAAAGCATTAGAAGAAGGTGTTGACCCCTTGAAAGCTTTAGAGGCGTTGAGTATGGCAATCAATCAGGTTGACAATGGATTTGTTAGTGGAGCATTATCATTAGCTGATATTATTGGTGCTGCTTTTGCTATGAAAAATGCAATGATGGTTATCGAAGAACAACTTAAGCAAGATAATATCAAAGTTCTTTCACATGGTAGAGTTGTAATTGGAACAGTATTTGGGGATATACACGATATTGGAAAAACTATGGTAAGTATGTTGCTGATTGCAGGAGGTTTTGATGTCATTGATTTAGGTGTCAATGTTAATTCTGATCAATTTGTGGCTGCTATAGAACAATACCAACCAGAAATTCTGGCTATGTCAGCTTTAATGAACGTTACTTTGCCCGAACAAATAAGAGTTATTAATGCTTTGATAGAAAAAGGCTTGAGACACAAAATAAAAATTATGGTTGGTGGTGGATGCGTAACTCAGGAGCTTGCTGATCTTATGGGAGCCGATGGCTACGAATCGACAGCTCAAGGAGCAGTGAATCTAGCAAAGCGTCTTATAATTTGAATTATTTTGTTGCCTAGGCGACAGACTTCTGGTGGGGGTTATCTATAATTTACTTAACGTTGCTATATTATCCGAGTAAAAATTTTCCATTTTCTGTTTGTATTTGAACTAATAATAGCATTTTTTTGGAAAAGGAGGTAGACAATGGAAGAAGAGATTATCGAAGGCTTGAAAAGGGCGGTAGTCGAATATAACTCTGAGGATGCAGCTAATTGGGCAAAGAGAGCTATAGAACAAGAGATAGATCCTCTAACAGTATTGGACGCTTTAACGCAAGCTATTCGGAAGGTAGGTGATGGTTTTGCAAATTGCGAACTTTGGCTTCCTGATCTGATTGGAGCTGCGGATGCTATGCAAGCAGTTATGCCTATACTTGAAGAAGAGATCAAGCGAAGGGGAGCTGAGCGTGAGACGCTGGGCAAAGTGGTATCTGGAACAGTTTATGGTGATATTCACAATATTGGAAAAGATATGGTCAACACCCTCCTTACTGCTGAAGGCTTTGAAGTAATTGACCTAGGAATCAATGTTTCACCTGAGATGTTTGTCGAAGCAGTCGAAAAACATTCTCCGAACATTTTAGCTATGTCAGCACTTATGACTATGACTGCTCCCGAAATGATTAATGTCATCACAGTGCTAACTCAGAAAGGTCTACGCGATAAGGTTAAGATCATGATAGGTGGCGGAGCTATAACGGAAGAGTTTGCCAATAGTATTGGAGCAGATGGTTATGATCCCACTGCCCCGGGTGCTGTTATATTAGCTAAGCGTTTTGTTTCTAAGGACTAGTAGGAGATAAAAGATGACAGTCAGAGGTTATTTAGTTAGTAATCCGATAAATATATTGTCAGATGACGAGGTCAATAGAATCCACTGTGGCACTTTGGAAATACTTGAGGAAACGGGGGTGGTGTTTGAGCATAAGAAGGCATTAGAAATTTTAGAGAGTGCTGGTTGTAAGGTTGATTTTGAGAATAAACGTGTACGGTTCCCTAGCTATTTGGTTGAACAATGTATCCGTCGGTGCCCAAGTAGCTTTACCATGAAAGCGCGCGAAGATAAAAATAGTTTGAGATTTGGAAGACATACTCTTTATTTTACAAATTTTGTTGCTATGGACGCGCTGGATGTGGACACCGGACAAAGGAGAACAGCGTCTTTAGGAGAAACTATTGACGCAATAAAAGTATTAGATGCTCTTGATAATATACATTGGATTACCTCAGGCCCCTATTTCAACATCCAAGGCGTTCCCCCTGTCATGGTTATTCCAACAACTACTGCGTTACGTATAAAACACTCAAGTAAAGCAACATGTGGGTTGAGTGGATATGATTGTGACATTTGGGAAATAAAGATGGCGAAGGCAACCAATCAACAGATCACAGGAATAATCACGTCATCTCCTCCCCTTACATGGGGTGAAAGTGTAGTCACTTCAGCCCTTCGCTATTTAGAGGCGGGCTTCCCAATTACTCCTGGTAGCGGGCTAAACTTTGGCGGTAATGGACCAGCCACCATAGCTGGATCGATGATCTTGAATAACGCTGAATTACTTTCCATGTTGGTTTTGGCACAAGTTTTTAAGCCCGGTAGTCCATTCATGCCCGCCAATTACCAACAACCTATGGATATGAGGACCGGACAACCTTTAGAAGGAGCGATCGAGAAAGGGCTTAGTGGGATGGTCTTTGCCCAAATGTGGCGGTATTATGATATTCCCTGTTGGATTTTCTGTTCTAGTGATTCTAAAGTACCAGATTACCAATGTGGATATGAAAAAGGAATTTCAGCATTACTCCAAGCTCTTGCTGGACCTAGTGTATTTTTCGCTGCTGGAAGTGTTCATGACGAATTAACATGGTCCCCCTTTGTGGCAGCAATGGATAATGATATTTATGGAATGATTGGTCGGGTCTTAAGAGGTGTAAAAGTAACTGAGGAGACTTTAGCAATTGATCTAATCAAGCAAGTTGGTCCGATACCCGGAAACTATTTGAATACCGCGCACACTCGTAATTGGTGGAAACATGAGCTATTCATACCTGTCCTTGCCGATCGAATGTCTCATCCAGAATGGCTCAAGGCAGGGGGAAAGAACATTGTTGATCGAGCGAAGGAACGGGTAAAAACGATTTTAGAATCTCATCAACCAGACCCTCTCCCAGATGACCAAAGTAAAGCAGTTGATGAGATTCTTGAAGAGGCCCAGAGCTATTATAGGGAAAGGGGTATGATTTGAAATAATAGTCCAATTCTTCAAAACCAACATAACATTAAGGGCTAAACTTAATTTCTGATTTGCTTTTTACAAACCCTAAAACTGAAAAAAACATTTTCAGTAGATATGGTTTTGCACTTGTAGAGAGTTATGACAGATTAGGAATTTAGATTGTGGGTATAGAGTTGCCGCACCCTATGGTTGAGAGCTTGGACATTAGGATGGGGCGGGGTGCTTCCTCTGCCCCATCCAACGGGTGACTATTGCGACAGATAACCGCCGTCAACAGCGTAATACGAACCGGTAACGAACGAGGCTTTGTCTGAGCTGAGCCACATGACCAGTTCGGCAACTTCTTCGGGTTGTCCCAACCGTCCAATCGGATGCAAAGCCACAATCATATTCATCAAGTTTTCATCGCTCTCGAGGACTGAAAGGAGCGGGGTTTTGATGAACGCAGGTCCGATGCTATTGACGCGGATGTTGCTCTTGGCGTATTCAATCGCCGCGTTGCGGGTCAGTCCAACTACCCCGTGTTTGGCAGCTACGTAAGCAGGCGCGTTGGCAAAACCGACTTGCCCTAAGATCGAAGCGATGTTGACGATTGAGCCGCCACCGTTTTGCAACATAGCGGGAATTTCATAGCGCATGCAGTAGAAAACGCCGTTGAGGTTAATGTCAATGACCTTGTTCCACCCCTCGATGCTGTAACTGCCGGTTGGGTTGGACTCGCCGCCGATGCCGGCGTTGTTGCAAGCATAATCCAAGCGTCCGAATCGTTCGAGCGTGAATTGAACTAGGGCTTCGCATTCGCTGGGGTTGGCGACATCGGTGTGAAAATAGGCTGCCTCGCCGCCAGCTTGTTCGATGAGCCGAACGGTTTCAGCTCCACCGTCGTCGCTGACATCCGAAACCACCACCTTTGCACCATTTTGAGCGTATAACTGAGCAACCGAACGTCCGATGCCTGAAGCGGCGCCGGTAACCAATGCCACTTTATCTTTAAACTCGTACATCCTACACCTCTTTCTATGGGAAATACCTATAATATAATTATATATATCTATTTTATCATTATTATCGCTGGTGAAAATAAAAACTGTATTAGAAACGCTTCCAGGCTCATCGGTTGCAGCAAGCAGAGAGAAATTCTCTTTTTCGTCTTGATCATCTTACGGATTAGTCGGTGATCGGTGTTATTGTGAGGCAGAATATTCCCCGCAATGCGCTAGGATGATCGAGCTTTTCTTTCTCTTCTTACCCCGATCAGCTCTTGACGTAGGTTCAGAATTTGGCTTCGAGAAGGATCGCTTATAACGTATCTGGGAGCGCCAAG
>FWPV01012026.1_pt1 | contig 13513 bp, 10 predicted proteins | sample 2228371 | NCBI WGS metagenome assembly FWPV01 (sample SAMEA103939776, study PRJEB20133) | metagenome | reverse complement strand
CTATGGCTCTTGCCGGTCTCTGACCGAGCAAGAGCGCGGCTCTAGCCCTGTCATTGCGAACGCCCTCGCAGAGGGCGCGAAGCAATCCCCCGGCCAGGAGGGAGATTGCTCGCAATGACATATTGCTTCGCCGTCCTATGGCTCTTGCCGGTCTCTGACCGGGCAAGAGCACGGTCTGGAGACCGGCTCTAGCGCCTGTAGCGTTCCTGTCCTGGGGCAAAGAAAAGCACAAAGTCCCGACCGGGTGTTTGAGACTGGTGAAAACGCGCCCAGCCGGTCGGGAACATGGCCCGCAACAGATTCAAAGCCTCGCTGTCGCTGGGATGGAGAAGATAAAGTTTGGGCGCGGCCTCGTCTTTGGAAAGCGTCACCAGGTCCTGCGTCTCCATTGCCAGATGCGCATTTTCCCAGCCCGGTTGTTGAGCCACTTGAAGCGAAATCAGTCGCGCATCCAACCAGTGCGGCCAGCTTTTCATATACACATGGTCGAAATCGCCCATACTTGCCACATAGCCCCGGATGGCGACGGAAACCTCGCCGGTATTCATGGCCGAGGCCCGGTAACTGGCGACATAGTCCACGAAACAACGTTGAAAGTTGGTCACGGTCATCCCAACCACCAGCACTGTGACCAGCGTGGCGGCGGTTGGCGCGCCGAGCGTGCGCCGCACCTCGTCAGCAACGTGGCACAGCGCCAGCCCGACCAGGATGGCGGCCACCGGCAAGGCAGCCCCGGCGCGGCTGGCGCTGGGGCTTTCACTGGGAAAGGCCAGACTGAGCGCCGAAGGCAGCAACAAGATGGCACCGCTCGTCATCAACTGCGCTACCCACACGCCTCGTCGGCGGCTGAGAACAAGCAGCGCGTACACCACGCCCAGTAAAAACAACCCGCCGCTCACCACGTCCAGCGAGGGCTGGTACGGGATGTTTTGCACCCATATCTCATCACCGCGCCAGTTGAACATACCCAGCGTCCTGGCGAACGTGAGCGCAAAAAGTTGAAGCGGGCTGCCCCTGAGCGACCGCTCGGCTTCGGCCACACGCGTCAGCGACCGATACCAAAACGCGCCGGGTTTTTCGACCATATAGTGCCCCAGCGGCAAAAAGACCAGCGCGGCTACAATACCGTAGAGAACAAGCTGCGCCAACCACGGACGCCATGTCGTCCGTAGCTCTTTCCATCGCGCTATAGCATCCAGGCCGATGGACACGGCCGCGGCCAGCGGCATGGCGCGAAAACCTGTGTAACCCAGCAGACCCGCCCCCAAAAACAAACCGGCCACCAGCCAGGCATTGCGATGGCGCAACCGCAAGGCTCGCCACAAAGCCCACAATGCCAGCGAGGTGAACGCCGGCGCAAACACCGGTCGCATCGCAAGGTGACTGAGAATCACCCCCCATGAGGATACGGCCGCAAAAAAACCGGCCGCCAGCCCCAGACGATGACCGCCGATCTCGCGCCCCAACAGATACACCCCCAACACCGACAAAACCCCCATCAATGCTGTGGTCAGTTGGATGGTGTAGAACGTCAACCCGGTGTGGAATAGTTTTATCAGCGCCACGGCCAGATAAAACTGCATGGGTTCGCGGCCGGTGTTGCGCTCAAAGAAAATGCGCGGCTGGCCGTTCAACACATCGTACACATCGTACAGCTTTTCGGCGTGATCGCTGATCATCTCTGGCGGCACATCATTCAGACGATAAAAGCGGAAAAAGACCGCCAGGGCCATCAAGGCAAGAACCGCCAGCGTGCGCCACGTGACCCGCCCTTGAACTCCGGTGCGATCCAATTGCCACCGGCCCGTTCCAGATGGACAACAGTCTACCTCCGCTTTGGTCCAAAAGGCCGCCAGACAGGCCATGACCGCCCCCCCCCACGCCAGCACCCCAGGCCAGGTAAACCGATTGTGCGCGGATTGCTGCCAGGCTATTGCCGCCAGCACCATCGCCAGCGCCGCCAGCCACCAGCGGGGACGCGCTTCAGCGGCCGGCGATGATTTTGCCGACGCGCTCAACGCGGGCGGGCGCACCCGGAGCAACCTCCATGCAAACAGCCCGCTCCCAACGATGAAAAAGAGAGCCGCATCGGTGACGTACTTGCTCAGGTAAAGCCGGTAATACTGGCCCAGACACACCAGCCCCAAAGCCGCCAACAACCACCCGGCAGACAGGCTACGCGCCAGCACTTGTCTAACCTGATGCGGCTCGACCGGAGAACATGATTGTGCCTGCACCTCAACCCCGGTCCGAGGCGCAAGGTGGCGTTGCCGGTATCGCCGCAGCCCCCATATCAACAAAGCGTCGAGGAGAATGGCCAGAACGACAACAAGAAGATAGACCCACATCATGACATCGTCTTTCTTGCCTTGACGCTAATGGAAACAAATGTCTTTTTACCTGACAGGTCCTCGTTGAACCGGTCAATAAAATTAAACAGCCGTAATCCCAGATGGACCGGATTGAGCCAGCTCCCCGAATTTTCTTTATAGCGGAAGCGGTCTGCGCCGGCCAGCAGGCCGCTTTCCACCAGCGGCTTGCCAATCCCATAAACCAGGTTGTGGCTGAACGGAAAACAGTAATGCGTAAACACGCGCATGTCCTCGATGACCAGACCGTTGCCGCTGATCAATTCTTGCAGCGTCTCGGGCGTGTACAACCTGACGTGGTCGGTCCAGATGCCGCCAAACAATCCCTGACGTATCGGACTCAAGGAAAGGAATTCGCGTGTCTTGTTAATCGGGTCCCACCAGAAGGGATAATTTTTGTGGGGGACTGTGATGGCTACAACGCCGCCGGGCTTGAGAATCCGTAACACTTCTTTGAGGGCAGCTTTATCGTCCGGCAGATGTTCGAGCACTTCGGAAAGGAGAATCTTGTCGAAACTATGGCTGGCATACGGCAGGCGACAAATATCGCCGGTGGTCAGAGGAATCGGTTTACCGTCCAGTTCATGCTGCGCTTTCCGCAGCCGCATCAAGTCACGGTCCAGGCCGGTCAAACGGCCCTGATACAATTCCCCCATCACCATGAGATGAAACCCCAAACCGCACCCGCAATCCAACACGCGCTCGCCATCCTGGATATCCAGATACTCCAGAATGGCTTTCATGCGCCGCTTGAAAGCCATATCGGCTTCATTGCAAAGCATGCGCTCCAATTGTTTGCCCCGCACTAACCGTTCCATCACCCCCTCGTACTCATCCAGCGAGCGTTCGGTGCTAAAGATGCGCCGCACCTGTGCGCGGGTCGGACGGGGCGGTGGCGCAGCAAGCATGGCCACAATGCCATCGGCCAACGCTTGCGGATCGCGCGGAGCAACCAGCCGTCCCAGACCGGTTACCTGGACCACCTCACGCGCGCCGGGAATGTCGGTCGTGACCAGCGGCGTGCCGCTCAACAAGGCTTCGATTTGGACGCTGGGGAAACAATCACTGCGCGAGGGGAGCACAAACAGGTCACACATGGCGTAAAAGTTTGCCATCTGCTGTGAGGACAGGATTAATCCCAGCGATGTAATGGCGTCACGGTGCGCTTCCATCAACGGCCGGCATCGCTCGAAAAAGTTTTCATACACCACATTGATCTCACCGGCGTACACAAAATGCGCTTCCGGGCAGCGAGCCCGCACCAGCGGAATCGCCTGGAATAAATAATCAAACCCTTTTTCTTCCACAAAACGACCGCCGCCAGGCCTCAACCTCCTCCGGCTGCGGTTCGGGCAGGTCCACCGGAGGATAGATAGCATCGAGTTTGTGGCGAATGGGTGCCAGGAAACGCGAATGTTGGCCGTAATCGCGGCTATGGACCACAATGCGGCTGGCCAGGTGCATCCCCAACGTCATCGTCGAATCCATCGCAACCTGGATGATTTGGTTCAAGAGGCCGGCCGGCATCACCACATCGCCTTGATGGGTAATGATAGAAGGGCGGCGCAGCCGACGCGCGATGGCCGTGACGAGCAAGGTTTCGGGCATAGGGGTATGGATATGCACAAGGTCATGCTCGCGCAACAGACGAAACAGCAGGAAAGGATATTGCGGCATAATCACCGTGCGACTCAGTCGCCCGATGCACGGCACACGCACAACCTGCACGCCATTGATGCTTTCCTGGCGTGGAAGGTCGGCGTGGTATTGAGAGGTCAATACCGTCACCTGATGACCGCGGGCAGCCAGTCCTTCCGCCAGCCGTTTGGCATAAGCTGTCAGACCGGTCCAATGGGGATGATAATAAGTCAACGTTACCAGAATCTTCAATTCAAACCTCAAAACAAATGTCTATTTTGTATTTATTCTCCGCGTCTCTGTGCCTCTGCGCGAGGCGAGCTGCTCGAAAGCCTTTTAACTTGCCCTAAGGATAAACCATACCGCACCAACCCTATCAAGCCAACGACATTGACGATGATATATTCAAAAATATGCATCACGATTCCGTAACTGGCCGCCTGATGTTCAGGCAAACCAAAAGCCCAGCGCAGCGATTCTTTGGCAATCGCTTCCCACACGCCCCAATTGCCGGGGGTCGCCGGCACAATCATCCCAAAGGCTTCAGCAGCCAGCACGAACACCGAGGCGTGAAAAGGCGCCTGCGGCAAAAACGCCATCATCACGGCCCAGAAAACGCCGATGGCGCCAAGCCAGGTAATAGCCGTCCACAGCGACACGAGCCAAACGCCGCGCACCGACCCCAACGCGCCCAAGCCGCCAACCAGATTGCGCCAGCGCGCCAGCCACGGCGCCGATTCAATGAAGGGCAGGCGCGCCAGAATCACGGCCAGCACTTGCTCTGTGCGAGCCCCCAACGCGACCAGAGCGATCGCCCCCAGCACACCGAGCATCCCCAAGGCTCCAAGCAGACGCACTTGAGCCAGCCATCCGGCCGGAATGGGCATGAAGGAGATAAGCAACAATGTCATAACTACCACGGCCAGCATATCCAGGATGCGCTCCAGCACCACCGTCGAGAGCGCGTGCGCCAGGCTGATAGATTTACGCTGAGCAACAATGGCCACCCGTGCGGCGTCGCCGACGCGCGCATGGACGATGTTCGCTACCAGATAGCCAATATGTTCTATCCAAAAACTCGTCGCCAGGTCAACCTTATCTGCTCCCAACAGCACTTGCCAGCGAATCGAGCGGGCAACCATGCTGATAAAATGAAAGGCCAGCGCCGGCAACAACCAGAGATAGTTGGCGTCCAGCAGCGCGGCCCACAAATGCCTCAAATTCAAATCGCGCAGCGCCCACCCCAACGCTGCCAGACTGATAACCAACCCGATCCACATCCAGGCGCGTTGAAGCCAGGCCGCAAGGTTTTTGCCGATAGATTGAACTTGAGAAAAAACCAAAGGTTACTCCAAAGGCAAGATACAGGGTGGAATTATAACACTGAGGCGATTACCCGACAATCTGCCCTTTGTCCTGCATCGCTCGTCATATTCAGACAGCCCCTCAGGATAAGCCTGCTTCATTCGTTCCAGCATTTGCTCCGGCGTCAAGCGTTCCACATTGCGAAAGATGAGCGTGAGGGGATGATCGTACACGGTGAAACTTTCGTCGGCGCGGCCCAGCCCGATGACGATTGGCGAGGGGCGAAAAGCACGCAAAGAAGGTGGGATGGGCAACGCCGGGTCGGTCAGGGGTTGATCCATGAACGTAACAGGTCCCAGGTGCGGATAGCGCGCCGCAAAAAATTCCAGCCGGTAACCCAACCGCTCGCCAAACAGCGCGCGGTAGTAGAGTGTGGTGAGCGGATAGCGTTCGGGCCAGCGCGGGATGGTCCCCCACAGGCGATGCGTCGGGAAGATGATGTAATCGCGGCCGGCTAATTCCGATAGTATTCCTTCCAGCTTTTCGGGCGAGTCGGGTTCGTCATAAGGTTGCAGCTCGATCAGGCGATATTTTTCGCGCAAGAGGGTTGGCTCTTCCAGATTTAGCGGCAGGTGGTCGTCCCAGTATTCACCAATGATGAACGCGCCCGCCGGGACGTTATCGTAAACCCAGCGCGAGGCTGCAATCCACGGATGTTCGCCATCGTACATACGCGCAAAAGCCAGGCCGCTCAGCATAGTGGCAACGAGCGTGATGGCGATGAGCGACCCGGCCGCAACTTTTGGTATGGCGGACCGGCACAACAGGTTGACTAAAAACGCCGCCGCCAGGATTGCCAGAGATGGAATCATCGGCAGCATATAGCGCACGAATTTGATATACAACCCGCCGGTCAAGGCAAAATAGGATGCTGCCCATAACAGCAGAGGCATCTCGTCCAGACGGAGCGTTTGCCGCCACGCGCGCCACAGCCCCCAAATCAACCCGGCCCAGCCGGCCACGCTGAGCGCAGGCCCCAACCCAAACCGCAGCATTTGCGAGAGCGGATAGATAAACGGTAGCGTGTTATGATACTGGCGGGTGTAGGGCCAATCGGTTCCGCCGCGCACCATTGTGCCCTGGTCGGCGACCTCTTGCGCAAATGTCTTGAGGTCAATGAGGGCAAATGGATTGGTGATGGCAAAGGCGACAAATGCAACTGCCAGCATAAAGACGAGCGGCTTGAGCACTTGCAGGTCTCGGCGTTGCAGCGCAGGCCACAGGTCGAGGATGATGGGCGCAGCCAGAATCGGCAATAGCCAGATGGCCGTGAATTTCGACCCGATGGCAAGTCCGGCGCAGACGCCAGCAGACAGGAGATGGCGCAGGCGTTTCTCTTGCAGGTAACACGTCGCCTGCCACAAGGCGGCCAGCACAAAACAAGTCATTACCGTATCAAAGGCGTAAAAGTGAGCCAGTTGGATGTGCAGGGGTGTAAAGGCTAAAAACGCCGCCGCCAGCAGTCCGGCTGCTTTTCCGTACAGGCGGCGGCCCAACAGAAAAGCAATGATGATTGTGCCAATGTCGAACAGCCCCGAAATCGCTCGTCCAATCAACGTCAGCGAGTCATAATCGAGCAAGCCCGCCTCTCCTGCAACGTGCGTTGTCTTTGCAAACATATCCAGCGCGTGGGCGGCCCCCACTAAAAGATAAAGAGGAAAGTGCCCATACGCAAACGAGCGCGGTTGATTGTGTGGAGATTCCAGCTTATAGTCGTTATCTTGCGACGGCCAGTAGAATGGATTGAAGGATGAACGGGCGGGATCGAACGCGGCTTGCCAGCCGGCCCACGTGTTCAAGTTGGCCGGCCACTGGATAGTAGTGGCAACCCAGGTGATGTGCCGCTCGTCAGGGTGGACGTGCTGGTTGTCGTCCCAGTTCAAGCGGTAGAAACGCAACAATCCGCCGACAAAGACGACAAGGCTCAGCAACAAAATGGGCAGAGATTTTTTGCTCACGTCTCAATCATAGCATAACGCAACTCTTGCCGCAACCAGACCCCATATCTCATTTGGAAACCGGGGGAGGATGTGCTATGATAAAGATATGGACAAAAAACACCTTCGCGCTCAGTGCCGCAAGATACGCGAGGCTTTGACGCCCGAACAGGTCGCAGCCGCCAGCCGGCAGATTTGCGATCACATTGCCGCGTGGGCCCTGTTCCAACAGTCTCGCACAGTCATGACCTACATGGCCTTTCGGAACGAAATTGACCTGGGCCGGTTGCAAACGGATTTCCCACAAAAACAATGGGTCATCCCCCGCATCGCGGCCGACCCGGAACCCCATCTGATTCTGCACCCCTACGATCCGGCGCGATTGACGCGCCACAGGTTTGGCATGCTCGAACCCGACCTGACATGGCCGGTCATTGCTCCCGACCAGGTGGAGATGGTCCTGACGCCGGGCCTGGCTTACGACCGGCGCGGATTCCGTCTGGGGTTCGGCGGCGGGTTCTATGACCGCTTTTTGCCGCTTGTGCGCGCGCTCAAAGTAGGCGTCGTCTATTGCAGTCTGATTGTCGAAGCGACGCCCGCCGAAGCGCACGATTACGCCGTGGACTATCTGGCGTGCGAAGAAGGCATCATGAAATGTGCACGGTGAGGCGTGTTGCGTTACACCTCGCGTCTCACGTAATAGGTAAATACGCTGGCGCCGGCGAGCATCACGCTACCAGCGATGGTGTACATGGCCGGATACCCCATCGCCTGCGCCAGCGGCCCCAGCAATGCGCTGCCCAGTCCAATCCACAAATCAAAGGCGGTGAATTGCAGCGCAACTGCCGTGGCGCGTTGATGAGGCGGCACGCTATCGGCGACCATGCCATCGAGCGCGGTGCGCGCTGCGCCGGCTGCCAGTCCATATAGAAATGCCGCGCCCCACCCGGTCCACATGGTGCGCGCCTGCGCCAGCGCCAGGATGCACCCGCCGATACTCACCAGCCCCGGTGCGGCCACCCTGGCGCGCCCGATGCGGTCCGAAAGCCGCCCTGCGCCGGGCTGAATGGTGAACAGCGCCAGCGCGTATGCGGTGAAAAATGCGCCCGACGCGCCGAGACCGGCCATCTGCGCATGGAGCGGAATGAACGTCATAAACGCGCCAAACACAATCCCCATCAGCGTCATCCCCAGCAGCGCGGCGCGCAACCCCGGCCGGTTTATGACCTGGCGAATGTCGGCCGATGATTCGTTGCCAAGGGGCGGCGGCTTGATCAAGAGCACCAACGCCAGGCAAACCACAGCCGAAAAAGACGAAAGCGCAAACAACGCCGTGAAACCCCGCCGGGCCATTATCGCATCGCCAGACAGCGGTCCCAGCACAAGCGCGAGAGCCACCGCATTGCCGCTCAAGCCCAGCGATTGACCGCGTCGATCGGGCGGCGACAGGTCCACAATCAACGCCTGATAAGCGGTGGTGAACGCTGCAATGCCCAATCCTTGAAAGGCGCGTGCGATTAACACCAAAAGCACACTATGGCTGGCGGCGTAGCCCAGTGGGGCCAGAGCAAAGATAGCCGCGCCGATGAGCATCAGCGGCTTGCGTCCCCAACGGTCGGTCAGGCGGCCCAGATAAGTGCGCGACAGCACGGCCGTGGCCGCAAAGACAAACGTGACCAGACCATTGTCGGTTGGCGTGCCGCCCAGGTGTTCGACATAGAGCGGCAGGGTGGAAAATAAAGCCTGGAAGCCAAAGAAGAAAAAAGCGTTGGCGGCCAGGGCCAGCAAGAAATTGAACGTCATCCGGGCCTCAGTGATGGATAGGAACGAATTATGACCCGTCGCCTTCGCCCACTCGCAGGATAGCCATAAACGCTTCTTGCGGCACCTCGACGTTGCCGATCATCTTCATCCGCCGTTTGCCGGCCTTTTGTTTTTCGAGCAACTTGCGCTTGCGCGTAATGTCGCCGCCGTAGCATTTGGCCGTCACATCCTTGCGAACCGGCTTGACATTGGCGCGACTGATGACGCGCCCATTGCCATACGCTTGAATCGGCACCAGGAACTGCTGACGTGGAATCAGGTCTTTGAGTTTGCTGATGATGGACTGGCCGGTGTGATACGCCTTGTCGCGATGCACGACCATCGTCAAGGCGTCTACGGGAATTTCGTTGACCAGGATTTGCAGCTTGGTCAGGTCGCCTGGTTTGTAACCCGCAAAACTGTAATCGAAGGAGGCATAGCCGCGTGTGCGGCTCTTGAGCTGATCGTGAAAATCCACCACGATCTCCGAAAGTGGAATTTCATAAGTCAACATCACGCGGGTCGGGTCGAGATATTCCATCCCCAATTGAACGCCGTGCCGTCTGGTGACCAGGTCGAGCACTGCGCCGACGTATTCGGCCGGCGTAAAAACCTGGATCTTCATCCACGGCTCGCGGATTTCGTCAATCTCACTTTCGTCGGGCAGATCGGCGGGATTGGAAATGATTTTGACCTCGCCGGTATTGCGCATGACAACCTGATATTGCACGCTGGGAGCGGTAGCGACCACGTCCAGGCCAAACTCACGCTCGATGCGTTCCTGGATGATTTCGAGGTGAAACAGGCCCAAAAAGCCGCACCGAAACCCATAGCCCAACGCCTGGCTGGTTTCGGCCTGATAGGTGAGCGACGCATCGTTGAGTTGCAGTTTCTCCAGCGCGTCTTTTAGTTCGCCATAGTCGGCTGCATCCACCGGATAAAACGAGGCGAACACCATCGGCTTGGCGGGCGCGTAACCGGGCAACGGTTGAGCGGCGGGCCGGGCCGCCGTCGTAATCGTATCGCCCACGTGACAATCGCGCACGGTCTTGAGGCCGGTGGCGATATAGCCCACCTCCCCTGCGCTCAGGCTCTCGACCGGTTTCATGCCAGGGCTGAAAATGCCGACTTCGATCGGATCGGTTTCGACGCCGGTGGCAAACATGCGCAGCCTGGATTTTTTGTCCACGCGGCCTTCTGCGATGCGCACGTAAGCAATCACGCCCTTGAACGGGTCATAATGGCTGTCAAAGATGAGCGCGCGCAGCGGCGCAGCCGGGTCGCCCTTGGGCGGCGGGACGCGGGTGACGATGGCTTCCAACACCGTCTCGATGCCAGTCCCTTCTTTGGCCGAGATGCGCAGGATTTCATGGGCGGGCGTGCCCAGGATGTGTTCGATTTCGCCGGCGACCAGGTCGGGTTGAGCCGATGCCAGGTCAATCTTGTTGATGACCGGGATGATTTCCAGGTCGGCTTCCAGCGCAAGGTACAGGTTGGCTAATGTTTGCGCTTCGATGCCCTGCGTGGCATCCACAACCAGCAACGCGCCTTCGCACGCGGCCAGGGCGCGGCTCACCTCATAAGCAAAATCTACGTGGCCCGGCGTATCCACCATGTTCAGTTCATACTCGCGTCCGTCCTGCGCTGTGTAGCGCATCTGCACCGCGCTGGCTTTGATGGTCACGCCTTTTTCGCGCTCCAGGTCCATGCTATCCAGCACCTGCTCGGTCATCTCGCGCGCGGTCAGCGTGCCTGTTCTTTCGAGCAGGCGGTCGGCCAGGGTAGATTTGCCGTGGTCAATATGGGCGATGATGCAAAAGTTGCGGATGTTAGAAATATCCATACATCTCGGTTCAGACAATATAACCGCTCAACCTGTCATTGCAAGTCGCCCCCCTTGTTGCACTCAGGGTAAACTCGGCGGCGAAGCCATCCTCTTACGATGGTGAGGGAGATTGCTTCGGCGTCCTGCGGACGCCTCGCAATGACAGAAGGCTGACCGGTTACCAGACGATGTCCTGTTTCGGCGCGCCCGCTTCAGCGGTCGAATTGGGAAATTTTTGAGCATAGCGTTTTTCACCGCAAAGACGCGAAGGACGCCAAGAATTTTAATCTGATGTGGACCATCTCAGCCCTGGTTTTCTGGTAAAGGATATAATTTTTGCGTATCCGGGCCGATGGACAACAATGAGCAATGCACACGCCAGTCTTCCTGCTCGGCCAGCATGGTCAACACGGCGCGGCTGGTGCCCGGGATGGGATTCACCCCCACGCGCACGGTGCGGGCTTTGATGAACTCGAGCGCGCGGATGATCAGACGCGGGTCGAAGAAATGTCGGCCGCGCAGGCCATGCAAGATGGTTTGTCCATTCAACACCAGTTTGCTGGGCGAAAAATCCACCAGGATAGCCAACTTGTTGGGGGGCACATCCTGAGTGGCATGTAACATTACCAGATTGGCGACAGCCTGATGCGCGGCGTCCGAAAGGCTGAGATAACTGACCTCGATCAACCCATCCGGCACCGTCAGCATGTGAGCCAACTCTGGCGGCGCCTCGAACGAGTTGGGGTCGGCTCGCCAGCGCAATTCGTAGCTGCCGCCGCTATCCGTCATCGTCAGGCACACATCTTTGCCGGCCATCCCCAGCCGCATGCGGGTGAGATTTTGCGCGGCGGAGCCGATCAACAATTGCACGATGAGTGGGGGAAAGATAAAGTATTGAACCGGGCGACCGGCAGCGGCCCCGGGCCCCATCAGCGCATGTTCCCATGAGACGACCAGCCGCCGCCCGCTGACGCCCACCATCCGGATGCTGCGCGATTGCACCACGCACAAGACGGCGGTGCTGCTGCGTGCCATGGCGCGGCGCAAGCCCAAGCGAACCATCTGTGGCTCAAGCGCAATCGTTGCAAGTGCCGTCATCTTGTTCCTCACATTGGCTCGGTCCTGGCCGACCGGCCCGCCGGCGGCCCATGGACCGGCAATACAAACGTAAAGCGACTCCCCTGCCCCAGTTTGCTTTCTGCCCAGATGCGTCCACCGTGCAGTTCGATCATGCCGCGCGCGATAGACAACCCTAATCCCATGCCGCCGTGTTTGCGCGTCATGTGCGGCTCGACCTGGTAAAAGCGGTCAAAGATGCGCTCCAGGTCTTGGGGCGGGATGCCAGGACCGTTGTCGGTGACCGACACCCAGAGTTCCTCATCGCGTGGATAGAGGGCGACTTCGATCCGGCCCTTGTTAGGGGTGAATTTGATAGCGTTCAAAATCAGATTGGTCAAAGCCAGGGCGACTTTGCTGCGGTCCGCGCGGACCGGCACCGCCGCCGGCGGCAACCGCAACGTGAGCGACTGGGCTTTGGCCAGCGCCAGATTTTCACAATCGTTGCCGATCGCCTGCACCAGATCGCGCATATCAAATTCCGCCAGCTCCAGTTCGGCTTCACCCGTCTCGATGTGACGCAAGTTGACCATATCCTCGATCAGGCCGCGCAGACGGAGCGCGCTATGCAAGACCACATCGAGTTTTTCATCCACCTGATCGCCGGCCTCCTCTTTCAACATCGAGGCATAGCCCAGGATCAAGCCCAGAGGCGTTCTCAATTCGTGCGAAGCAATAGAGATGAAATCACTCTTGAGTTTATCCAGTTCGTTGAGTTTTTGATAGGCTCTTTGGAGCGCGTTGACCAGTCGGGCATTTTCGATGGCGACGGCGGCGTGCGCGGCCAGGGTCGAAAGCACCTGGGTATCTTCGACAGAAAACGGCGCATTGTCAATCTTGTTCAAAACCTCGACGACGCCGATGGGGCGTTCCTTGATGAGCAAAGGGACTCCCATAATCGAGCGCGTCTTGAAATCAATCTTGCGATCTACCTGACTATAGTGGCGCGGGTCGGTGTCCACATTTTCGATCACCATTGGCTGGCGCGTCTTGAAAATGGTCCCGGCGATGCTGCCGGTAATCGGGACACGGATATTCTGGCGCGCCAGTTCCTGACTGTTGCGACCGGTGGCGGCGACAAAACGCATGTCGCCGGCCCGTTCATCGTACAACATCACCGACGCCGCTTCGGTCCCGGTCAATTCCGTCACGGCTTCCAGAATCTGTTGCAGCAAGGGTTCAAGCTCAAGGGTAGAGGTCAGCACCTGACTGATTTCCAGGATGCGTGTCAGACGCTGCGTCTCTTGCTGCAAACGAGAGACGCTGGGCTGCAAGGAACCAGTCCCCATAACATTTTTTCCCGACATAGGGTAACCTCCGTATGGCTTACAGCCAGGATCCGTAGACCTGATTTTCAAGGGGGCAGGCAAACCGCAGCTTGCGTCTGGGCTGCCGGATTGTCGGCCGGAACAAATTTTGAGCTACCTTGACAATGTCAGATATTGTCATTGCGACGACGA
>FWPV01012025.1_pt1 | contig 13513 bp, 9 predicted proteins | sample 2228371 | NCBI WGS metagenome assembly FWPV01 (sample SAMEA103939776, study PRJEB20133) | metagenome | reverse complement strand
TTACCGTCGGCATCAGCACCCAGCCCGAGATTATGTCGGTGGCCGCCGAGCGCCTGGTGGGCCTCACCCCGCAGCTCATTGAAGGCATGGCCAAAGAGATCATCTTCGGCCAGCTACGCCTCACCGTTGCCTCGCTGACCATTGAGCAGATCAACCAGGACCGGGAAAGCTTCCTCGAGGCAGTCCGCAAAAACGTCGAGCCCGAGCTGAACAAAATCGGCCTGTACCTGATCAATGTCAACATCACCGACATCACCGACGAATCAGGTTACATTGACAGCATTGGCAAGAAGGCCGCCTCTGAGGCAATTAACAAGGCCCGGGTCGATGTGGCCGAGCAGGAGAAGCTGGGCGCGATTGGCGAGGCTGAAGCCAACCGCGAGCGGGAGATCCGCGTATCGGAAAACCTGGCCGCGGCGGAAAAAGGCCGCAAAAAAGCCCAGGCCGACCAGCGCATCTATGTCCAGCAGCGCGAAGCGGAAGCAATCAGCGGCGAGAACACCGCCAAAGCTGCCATGGCCGATTCCAACGCCGCCCTGGCAGTGAAACAGGCCGAAGCCCAGCAGCTTTCCCAGGTTGCGGAACGCAGGGCCCAGGTTGAGATCCAGAAAGCCCAGTACCTGGCCGAGCAGGAACGCCTGAATGCTGAAGAAGTGGTCAAGCAAGAGATCAACAAGCGCAAGGTTGAAATTGACGCCGAGGCCACAGCCGAGCGCACGCGGCGGGAAGCCAAAGGCGAGGCGGATGGCATCTTGCTGCGCTACCAGGCCGAAGCCGAAGGTGTCCGCCGGCTGCTGGAGAGTAAAGCCGAAGGGTATGCCCGGTTGGTGGAGAGCGTCGGCGGCGATGCCCGCGCCGCGGCCACGTTCTTGATGGTAGAAAAGATCGAAGAACTGGTTGCCAGGCAGGTCGAGGCGATCAGCAAGCTGGAGATCGACAAGATCACCGTGTGGGACTCAGGCGGCGCAGATGGCTCAACCACAGCCAATTTCCTGGCTAACCTGGTCAAGAGCCTGCCCCCGCTCCAGGAACTGTCGGCGATGGCCGGCGTTGAGCTTCCCGAATACCTGGGCAAAGTAAAAACCGACAGCCCAACCGGCGCAGAACAAACGGCCGGGAACGCTGCTCAGTAACCATTGAATTATCTCAAGTCACGTGTGTTTGCCAGGATCGCATTCGCGGTCGTCAGCGGCAAACACACGTTTTGTTGATCGAACGGAACGCGGATGTGATAAAATTCCGTTCGCATCATTCTGTGTGATGCTCGAAGTCCGACTAACTCACTGAGGTGTCCTATGACCGAGGCTGTTCTGGTGGCCGTCGCCTGGCCTTATGCAAACGCTGAAATCCATGTTGGTAACCTGACCGGTTCTTACCTGCCGGCGGATATCTTTGCTCGTTATAACCGCCTGCGCGGCCGGAAGGTGCTGATGGTCTCGGGGTCGGACGCGCACGGCACCCCGATCACCGTGCGGGCCGATGCGGAAGGCACAACGGCGCTGGAGGTTTACCAACGTTTTCACGAGGGTTTTCTCGACCTTTTCTTGCAGCTTGGGCTGACATACGATCTGTTCACCAGCACGCATACGACCAACCATTTTAAAGTCTCGCAGGATATTTTCCTGGCGCTGAAGCATAATGGCTACCTGTACACCGACCGGCAGTTCCAGTGGTTTGCCCCATCTCAAAACCGCTTCCTGCCCGATCGTTACGTCGAAGGGACCTGCTATATCTGCGGCTATACCAACGCGCGCTCAGACCAGTGCGACCGCTGCGGCAACCTGCTTGAGCCGCAAAAACTGATCGATCCGCGCTCGCGAATTGACAATTCGACACCTGAACTGCGCGAGACTGAGCATTACTACCTGGATCTCGGCAAACTTCAGGACGAAGTCGTCGCCTTCTTGCGCGAGCATGAAGCGTACTGGCGGCCAAATGTGCTGCGCCAGTCGCTGGGCCAGATCCTGTCCGAAGGATTGCGCGGGCGACCGATCACCCGCGACCTCGACTGGGGCATCCCGGTGCCAATCGAGGGTTGGAACGGCAAGTGCCTGTATGTGTGGTTCGAGGCAGTCATCGGGTATCTCTCAGCTTCGATTGAGTGGGCCCAAATCAACGGCCAGAGAGAAGCCTGGCGAGACTGGTGGCACGACCCGCAGGCGCGGGCATACTACTTCATCGGCAAGGATAATATCCCCTTCCACGCCGTGATCTGGCCGGCCCAGTTGATCGGCGCAGGGACAAAGTTCGATGAGTTGTTTGGCAGCCAGCCGGCCAGCCCGCTGACCCTGCCCTATGATGTTCCGGCAAATGAGTTTATGAACCTGGAAGGCCAGAAAATCTCCGGCAGCCGCAATTGGGCAGTATACGCACGTGATTTCCTTTCGCGCTATGACCCCGATCCGCTGCGGTATTACCTGACCGTCACCATGCCGGAGACGCGGGACACCGATTGGGATTGGGAAGATTTCTACAAACGCAACAACGACGAACTGGTGGCAACCTGGGGCAACCTGGCGAACCGGGTTCTCTCTTTCACTTACAAAAATTTTGCCGGCGAAGTGCCGGACCCAGGTCCACTGGCAGGAAACGACGAAGCGCTCCTGCGGATGATCGAAGAGGGCTTTGATACGGTGGCGCGCGAGATGGAAGCCGTCCACCTGCGCGCCGCGCTGGGAGAAGCCATGCGCCTGGCGGGAGAGGTCAACCGCTATCTTGACCAGACTGCACCCTGGACGGCGCTGAAAGTTGACCGGCAGGCTGCCGCCAGGGCAGTATTCGTCGCGCTAAAGGCGATTGACTCGCTCAAGATCCTCCTGGCGCCTTTCCTCCCCCACACCAGTGAAAAGCTGCATACCTTCTTTGGCGGAACAACGCCTCTCTTTGGCACACAATTCCTGGAAACCTACCAGGACAGCCTGGGCGAGCACACCGTTCTGCGTTATGACGGGCAAAATGCGGCTGGGCTCTGGGAACCCAGACAGATCCGGCCCGGGCAGCAGTTGAGACAGCCGAGCCCGCTGTTTAAAAAGCTGGATCCCAAGATCATTGAGGAAGAGCGCAGCAGGCTGGGAAACTCCTGACCGGTTATCCTGCGCAGTCCAGCCAGGCTGGCAGCGAGCGCAGCAGCGCTTCCATTACCTGCCGGGCCCCGGCGTGGAAAAATTCCAGGCCGTTGTAAGCCTCGCCGCCTTCCAGGCTGACCAGGTCGGTGACGCCGCGCAGAATCAGGCAGCGGGTGTGGTTGCGGCTGGCCACCCAGGCAATTGCGCCCGTCTCCCAATCGGCGGCGACGGCGCCGTACTGTTCTATCAACGAAGGGATATCAGCAGGGCAAATATCCCGGTCGGCTGAGACAAGCAGCCCGCGGCGAACCGGTTGGGGATAGGGCTCCCGCAGCCAGGACAGGTCGAGATCAACCGCATAGTGGGCAATGGCCGCCTGGGGGTCGCCCATCTGTTCGATGATGTCATAGACGAGGGTGCGCTCTACCAGCAGCACTTCACCGCGTTCTACCCGCCCGGCCAGCCCCCCACAGGTGCCCAGGTTCACCAGCAGGCCGGGCTGCCAGCGGTCGATGGCCCACTGCGCCGAAGCGGCGGCTGAAATTTTCCCCCACCCACCCTGGAAGAATATCACCGGGCGGCTGATACCGGAGAGGGGAAGTGCATCAACGCCGTCCGCAACCAGGTCGCCTGCAAACCACTCACCAAACGGCGAATGCTGCGGAACCTGGGCAGAAAAACGGTCCCGCACAATCCGCCATTCAGCATCGGCTGAGACCGCAACAACCGCAAAGACCATTTCTCACTCCTGGCGAGGCGCCAAATCTTCATCGAGATCGATATGGTTGCGCGTAAGCAGGTCTACCAGGCGCAGCCGGCCCGTACCGCGCAAGGTGGTCGACGGCGCCCGTTGCGCTGCCAGCCAAACGGCGTTCGCGACTTCATACGCCGCGTTCGGGCGGCCCAAACGGCGAGCGTTCGCAGCCCGGTCCTTCAACAGCTTCCCACCATCCATCAACCAGTGGGCGGTAGTTTCGAGCACTTCCATCGTGGAGCGGGCCAGGTCGCCGGCTCCATTTTGGACCACGTAATCGGCGTTGCCAGTTTCCTGCCCGGGGATCGCATCGATCAGCATCATCGGGCAGCCGCAGGCCAGGGCCTCAGTGACTACCAGGCCGCCGGCTTTGCAGACAATGATATCGGAAGCTTTCATAAACAACGGAACATTTGGGACATATTCATGAAGCTGGACAGGGACGTGCCACTCAACCCGCTTGAGTTCCGCGAAAAGCTCTTGATCCTTCCCGGCCACCACCACGAGCTGGAGCGGCTGGCCAAAGTGATTGAGGATATGGAGTGTGTCGAGCAGCCGGTCGACCCGCCGGCTGCCAACCGCCAGCACAGTGGTCAGGCCGGTATCCCATCCAAGCGCCTGGCGGATCTCAACCGGGCTGCGGCGCTCGCGTGTCACCTCAGGGTTGACCGGGATACCGGTAATCTGGACCTGATCAGGCGCCAGGCCATAGTTAAGCGCAAGGTCTCTCACAATCGACGTTGGCACCAGGCAGGTATCCACACTGCTGTTGAACCACAGCCGGTGGACGGTGGCAAGGTCCGTGATAATCGTGAGCAGGGGAATATTTGCACGGGTGATCGTCATCACAGCCCGCAGGGGTGACTGGTAAAGCGGGTAGGTAGTGAGGATCACATCCGGGCGATGCGCGCGAACAATATCGAGCATCACCTCGAACAGCAGCACAATAAGCGCCTGCTCGACGATGACAGCCGGCACCTCGGCGTCAGACGCATCGTAGCCAAAGCGGTAGAGCTCTGGCAGGCGGCGGACCAGCCTGTCATAATCGGCCTGCGAATCGCGCAGGAAGAACGGCGCCCGCCGGTCTTCAAGCGGGTTAACAACGGCGACATCGCACAGGTCGCCATACAACTCATTCAGCGCGCTGGCCACTGCATTTGCCGCACTGCGGTGACCAAACCCCGCATCGGCGGTCAGGATGAGGATGCGCTTGCGAGAAGCGCCAGGGGATAATGGAGTCTCAGCCATACCTGCAATTCCTTGAGGAAATTAAGCCTAAACCTGAGCTGGACCAGAGGGCGGGCGAAGCCACCACCCGGCCGGCTGGAGGCGAAAAACAAGGTCAAAAACAGCCCCGCCGGGGACCATGCAAAGGGTGTGCAGCCCTTCTTCATCTTCCCATTGGCGCCCGGTCGATTCAACCGTGTATTCCCGGTCCTGCCATTCAAAACGGCGGGGAATGAACCGTCCGGCGGGGTCCCAGCGGGCGCTAACCCGGGTAGGAACAAGTGTCATAAGAGATTCTCCTGTTAAGTAATCCAGAATCAGGCGCAGGGCCTGCTCGGCGGACTGCTCTTTGTTATACAGGCGGTCGCCCGGCCACACGTAGCGCCATGCCTTTTCAAAACCGGGCGCGCTGAGGCCGATCCAGACCAGCCCAACCGGCTTACCGGGCGTCTCCCCACCCGGACCGGCAATCCCGCTGACGGAGACTGCCACCAGCCGGTCCGCCGGAAACATTCCCGCCAGCGCTTCTCGCGCACCGCGCGCCATCGCAACCACTGCTTCCTGGCTGACCGCGCCATGTTGGATGAGGATCTGGTGATCAACGCCGAGCAGGCCCTCTTTGGCCTCATTAGCATAAGCGACAATTCCGCCGAGATAGTAATCCGATGAGCCGGGCACATTGGTCAGGCGGTGGCTGACCAGGCCGCCGGTGCAGGATTCGGCAGTAACCAGCTTATAGCCGCGGCGGCGAAGCTGCTCACCCACCTGGACTTCCAAGGTTGTATCGATCAAATTCGCTCCTCCCAGGGGAAACCATTTGCCTGTTTTGGCAAACTACTGGAAAAGTGCCATTCTACGGAACCGGATTGGGCGGAATACGCAGCGCCTGGCCGGCCGAAAGCGATGCGCCCGGCGGCAATGCATTGTACTGCGCAATCAGTTCAGCGGGGGTCTTCCAGCGCAGTGCGATCAGCCCCAGGGTATCCCCGGGCTGAACAGTATAGTCAACCGGCACGCCGGCGATATCTTTTTCCATCCAATCCCAACGAAAGACATCGAACCCGGCGTGCCCGGTCCGGCCATTTAAGCGGTCACGCCACTCGTTCCGGACCAACCCGGCAGTAGGGTCGTTGGGTTGGACAAGTAAAGCGCGCTCGATGGTCACCTGCGGCTGTTCGCCCTCCTTTACCAGGTTCGTGACGGTATAAACACTGCCGTCCGGGTGGACTTCAGTGACCAGCAGCATATGGTCAAAGCCATCTTTCTCGCTATACGTATAAAGAAAATCACCCGGGTAAAGCGGCCAGTTTTTGAAATTAAAGGTGGACAGTGGAGAATCGAAGTGGTAGACCCGGTAGGTGCCAGGCGGAAACAGCGACCAGGGCCGGCCGTTCGAGGTCGGTTTTGCCAGCCAAAAAACCCTGGATCCGGCAGACCAGGCCCCAATGCCGGGCGGAAAGGCGCCCGCGTCGTGCAGGATTGACCAGACCAGCGGACCGCACATTGTATTGGCGGCTTCGAGCTGGCTGCCCAACCAGTCGATCCGGCGGGCAACCTGGTTGGCCTGGTAGGTGTCGGCGGCCAGGTAAGCGGTGGCAGCGCTGGCGTAGTCAGGCCAGCCCGTGCTGCCCGTGGCCCACCAGCCGGCATCCACCGCCGGCGCAAAGCCGCCCGAGACCATCCAGTCGCAGGGCGAAAGCTTGAGGGCCGGGCGGACCTGCAGATCACCTGGCGGGATAGATAAAGGCGCCTGCCAGAAAGCCTCAATGTAAGGCGCCCATTTGCCTTCCCTCCAGGCGGGATCCAGCAGGGGCACAGCAAGGATATGCAGGTCCTGCTCAGGGCGGTCGCTGCCGCGCAGCCAGACGACAAAACCTGCCACCTGGAGGGCATTCAGCATTCGCTGGATCAGGTATTCATTTTTGACATCATTCACAGCGATGCTCAGCGCATGGTCCTCGTTGTAATCATATACCTGTGCATAAGCGTTCCACGTCCCCAGGTAGAGCCGCTCCTTCAAAGAGCGGTCAAGGGCAATCAACTGGTCGGCATACGCCAGCATGTCACGCGCAGAAGCCAGCTCCGCCTGTGACTCCGCCGGCAAACAGCCGGCCGGGTCACCAAGCAGGACCGGCCCAACCAGTTCAGCCGCGCCGCCAACGGTCAATTCGGCCGCACCGCCAATGGCCGGTTCAGGCAGGGGAGCACTCCCCAGGTCGACCGGGGTCGGCGTGACCAACTGGGCCGGGAGAAAAGGGGTAGCAGCCGGCGGGCTATCTGCCGGAGCCGGGAGCATGCCGGGCGCGCTGGACCAACTCCGGCACCCAAACAGTACAGCCGCGATCATGGTGAAGATGAGGAGTGTTCGCCTGGGCAATGTCATACGCAGGTGATGATCTTCCGATTTTCTGTCCTAGAACAGGCGACCCTGTTCTTCAGCAACTGAGGGCTTATAGGGCAACCCGGCCAGGCTCTTGAACCGGTTGCAAGTAGCCGGAGAATGGCCGGCATAATCATTATCGAAGAAACCATAGATCGCCTCAATCCCATCCAGGTTGGCTTCGATGCGTTCCAGCCATGCTTCGAGGCGTTCCAGGCGGTCGAGAACTTCACGGCCGGGGTGCGGGATGACGTTGTGCCTGCCAATCCAGCGGATGTAGAGAAAGCTGGTAGTCGGGTAAATTTCAACCGGAAGGTCTTCGTAATCGGTGGCGACCCAGCAAACGGAGTACCGGCGCAGCAGGTCGGCGGTCGCCGGGGTATGCCAGGAGGAGTGGCGAAACTCGACAGCGTAACGCGCGCCTGGAGGCAGATCCCTCAAGAAGGTTTCCAGGTTGGGACGCCCGTCGACCTTAAAGCTGGGCGGCAGTTGGATGAGGACAGGGCCGAATTTGTCGCCCAGCGCCGCAGAAGAAGCGACAAAGAAGCTCATGTCCGCCTGCGCATCGACCAGGCGCAGGTCGTGGGTCACCCGGCGGGGAGACTTCAGGCAGAAGCGGAACGCATCCGGAGTGGCGGCCGACCAGCGCTGGACCTGCGCCGGTGATTGCGGTCCATAAAAAGTAGTGTTGATCTCAACGGCATTGAAGACTTTGCTGTAATACGCCAGCGACTGGTCTGCAGGCAGGCCGGTTGGGTAGAAACTACCTTTCCATTCGGGATACGTAAAACCAATTGTGCCAAGGAACCAGGCCGGCATGGGGAATCCCCTTTACCAAACGATCTGGAAACAAAACGATCTTCTAATGACGATTAAACCACAAAGAACCGGGATTTCAAAGAGGAAGAGAAGCGCTTGACCGGCACTTCTGGTTATGTTATCATGCTGTTGAGGTAATTTCAATCATGACAGAGGATCATAGTTCCCCTAGCCAGAGCCTTCCCACCGCTGACGACAACTTTATTACCCCTGATGAGTTGGCAGAGCCGCAACGCGCGCCTCGCCAGTGGAGTCACATTTGGGAAGGCCTGCTGCGCCTGGGTTTAGGTGAAGTGGCCATGCGGGCCGGAACGGCAATGGCGTCGATCGCGCTGGTGCTGCTGGTTATGTGGATCATGGGGAGCTTCTATCTTAAAGGTGAAGTGACCTACGAACGAGATGCGGCAGTGATAGCGGCGCCGCTGCCAACCCCAACATTTACTGTCCCGCCTCCCCCATTCACAATTCCGGCTTCGGCCAGGCTGGATGGTGGGATCCCGCGCTTTGCGCAGCTGCATACCACGCTTCCTTCCCGGGTGCGCTTTGAGATGAGCCAGTACGAGGTACAGCCAGGCGACAGCATTTTCGGCATTGCGGAAAAGTTTGGTCTCAAACCACAGACTATCCTGTGGGGCAACTTTGACAAGCTGGCCGATGACCCGCACCGCCTGCAGCCCGGCCAGGTCCTCAACATTCTACCGCTGGATGGGGTCCTGTATGAATGGCATGCCGGGGATGGCTTAAACGGCGTTTCGAAGTTCTTTGGCGTCACGCCGGCAGATATCCTAAACTGGCCGGGAAATAATCTAAGCGAAGAAACCGTTGGCGATTTCGCCGACCCCAATATCGCCCCTGGAACAAAAATTTTTATCCCTGGGGGGACGCGCGCATTCATCTCGTGGAGCGCGCCGCTCATCAGCCGGAAAGACCCGGCCAGCGCCAAAATCTTTGGCCCAGGTTTCTGCGGCCAGATCGTAGACGGCTACATTGGGTCTGGGGCATTTGTCTGGCCAAGCAGCGAACGGCGGCTGTCGGGCTATGATTACAGCCCATCCACCAATCACTGGGGCATCGACATCGCCGGGCAAATTGGCAACCCGATCTATGCATCAGACAGCGGGGTTGTGGTATATGCCGGGTGGAACGATTGGGGTTATGGCAACGTGATCGTCATTGACCATGGCAACGGCTGGCAGACACTCTACGCTCACCTGGACCAGCTCTACGTAGGCTGCGGGGCAAGCGTATCGCAGGGCGCATCGATTGCCGCAATGGGCAGCACCGGGCGGTCATCTGGCCCGCACCTACACTTCGAGCTGATGAACGAATCGCGCGTGCGAGTAAACCCCTGGGATTTCTTGCAGTAAGCCGGCCCAAGGCACGTTTTCGCCGAAACCCGCGGCTCTCAAGTGCGCCGTGGAGTTTGGGATGTGCTAAAATTAATCTATAGATCGTAATGTTCGCGCCGGGTTAACCACCAAAGAAAAGGCAATGAACGGAATTGCTGAAGTGAGGCCTTCTCCCATTGCGGGAACCTGGTACAGCGCCGACCCGCAGCGGCTGGCGCGCCAGGTGGATAAATACCTGTCAGAAGCACGCGTGCCGGAGATCACCGGGCAGGTGATGGCTGTGATTGCTCCCCATGCCGGGCACCGTTACTCGGGCCGTACCGCCGGGTATGCCTTCGCGCCGGTGATGGGGCAAGAGCGGGACCTGGTCGCCGTTATTTCCCCGATGCACGGCGTCTATCCTGCCACGCTGCTGACCTCAGCTCACAACGCGTATAGTACGCCTCTCGGAACAGTGACGATCGACCGCCAGGCCGTCAGCCAGCTCGACGAACTGCTGGCCCAGGATGGGCAATCGCTGGCGCCGGTGGCTTACGATCAGGAACATTCGCTTGAAATCGAGCTGCCCTTCTTGCAGCGAGCCCTGCACGGCGAATTTAAACTGCTGCCTGTGATGGTGCGCTCCCAGTCCCCCCTGGTTGCGCGGCGGCTCGGCCATGCCCTGGCCCAGGTAATGCAGGGACGCAACGGTTTGTTGGTCGCAAGCACAGACCTCTCCCATTTTTACCCGGAGGAGATGGCCAACGAGTTGGATCTTGAGATGCTGCGGAGAATTCGCAGTTTCTCGCCGGATGATCTCTTTACTGCCGAACGGACAGGGAAAGGTTTTGCCTGCGGGGTTGCAGCAGTGGCGGCGGTAATGTGGGCCGCGCGGGAAATGGGCGCCAATCTGGTTGAAGTTTTGCATCACAGCACTTCTGGTGATGAAACCGGCGACTACGGCTCCGTAGTTGGATATGGGGCGGCCGCCATCTTAAAACACGCATGAGCTTCGGCCAGCTGGCAATCATCCTCGCCTTGATCGCCCTCAACGCATTCTTCGTTGCGATTGAGTTTGCCGTGATCACGGCCCGCCGCTCGAAACTCGATCTGATCGCTGCCCCTGGCCGGGCCGGAGACCTGGTCCGCAAGTGGTTGGATGATGAGGCTGCTCGCGAGCGGTTGATCACGACTGCGCAACTGGGGATCACCCTGGTCAGCCTGGCGCTGGGGGCAGTGGGAGTCAATGCCATTGAGGCGCTGCTGAGGCCTCACCTGGCGGCGCTAGCTCCGCAGGCCAACCCGGTTATCCTTCGGGGCCTCTTAAGCGTCGCGCCATTGATTATCTCACTGGCGATCATCGCCAGCTTCCATGTAGTGCTGGGCGAGCAGCTCCCCAGGCTTGCTGTGGCACATTCACCGGAAAAGTTCGCCCTGCGGACGGCGCCGGTGATGCGCGTTTTCACCGGTCTCATGGGCGGTTATCTCTCCATTTTAAATCTTGCTGCGCGAAGCCTCCTGGCCCTGTTTAAATTACCAGCCAATGGCACTGCTCACCCGGCAGCAATTTCGGCCGAAGAACTCAAGCAAATGGTGACCGGGCCAGAGGCGGCTGGAGCTATCGAACAATCCGAGCGCGAGATGATCTCAGCAGTCATCGAATTTGGGGAACTGGTCGTGCGCCAGGTAAGCGTTCCGCGCCTTGAAATTGTGGCCATCGAGGCCGCAACCCCCATTACCGAAGCGATCCGCGTTGCTGCTCAGAATGGCGTGACCAAGCTGCCGGTTTACGAAGAAAACCTGGACCAGATTATCGGCATCCTGCACCTGCGCGATCTGCTGCCGGCGCTGACCGGCGACAGCCAGGCGCAGCAGTGCTGCGCGCGTGAACTGGCCCGCGAAGCGCTGTTTGTGCCAGAATCCATCTCCGTGAATGACCTGCTGGTCAACATGCGCGCCCGCCGCCAGCACATGGCCATCACCCTGGATGAGTTCGGCGGCACAGCCGGGCTGGTAACGCTGGAGGATTTGCTCGAAGAGATCGTGGGCGATGTGCAAGATCCCTTTGACGTTGATTTGCCCGACATCGAGAAGCTTCCGGATGGCTCAGCCCTGGTCGACGGGATGGCCCTGATCGAAGATGTCAACCATTATTTTAATCTCCAACTGTTCGATTCCAACTACGATACAATCGCCGGGTACCTGCTGGGAAAGCTCGGCAGAATCCCGCAAACCGGCGACGTTGTCGAAGATGCCGAACATTCAATCCGGCTGAAAGTACATACCATGGACCGGCTGCGGATCGCCCGGATCCACCTATCCAGGTTATAGCACCCGGCGGACCGCGTATGCCAGAGACACTATTCGTCGAAGTCGCCGTCAACGTCCCGCAGGTTTCTGGGCTGTTCCATTATCACCTGCCGCCCGAACTGGCCGGGCAGGTTGGGCCCGGCAGCCTGGTGGTCGCGCCCTTTGGGCAGCGGGCCGTGCAGGGGATCGTCGTGCGCATGGTCACCGAGCCAGGCGTGCGCGAAACCCGCGCAATCGAAACGGTTGTCGATCCACAGCCCGTGCTGACTCCAGCCCAAATAGAGCTGGCGCGCTGGATTTCGGAAGAGACCCTGACCCCTCTGGCAGCCTGCTTCAACCCGATGATCCCGCCTGGCCTGGGCCAGCAGGCCGACACGCTGTTCCACCTCAACCAGGCCGTGGTGAACAGGTCTGCCCTGGGAAACATCCAGCTCCGGCTGGTCCATCTATTGGAAGAGCGTGGCGATCTGCGCGGGCGGCAGATTGATGTGGCCCTGCCGCGGGTCAACTGGCGCCCGGCTGCCAGGGCGCTAGCCAGGCGCGGCTGGCTGGTTACCCGGGCGGTCTTGCAGCCGCCGTCTGTGCGCCCCAAAACCGTGCGAACCGTTCAACTGGCCTGCTCGCCCGAAGAAGCCGAGGCGCAGCTCGAGCGGTTGGGCCGGGCCGGTTCCGCCGCGCTGGAACGGCGGCAAGCCATGCTGCGTTTTCTCATCCAGGAGCCCTGGCCGGTAGAGGTCTCGTGGGTATACGCCCGCACCCAGGGAGGCTCTTTGCAGGATTTACAGAAGCTGGAAGAGGCCGGTCTGGTGACGCTGGGCGAGAGCGAAACATGGCGCGACCCACTCGGGCAGATGAATGTGACCCTGAGCCAGGCGCCGGTGCTTACCGAGGGGCAACGCGCTGCCTGGGAAAGCCTCCGGGCCGGCATCCAGCGCATCGCCGGCGGGCAGCCGGCCCCCTCTCCTTACCTGCTGCACGGCATCACCGGCTCGGGCAAAACGGAGATCTATATGCAGGCGGTGGAAGAAACGCTGCGGATGGGCCGCCAGGCCATCATCCTGGTGCCTGAGATTGCCCTCACCCCTCAAACGGTGCGGCGCTTCATGGCGCGCTTTCCGGGGCAAATCGGCCTGATCCATTCGCGCCTCTCGGCCGGCGAGCGTTATGACACCTGGCGGCGGGCGCGCATGGGCAAGCTGCCGGTGATCGTTGGGCCGCGCAGCGCTTTGTTCACCCCTCTCCCCAACCTGGGCCTGATCATCCTCGATGAATGCCACGACCCGGCCTACCATCAAGAAGATATCCAGCCTAACTACGACGCTGTTGAAACGGCTATCGCCTATGCCCGGCTCACCAACAGCATCCTGGTGCTTGGTTCGGCCACGCCGGATGTCAGCCTGTACTACCGGGCCGAGAGAGAGCGCTGGACGGTGCTGAAGCTGCCCGTGCGAATCCTGGCCCACCACCAGGCTGTGGCTGCTCAACTGGCCCAGGCCGGGCTTACCCAAACCGGAGAAACTCTGCCTGCGCTCGAGGGCGCAAGCCTCGCCACAGCCCTGAACCTGCCGCCGGTCAAGGTGATCGACATGCGCCAGGAGCTGAAGGCCGGCAACCGCACCATTTTCAGCCG
>FWPV01003582.1_pt1 | contig 13513 bp, 12 predicted proteins | sample 2228371 | NCBI WGS metagenome assembly FWPV01 (sample SAMEA103939776, study PRJEB20133) | metagenome | reverse complement strand
TCCCGGATGCCGTCCGGCGTGTGCCCCTTAGCGCGGCGGCTTTAGCCCCGCGCGGCGGCGCGACCCTACCCTATTCGCGTAGATTCGTGCTATTCGCGGATGTCGTCCGGCGTGTGCCCCTTAGCGCGGCGGCTTTAGCCCCGCGCGGCGGCGCGACCCTATCCTATTCACATAGATTCGTGCTATTCGCGGATGCTGTCCGGCGTGTGCCCCCTTAGCGCGGCGGCTTTAGCCCCGCGCGTGGCAGGGTGAGGCTGGGTGAGGTAGAGCGGCGCGGCAACCGAACGACGCCCAGTTGCAAACACGGGGCGAAACTTGTTTAGAAGGCAACGCCAGATTTGACAACGCGGGCGACTTGCGTTAGAATAGCATTGAACACGTTTGCATTACTCTCTGCCGTCGCCTCAACTACCTAAACGAGCCTACGCGCATTCTTACGGCATACCGACGGCCTGAGATTGCGCAACAAAGGTTACAGGAAGGAGGTGATACAACCCGTCACGTAATCTGGCGACTTCAGTCGGGGTTCCCCTAACAGACCACCAATGGAGGAGGTTCCTATGTTTCGCAAGGTTCTGCCCATCGTGATCGGACTGCTCGTTCTCGCGTCGCTGCTTCCTGCATGCGGAGGCGGGAAAGCGGTAACTCTCAGCATCGTTACCGCAGGCGACACCAACATGGAAGAACTTCAGCGCAACACCTTCGGCCCCGAATTCGTCAAGAAGTACCCCAACATCACCATCAACGTCGTCGGCACAGGCCCGGGCGACGCCGGTAGCCAGGCCATCTACACCAAACTCAAAGCCCAGAAAGATGCCGGCACCAAGACCTGGGACATTGACGTGGCTATCGTGCACCAGAGCATCATGGGGCGCATGATTGAGGACGGCCTTCTGCTCAAGTACGTGCCCGACACAGCCGTCGCGAAATACGTGATCTCCGATGACTCCAAGAATGCCCTCGGCACCAACGTGGAAGGCTACGTCATCCCCATGTTCCACAGCCAGACCGCCATCGCCTACAATCCGGAGAAAGTCCCCAACCCGCCCAAGAGTTATGCCGAACTGGTGGAATGGATCAAGGCGAACCCTAACCGCTTCGGCTACAACGGCGTCAAGGGCGGCATGAGCGGTGTGGCATTCGTAGCCGGGTATCTGTACTGGAAAACAGGGAAATATGACCTGCTTTCCAAAGGCCCCTATGACAAGGCCAACGAAGCCGGCTGGGTGGACATCTTCAAAGAACTCAAGTCCCTGCCTTGCGTCATCACCCAGGGGAACGCCGGCACGCTGGACATGCTCAACCGCGGCGAGATTGACATGGGGCCCGTCTGGGTGGACATGTTCATCCTGTGGAAGAACGACGGCCGCATGAACCCCAAGATGCGCATGATTCTCATTGAGCCTGGGATGCCCGGACAGCCCATGTACGTCGTGATCCCGGCCAAGGCGGCGCACATCGCGGAAGCCAAGAAGTACGCCGAGTTCATCTGCAGCCCCGAGCAACAGGCCGCCGTCATCGTCGGGAAGATGGGTTGGTACCCCGGCATTGACCCCACCAAGGTACTTCCCAATGTATCAGAGGAAGCCAAGGCCAAACTCTTCGGCGACATCCCGGCCGAGACGCTCAACAAGTACGGGCTGACCTTCCCGCTCACGCCGTACATGCAGGATATGAACACCGCCTACGAGGAAGCCAAGTAGGCTGCATCTGAACGTAACCTGTCTGTTCTGGGCTACCCCATGGCCCAGAACAGACCCTTCAGGGAGAACCCATGAAACGTTTGCGTGAAACGTCATGGCTTGTAGTTGCGGTGCCTTCCCTCGCGATCGTCGTCTGGCTGTTCTTCTTGCCCTTCATCCGTTCAGCCGTAACCAGTTTCCAGACCAAAGACGGCGCTTGGACGCTCCAGAACTACGCAACGGCATACCGTCTGTACGCGGGGGATGTGCTCTACACAATCTTCGTGTCGGCAGTCAGCCTCACCGCCGTGCTCATTATCGGCATCCTGGTATCCGGCTTTCTGCGAATCTATGGGGGCAAGACGGTGGAGTTCCTCTTCAAGATACCCCTGTTTGTGCCCTTCGTGGTAGTAGGCCACGCCATGCGTGTGTTCCTTGCGCCTCACGGCCTTCTGAACTCGGCGCTGGCGCAGGTCGGCATCATCAACCTGGACAATCCCCCATCCATCGCATTCAGTTGGGTCGGCATCAGCGTGGCGCTGGCCTGGAAGAACATGGCGTTGGCGATCCTACTGATCCTGGGAGCGTTTGAATCCGTGGGCAACACGTTTCTGGAAGCGGCCCGCAATTTCGGCGCGGGCTGGTTCCGCCAAGTGAAAGATGTGCTCTTGCCCATGTCTCTTCCATCCATCGCGGTCGCGGGAGTGCTCATCTTCACGTCCATGCTGGCCTCGTTCTCAATCCCAATGATGATCGGCACCGGCAAAGGCGCGCAAATGCTCATGATAGATGTGTACTACCGCATCGTCTATCAGAACGACTACGGCGTCGCAAATGCCCTTGGAGTGGTATCCTACATCCTGGCTATGGGCGCCGCCGTGTACTATCTAAGAACGGTAACGAAGGGGTAGGCCGATGAAAGGAGCAAACATTGTCCGGATTATCTTGGTGGTTCTGGCGTGCTTCATCATCTTCGGCCCCCTGTCCAGCCTGGTCATCTGGTCTGTAGCCGAGAAGTGGTACTGGCCTCACCTCCTGCCCCAGCAGGTCGGCTTGTTCTACTGGGGCAAGGTGTTCCAGGGACGCATGATGCAAGCGCTGCAGGTCGGCGTGCTGATCGCCTGCGTTGTAACGGTCTTGTCGCTCTTGATGACCGTGCCGCTGGGCTATGTCCTGGCCCGCTTCCGTGTGCCGTTCAAGGCATTTGTGCTCCTCATCTTCCTGCTGCCTCAGGCTTTCCCACAGTTGCCGGTCTTCGCCAACGCCACGGTGTACCTATACAGGGCGAACCTCGGCGGGAAGGTCCCCGGCGTGATGCTCATCCACATGGTGGGGGCACTGGTGTACGCCGTGTGGACGATGACGGCCGTCTTCAAATCCATACCCACCAGCCTTGAGGAGGCAGCCATCAACCTGGGAGCCTCACGCATCCGCACATTCTGGAACATATCGCTGCCGCTGGCCATGCCCGGCATTATCGCGAGCGCTCTGCTCATCTTCCTCTACTCGCTGGATGAATTCACGGGCACCTTGCTGGTCGGCTCGCCGTTTGTCCTGACCTTGCCGGTCTTCATGTACAACGCCAGCCAGGGGTACGAATTGCCGGTGGCCTCTATCACGGCACTTTTACTGATGGTTCCGGGTATCATCCTGCTCCTCGTGCTGGAGCGATACCTAAAAGCCGAATATCTCTCGTCGTTCGGGAGGATTTAGTTCATGGAAGTCAGGGTGGAAAACCTTTCCAAAAACTACGGGGCTGTACAGGCGCTGCGAGATGTCAGTCTGTCGTTCGTGGACGGCGGCCTCACCGCGATTCTAGGGCCGTCGGGATGCGGCAAGACTACACTCCTGCGCTGCATCGCGGGCTTCCTGGAGCCTACGTCCGGCGCCATCTACTTCGGCAATGAAAACGTTGTTGGGCTTCCGCCCCAAGCGCGCGGTACGGCCATGGTGTTCCAGAACTATGCCCTGTGGCCCCACATGAGCATCTTTGACAACGTGGCTTATGGCCTCCGGCTCCAGCGCCTGCCCAAGAGCGAAATCAAGAAGCGCGTGATTGATGCGCTGAATATGGTGGAGATGATGGTCGCGCCCGACATCTTGGAGCGCAAGCCGACCGCGCTTTCGGGCGGGCAACAGCAGAGAGTTGCCTTGGCCCGCGCTTTGGTGGTGCGCCCCAAGGTCCTCCTGTTGGACGAGCCCCTCTCCAACCTGGACGCCAAGGTACGCCAGCGGCTCCGCGTGGAACTCCGCCGGCTCCAGCGCCAAGTGGGAATCACCACCATCTACGTAACCCACGACCAGGAAGAGGCCCTGAGCATGGCCGACCAGGTTGTCGTCATGGACTGCGGCGAGGTTCGCCAGATAGGCACGCCTGAGGAAATCTACAGAAAACCCACCACCGCCTTCGTTGCCGAGTTCCTGGGCGTTACCAACGTCCTGGCGGGCACCCTTGCTCCCGACGGCAGAGCCGTACTGGCCGCCGGCACGCGCATCCCACTGCCCGACGATGTTCCTGCCTCATCCGCCCACTTCACCATCGTATTCAAGGCAGACGCCGCGTACATTCTGCGAGAACAGGCTGCGCCTGAGGATGCGGTTGTCTTCGCCGGAGATTTGGTAGAAGTCTTCTTCGTAGGCTCCACGTACCGCCATTATGTAAAGGTCGGCGCGGAAATGCTGCTCGTGGACAGCCCCTTCAGGGTAGGCGGGCCCAACGTACACGTCGTGGTCCCCAAGGCGGAACTGAAAATCTATCCAGGCGCGCCCACCGGCCGAGACCTGGAGCCTACTTGCTCTGTCGGTTGAGTCCAAAGCATCCGCGAGTGCATCAGAGGGGGCGGCAGGCCCAAGCCAGCCCCCTCTTGCGTTTGTAGCCATCCTCGTGCATAATACAGCCGCAACACCCAATCCGCGGCGCAGGTGCGTTCCGCCGCTTGCTTGGGAAAGGAGTATCGGCCATGCATCCTCTCGTCCAACTGGCCAGACAGGCGATTGCGGCCTATGTGCGAGACCGCAAGCGAATCTCCCCGCCCCCGCCCGAGCAGATGACGCCGGAAATGAAGGAACAAGCCGGCGTCTTCGTCTCCATCCACACCAAGGACGGCGCCCTTCGCGGGTGCATCGGCACCTTCCACCCCACCCAACCCAATGTCGCCGAGGAAGTCATCAGCAATGCCATCTCTGCCGCCACCCGCGACCCGCGCTTTTACCCCATCGCACCGGAAGAACTGGACGACCTGGACATCTCCGTGGACGTGCTGACCGAACCCGAGCCGGTAAACAGCGTGAAAGACCTGGACGCAAAGAAATATGGGGTGATTGTGGAAAGCGGCTGGCGCAAGGGGCTCCTGCTGCCTGACCTTGACGGCGTGGACACGCCAGAGCAGCAGATTGACATCTGCCGACGCAAAGCCGGCATCGGCCCCAAGGAACCGGTGAAACTGTACCGCTTCCAGGTTCGGCGATATCACTAACGTTCAGCGGCGAGGCCGCTGTTTTTGCGCGCGCTAACGGTGGCGAATGCGGAACATAAGGAGCGCGCCGGCGAGGGCGCTGGCCGCCCCAATCATGAACAGCGCGTCATAGCCCATGTACGCGCCCGGACGCGCGGCGTTCAACGCGTCAATCAGCGGCCCACCCACGCGGCTGACGGCCGCGGATCCTGCCGTCGCCAGGTTCGTCAGGCCCATGTACAGCCCGGCCTTTTCGGCGGGAATCAGGTCGGTGGCCAATGCCCAGTTGACGCTGACGAAGATGCCCGTCGCCACGCCGATGATCGCCCCGACAATGTACACCGACCGCACGTCGGATACAAACAGAAGCAGGAAGATTCCCAAGGCGGCCAGCAGGCCCGCGCCGATGTTCAACATGCGGCGGCCCACATGATCCGACAGCCAACCGGCAGGGAACACCAACGCGGTCAGGGCTATGCCAATGGTGGCCATCAGATTGCCCGTTACCTCCGCCGCGTTGGCCACCGCAAGCCGGTCGCGGATAAAGTACTGCGCGAACGTCTGAACGGCGTAGATGCCCAGCAGGATCAGAAAGCGCGAGGCGATGAGCCGGGCATAATCGGGATACTCGCGGATGGCAGCGGCGATCCGGCCGCGCCACGAAGCGCGTTTTGGCGAAGAGGCCGGGTCGCTGGCGGAAGCGGCGACAACAGCCGCACCGGTCGCTTCGGGCGTGCCCAAGATGGTGGTCAGGGCGCACGCCGCGAGAATCGCGGCGATGATCGCGAAGGCCAGCGAGGGATTGTCTTTTCCCATCAGTTTGCCCGCGATGAGCGAGGCCACGATAAGACCGGCCATGTCAAACAGATTCTTGTACCCCGAAGCCAAGCCGCGCCGCTCGGGGGGAACCAGGTCGGGAATCAGGCCTTGGGCAGGGCCGTGGGCCATGTTGGACACGGACTGGAGCAGGAGATACGTTACCAACAGCACCCAAAACCCACCGGCCGCATTCATGCCGGCCAGCACGATTAACGTCGCCAGCGTCCCGGCCAGCATCCAAGGGCGGCGGCGGCCAAACCGAGTGCGTGGGGTGTCGCTCCATGCGCCTGCCAATGGCTGGATAATCATGGCCAGAATGAGGCCCGCGAAGGTCATTCCGCCGAGGTACGTGTTCTTCAGCGCTTCGGGCACAAACCGCAAAAGGATCGCGGGCAAGATGATGGGATGCAGAGCATTCCACATGAAGGCGAGACCGAACCAGTAGATGTTCATGATGACGTAATGCCGGGCCTTGAGCATGGCACCCTCCTTGATGGCGAGGTTGGAATGGGCAACATGATACCACGGGTGGCCTATGGAAATCAAGCGCCGCGCTATCCGACCCCGTGGTCGGTGGCGGGTGGACTGGCATGGGATACGCTAACGTCGCGCCCTCGGTCATTCGTCAAGGATGCACGCCGCGCGGTAGCCGGATTGCGCCCGCCCCTGGAAGTGGTAGGGGAAGAACATGTCCCTCCTACCGGACCGCTCCTTCTAACCTGCAATCACTACAGCCGCCCGGGTTTCCAGGCGTGGTGGCTGGCATTCGCCATTACGACCGCCCTGGCAGAGCGCCGCGCCGCAGGAGCCGACGAGGACGTCGTATGGGTCATGACTGCCGCATGGCGATTTGAAACGAGTCGGTGGAAACATCGGGTGCTGACCCCCATCAGCCGCCGGACTTTTGCCCGAATTGCGCGCACCTACGGGTTCGTAACCATGCCGCCCATGCCGCCCGCGCCGGAGGAGATGCACGAGCGCGCCGCCGCCGTGCTCCGAACGGTGCGGCTGGCGCGACGCCTGGCGCAAACTGGCGGCGTGCTGGGCCTGGCGCCTGAGGGCCGCGACGTGCCGGTAGGGCTGGCCGACCCGCCTCCCGGGGCAGGCGACTTCATCGCCCTGCTGGTAGAGGCGGGCATGACGGTGTTGCCGTGTTCCGTAACCGAGGCGAACGGCCAACTGCGCGTGCGGTTTGGCCCCGCTTTTGTGCCCGTCATCCCTGCCAACCGCGCCCAACGCGACCGCGCCGTGGCAGACCAAGTCATGAACGCGATTGCCCGACTGTTGCCCGAAGCGTCGCGCTAGCCGATTTGCCCGGCGACTCGCTACGGGATACAATGCGCTTATCCCAATGCACTGCTGAGCGTTACTGCGTCATCAGTCCTCCTCAGCGAGGTCAGGACGAACCTGCTTGGGCAGTCGTCCAAATTCTGCTCCAAGGAGACGCAAGCATGAAAACGAAACACCTTATGATCCGAGCGGTGGCAGCCCTCTTGGTGATCGTGATGGCAACGACCACCGCGGCCTGTGGAGGCGCGAAATCCACGCCGAAGCCCACCCCAACGCCGGTTCCCTCCCCCACACCTACACCTCAGCCCACAGATACACCCGTGCCGACCCCACCGGCAGAGAGCGAGACTGCAGAACTGAACTCGCTCATCAGTCATCTGTCGCAGTTGGCACCCGTGCGCGTCGTGAGCGTACTGAGTCAAACGGAGGGCGACTCTCTGGCGCGGGTTAGCCGAACAGAGGCCGAGATTGACGCCGCAGGAAATCAGCGCGTGCGGCTGTACGATGGCGACAACCTGAGCGCCGAACTCCTGTTCGTGGACAAGCAGATGTACATGGGCACAGGCGAAGACCAATACGTGTTCATGGGCGAACAGGATGACCCATGGATCGCGCTGAGCATTTACGGCGGCGCATTCCTGCTCCTCTTCAACGACCTGCAACAGGCAGAATTCGTCGGCAAGGAGCAGGTCAATGGGTTCAGCACCAACAAGTACCGCATGCAAATTGACCTGAGCCAGTTTGGCCTGAGCGGCTTCGTCGCCGGACAGCAGGGTGCAGTCCTGGAATACGAAGGGTTCGCGTGGGTAGAGATGAACGCCAAGGCGCTGGTCAAAGCGCAGGTGCTGTACCGCGCCAAGTCCACGACGGACGAGAAGGTTACGGAAATACGCACCGAGTTTGACGCCGTGAAGGCGGACATTGCGCCCATAGAGAAGCCGGCCAACGTCATCGGCCAGTGATCCGAAACGCAACCGAGCGCAAGGCTGAAGCCCTGCGGGCTCTCATCAGCCCGTCAGGGCTTCGCCGTTTGTGCGGGAGGATTCGCCGCCTGCATCCGCCGTTCCCAGATCGCGCCCAACTGCCGCGCGCACCATTCGTAGCGCGGCTCCACGGGCAGATGCTTGCGGAATTCGCGCAGCGCCCCCAAATCCAAATCGGCAACGACAAGTGCGCCCACGTCGCACGGTTCGGCCCGCGCCAGGATGCCGTCGTTCCCAACCAGATCCACCGGCCCCACGATGGACGACTGCCCGCGGAACGGCATCCCCAACACATCGCCCACCATCATCGCATGGACGCCGTAGCAGGGTGATTCCTGCACTCGGCTCCACACGCCCCGAAGTTGGTAGTACCAGTTGTAGTCCGCGTTGATGTCCGCCGAGGGATTCAGCAGCACCTCCGCGCCGAGGAGGTAGGCAATCCGCGCCGTCTCGGGATACGTGTAATCCATGCACACGGGCATTGCCAGTTTGCCCACGGGCGTGTCAAACACTTGCACAAACCCGCCCCGCGTCAGGCCCATGTGAAACTCCTGCCCGTAGAAATGCGCCTTGGGCTGGTGGCCCATCTCAAACCCGTCGGGGCTGAACAGGTAGGCCGTGTTACGGAGCGTGCCATCGTTCCCCACGGCAACGGCGCTTCCTGCCGCAATGTGGACGCCAAACCGCCGCGACAGATTCTGGAACACGAAGCGGTAAACATAGGTGGCGGTGGGCGCGACCAGGCGGGTTACCGCGGCCAGCAGGCCCGTGTCCTCGGCCTCCGACGCGGCACCAGCGGCCTGGGCCTCTATGCCCGGCACAAGCCCAAGCAAAGGCACAAAACCGACGAGTTCGGGGAACACCACCAGGTGTGCGCCTGCCTCCACCGCACGCCGCGTCCACGTGTAGCATTCCCGTGCGTACTCCGCAGGCGAGCGGAACAGACGGATCGGGAACTGCACGGCGGCCACGCGCACGCGGGATCTGCCCTCGTCCGGCGGCTCGGCCCGCGTATAGGAGGCTCCCGCCAGCCAATCCTGCGCGGCACCCAACCTGCCCCGCCACCGGACGGCAACGCGCGCCGCCTGAAAGAGCACCCTATCGCGCCAAGTGCTCATGGCTGAGCCTCCCTGCGGTACAGCGACAGCAGTTGCCGCCGGTACAGATGCAGGTTCATCTCGGCGAGGATGTCGTACCTGGCAATCAACGCCGTCCGCGCGCCGAAGTCCAGTTCGGCGACGACAGAACCCTCGGCATCGGGTGTCTCCGCGCGCGCCAGGATGCCCTTCCCGTCCGGCGTCATCTCCACCGGCGCGAGCACGCACGAGCGGCCCACCAGCCCAGGGCCCACGGCATACGCTTCTATGCCAAACGTCTGGTTTGCCTGCACCGCCCGCCAGAGCCGCGCCAGCCACGCCCCCTCGGACGGATCGCGCAGAACGCCCACATGCACCAACACCTCGGCGCCCAGCAGCGTGAGCGCACGGCTGACCTCGGGGATGTGTACATCGGCCCCCACGAGCAGGCCCAATGCCCCCACAGGCGTGTCAAAAACGCGCAAATCCTCGCCGCCCGAGTACAGGAGCGCGCGGTCGTCGCGGCTCAGGTGAATCTGCCGCTGGACACCCACAAGCCTGCCGTCATCGGAGAACACATGCAGGCAGGGAAAGACTCGCCCCTCGCCGTCGCGCTGCGGGCCGAGATCGGCCACAAGCCACATGCCAAACCGCGTCGCCAGTTCGCCCGCCTTTGCCACCGGGCCATCCCAGACCTCGTCCCATCCGGGACTGCCCGACAGCACCACCAGGCGCGCGCCCCGCCCCTCCAGACGGGCAAGGGCCTGGGCCCAGTATGAAGCCCAGGCCCCGTCCGATGTGAACGTAAACTGCCGCGCCTGTAGGGCCGCGACCTTCGCCGTGCGCTCGGTGTCCACGCCCTACTCCGTAGCGCCTGTCGCCTCGGCCCGGGCGCGCATGACGCCCCGCAGTCGTTCGGCATCCCTGCGGATGTGGGCCGCCACGCCCAGGAACAGCGCCGCGCAAACCAGCCACGTGCTCACACAGATGGAAAGAATGGCCGTGCCCAGCGAATATCTCACCGCGATGTACCCCGCCAGCGCGGGAGCGATGGCAGAGCCGATGTTCTCAAGAAAACTCAACATGGCCTGCGCCGTGCTGCGGACTTCCGGTTCGGCCACGTCGTGGATGGTGGCCTGCACGTTGGGTGCGGCGATGGACATGGTCAACCCTGTCAGGCACATGAAGATCATGAACGGCACCAGTTGCCCCGACGGAATGCTCAACGTAACGGCCAGCAGGATCGCGCCCAGAAGCACTCCCGTGGCGCTGGTCAGAGCGCGGCCCCGATAATCGCGCTTGAAGAAGAAGTCGCCGATGCTCCCGCCGACAAAGTACCCCGCCGACAGCGCCAGGATCGCGATCATCATGATGCTGGTCGTTTCTCCGGCCGAGAAGCCCCGCTCCGTCTCCAAAAAGCGGAAGAACCAGAAGGTAATCACCTGCCACGGGAACACGCCGAAAAATCCCTGCGCAAACAGGAAGAGGAGCGACTTGCGCCGAAGCAACCCCAAGGCCACCTTGCGGTCAAAGTGGAAGGTGGGGATTTCCTCCAACTCTACCATCTCCGGCTCGGCCTTGCCGCGCGCCGGCTCCTTGAGGAACAAGAACAGCACGATGGCGAGGAGAATGCCCAGCGTGCCCGTCAGGATAAACACCTTGCGCCAGCCCAGGGTATCCCGCAGCATGGTAGCGAGAATCATGCCCGCCATGTAGCCCAGCGGCATCGCCGTCTGCAACAGGCCGTACACCTTCCCGCGAACGTTGGGGCCAAAGTAGTCGGCCAGCAGGCTGTAGATGCCCGGGTAACTGGAGTCATCAATGCCCGTGGACGAACGCGTGATGAGGAACGTGGTGTAGTTCGGCGCGATGGCGTTGAGCCAGGTGGTGGAGCCCCAGATGAATGAAGCGAGCGCGATGAGTTTGGCGCGCGCATAGCGGTCGTACAGGTATCCCCACACCGGGTACATGATCGCCGCCACGAGGATGGCGAAACTGGACACCAAGCCCATCTGTGCCTCATTGATGCGGAACTCCTCCATGATGGGCGTCGTCAGCGGGCCGATGAGCAGTCGGTCAGCCTGATGAAGCAACATGAACGCGAAGAACATCAGCACGACAAACCACCGGTACCTGGATTTCATCCCACGCCTCCTTGATCCAAAGAGTTGGCTACCGCATGGATGTCCGGGTGGTGCTTATACGCTCAACTCACGCTCTCGGCTTTGCACCTCCTTCCGATGGGTGTTGATGCCGCTGGTCGGCCCCTTTGACCTCCCTCAGCAGTTCTATGGCATGGGGAAGCGCGGGCAGGATGGTGTCCAAGTTCTCCCGCACGGCCTTAGGGCTGCCGGGGAGGTTCACGATGAGCGTGCGGCCGCGAATCCCCGCGACCGCTCGCGACAGCATGGCATGGGGCGTTACGCGCAGACTCGCGGCGCGCATGGCCTCGGCCAGGCCGGGGGCCTCGCGCTCAATGACGTCCCGTGTCGCCTCAGGCGTTACATCGCGAGGGGCAAACCCCGTGCCGCCCGTCGTGAGGATGAGGTCCAGGTCCTGCTCGTCGCACCAGCGGCGCAACGTCGCGGCAATCTGATCCCGCTCATCCGGCACCACCGCCGCTTGCACTACGTCGGCGCCCAGCGACGAACGAACGGCATCGGCGATCAACGGGCCGGCGCGGTCTTCGTATTCGCCCCGAGAAGCGCGATCGCTGATGGTCAGGATTCCAACGCGCATGGGTTGCTCCGGGTATCTATTTTTCGGGAGGAGGCTATTTCTTCAGGAACTGCCGCCACTCGCCGTGGAAACCGTCTTCGCTCACGCCGTAGTAATAGTGGATGCGGCCGGTGCGGTCGCGCTGAACCAAATTGTAGCGCCGGCGACTGCCGCTGCCGTACACCTTCCAGAGGCCGATGTCGCCCTTCCAGATGATCTTGTCGCCCGCCACCGGTGCGTCCTCATGCTGCGTGATGGCCGAACGCCACAGCCTGCGCGCCGACTTGCGGCTCACGTTCGTTACCACGTTGCCGTTGCGCAGGTCTTTCAGCGAGTGGTAGATCGTGCCCTTGCGCTCTTCGGATTCCACGATCTCCACACCGGTGCGGGGCGGTGCAATGCGGAATAGGGGCTCCTCCTCTTCTCCCGCAGCAGTCGGTTCGGCCTCGGCGGCCTCGGGGGCGGGAGGCAACGCCTTCTCCTCCAGTGCCCGCTTGACCAACTGGATGACCTCATCCCGCAGAGCGAGGCTCGTCTCGGACTCATGCCGCACGTAGATTTGCGTGCCCTCCACCGAGTAGGGGATGTCCGTACCCCTGGGGACGCTGACGCGGATGATTTTCTTGCCCTGCGACTCCAGCGTGTCTATTGTTACGTCAACCGGCGGCGCGACCTTGCGCTGAATCTCCGCTCGGAGCGTCGCCGCCACTTCCTCCGGCTTGTCCACACCCACGGGCGGCGTCTTGGCGTTTGGGCTAACGCCGATGAAAATCGTCCCGCCGTTGGTGTTGGCGAAGGCCACCACATCGCAGACAATGGCATGGAGCCTGCCGCCCTTGCGCGCAGCCGACTCAAAGAACGACTGCACGATGTTAGGACCCTCCTGCCGGGCCGCCATCACGTGGTCAAAGGGCTGTTTGGCGGGACGATAGGGGCGAGTGCGGGCGAAGTCGTCGCCCAGGAACAACTCCTTGATAGCCGCGAACGTCGTCTCGGGCAGGAGGAGTTCCGTGATGCGGTCTCCAACGCCCAACAGCCTCTTGTCCTTCGGGTCGGCGGTCAGGCGGTGCGCGTCAGAACCCTGGATGCAGTGCATGCGGCGTGGGTACTCGGGCTTGGAGCCGCTGTAGAACGACGCTGTGTTGCGCCGCCTGCCGCTCTCCAAGTCGGTTACTTCCAGCGCGTGCAGGTTTGGGTCCTGGGTGTATGCGATCTTCGTCTGCCCGCCGAAATCAAACCCCTGCATGGCCACACCGTGGGCAGAATTGGCGTGGGCCGCAATGACCAGGGCACCTGCCCGCGCCATCTCGCGGTACGCCGTCAGCACGTCCGACGTGGCTCCGACCTCCGTGCTCCCGTCGTCCAGTTTGTCCGCGGGAACGTTGAGGCGAAGCAGCAGATGCTCAATCTCGCGCACCGTGGCGTCTTCGGGGAAAATGGCGAGGATATGGAAGCCCAGCGTGGCGGTAAACTCCACGCCGGGCAACACC
>FWPV01012024.1_pt1 | contig 13514 bp, 10 predicted proteins | sample 2228371 | NCBI WGS metagenome assembly FWPV01 (sample SAMEA103939776, study PRJEB20133) | metagenome | reverse complement strand
TCGTTCTCCCACGCCAGCGCAGTTACGCGCTGGGCGCTTTGGCGGAGGCGCTCAACGTCTCCCTCAGCGACGCCCATCGCGCCTTGCCCGATGCCCAGGCCACAGCCGATCTCTTCCGCGCGCTGGTTCAACGGGCCGAGGAGACGATCCCTCCCTCTGTGGTGCAGACGATCGTGGCGATGGCCGGGCGGTGCCGTACGCCCTGGCCTCTGCGCCCCGTCTTCCAGGAGATCGAGCGACGCCAGGCGCGCCATGCCTTCGTCAAGGCGCCTCCGGCCAAACCGACGCCGCGCCCGCTCTTCCCCGCCGATCGGGACCGTAAGCCGCACGCGCCCGGCGTCGCGCTGCGCAAGCCGCCGGACGCGGACGCCCTGGCCCGCATCCTGGGTCCGGAAGGGCCGATCGCGGCGTCCTTTGCCGTCTACGAACATCGCCCCCAGCAGATCGAGATGATGGCCGCCGTCGCTCAGGCGCTCGGCGAGGGGTACCATCTCCTGGTCGAAGCGGGCACCGGCACCGGCAAGTCGTTGGCCTATCTGCTGCCGGCCATCCGCCTGGCTATCGACAACGACGAGCGGGTGGTGGTCTCCACCAATACCATCAATCTGCAGGATCAGCTCTTCACCAAAGACCTGCCGGACCTGCAACGGGCCTTGGGCGAGGAAGTGCGCTGCGCGTTGCTCAAGGGACGCAACAATTACCTGTGCCCGAGTCGTTTCGAGGCGCTGTGCCGCCAGCCAGAGTTGACCCTCGCCGAGATGGATGTCATCGCGCGCGTGCTGGCCTGGCTGCCCGTCACGACGACCGGCGATCAGGGAGAGCTGTTTTTGCCCACCCCCGAGCTGCGCGCCGTATGGAACCAGATCGCCAGCGAACCGATCGCCTGCACGGCGGAGCGTTGCCTGCGGGAGCAGCAGGGACGCTGCTTTTATTACCAGGCGCATCAGTGGGCCGAGGCGGCGCACATCATCATCGTCAATCACGCCCTGCTCTTCTCCGACATCGCCGCCGAGAGCCGCGTCCTGCCCGAATACACGCACCTGATCATCGACGAAGCGCATCATCTGGAGGAGGCGGTGACCCAGCAGCTCAGCTTCACAGCCAGCGCGGCCATCGCTGAGCAACTGCTGGCGACCCTCTATGGCCCTGGATTTCGCCCCGGCCTGCTCGATGAGATCGTCATGTACGTGCGACCCGCCGTCGACCCGCGCATCCTGGAGGCGATCGAGGGGCGCACGCGAGCAATCCGTGACAGCGCGCGAGTCACGCGCACGGCGCTCGAGCTGTTCTTCCGCGCGGCGCTCGACTTCTTCCAGCAGCATCGCAACGACCGCAGCGATGGCCCCTATGACGCCCGCATCCTGCTCGACGACGGCTTGCGCCACCAGCCGGCCTGGTCCGAGCTGGAAGTGGCCTGGGATGACGCCAACGAGCGGCTGCGCGAGGTCGTCCAACAGCTTTCGGGCCTGGCAGCAGACCTGGTCGAGCTGAACGACGCCGAGATCCCCGACCTGGACAAGCTGATCCTGAATGTTACGACGAGCCTGCAGGCATTGGCGGAGTTTGCGAGCCAGACGAGCAAGATCATCTCCCAGCCTGACGCCAATGGCATCTACTGGGCGGAGATCTCGGCGCGCGATGCGGAGTTGAGCCTCAAGGCGGCGCCGTTGCGCGTGGGGCCTCTGATCGAGCAGCATTTGCTCAAGCCCAAACGCGCCGTGGTGATGACCTCAGCCACGTTGCGCACGGCGGAGTCGTTCCAGTACATGCGGCAGGTATTGAACGCGCAGACGGCCGCCGAACTGGCGGTTGGCTCTCCGTTCAACTACGAAGAACAGACGCTGCTCTATCTGCCAGTGGACATGCCCGAACCGACCCATCCCGACTATCAGGCGACGATCGAACGCACCATCATCGACCTGGCGCGCGCGACCGATGGGCGGCTGTTGGCCTTGTTCACATCGTATACGCAGCTCAAGCGCACGACGGAAGTGGTGGCTGCGGCGCTGGGGCCAGAAGGGTTCGCGATCTTCAGCCAGGGCGATGGCGCCTCGCGCGGGCAATTGCTGGAGGGGTTTCGCACCACCACCAAGGCGGTGCTGTTGGGGACGCGCAGCTTCTGGGAGGGGGTGGATGTCGTCGGCGAGGCGCTGAGCGTGCTCGTGCTCTGCCGGTTGCCGTTCGCCGTGCCCAACGATCCCATCGTGCAGGCGCGCAGCCGCATCTACGACGATCCCTTCAACGAATATCACGTGCCGGAAGCGATCTTGCGGTTTCGGCAGGGATTTGGGAGGTTGATCCGCAGCCGACAGGATACCGGCGTCTGCGTCGTGCTCGATCGGCGCGTGCTCACCAAGTCGTACGGCGCGCTGTTCCTCAAATCGTTGCCCAAATGCTATGAGATGCGCTGGCCCCTGGCGCGGCTGCCCGAAGTTGCGGCGCGCTGGCTAGCGCGCTCGCGGCCCTGACGGAGCGGCGAACGATCAAGGTGGTTTGACCGCTGACGGGCGCCGTCGTATAATTAAAATGAATGAGCGGCCTGCAGGGCCGCTATTTTGCGCCGCGGAACAGGCGCGGGGAGGCGAGAGCATATGATCAATGTGACGGAGATGCGCAAAGGGACCATCGTCGAGCTCGATAACGAGCTGTGGCGTGTTCTGGAATATCAACATCATAAGCCCGGGCGTGGCAACGCCATCATCCGCACCAAACTGCGCAATCTCCGCAGCGGCGCCACCATCGAACGCACGTTCACTTCGGGCGAGCGCGTCCAGGACGTTCGGCTCGACCATCACACCGTCCAGTATCTCTATCACGACGGCGATCTGTACTATTTCATGGACACAGAGACGTTCGAGCAACCTGTGATCAGGGCCGACGTTCTGGGAGACGCTGTCAACTATCTGACAGAGAACATTAACGTCCAGTTGGAGACATACAACGGCGAGCCGATCGCGATCGAGTTGCCGACGACGGTGGATCTCAAAGTGATCGAGGCGGAGCCGGGGTATGCGGGAGAGACAGCGAACAGCCCCAGCAAACAGGTGCGGGTGGAGACGGGGTTGAAGGTCCAGGCGCCTCTGTTCGTCGAGGTCGGCGATGTGATTCGCGTTGACACGCGCGATGGCAGCTATGTCACCCGCGTGTGAGAAACGTGGCAGCAGGGGAAGTTGATCTCATTACATAACCAGGGAGGAGGAAGAGCAGGATGGCCAGCACAGTATATTTTGGGGATGCCCGACAGTCACGGCTGGATGCACAGGAGACGTTGCCCTTGAAGCTCGACCGCATCCTCGACGCGCTGCACATCCGCGATCGCGTCAAAGGGGAGGTCGTCGCCATCAAGATGCATTTGGGCGGCAACGTGGGCTACTCGACGATCCATCCGGTGTTCGTGCGGCGCGTGGTCCAGGCCGTGAAGGACGGCGGCGGCACCCCGATCGTGACCGACAGCGCGTGGAGCGCGATGACGGCGGCGCAGCGCGGCTACACGGCGGAGACGGTCGGCTGTCCGATTTACCCCATCGCCGGCCCCGATGAGAAATACTATTACACCCATAGCCGTCCCTACAAGAACATTCAGGAATGGGGCGTAGGCGGACTGATTCAGGACGCCAGTTTCCTCATCGACCTGGCGCACGTTAAAGGGCATCCGACCTGCGGCTTCGGCGGCGCGTTCAAGAACCTGGCGTTGGGCAGCATGATCCAGACCACGCGCAGCGCCATCCATGACACGATGCACTGGGACAAGTATTGGTTCAAGGAGAAGTGCCCGGATCCGGCCGTGCGCAAGGCGATCGTCGAATCATGTCCCTTCGGCGCGCTGGTCGAGGACCGCGAGGATCCCGAAGAACTCCATCTGCACTTTGACAACTGCAATCAATGCGGCCGCTGCCTGCGCGTGGCGCCGCCAGGCTCGCTCAAGGTCGATCCGGTGAATTTTGCCTCGTTCCAGGAAGCCAACGCCATCGCCGTCAGCCTGGTCCTCAGCACCTTCGAGCGCAGCAAGATGGTCTTCATCAACCTGGCGACGCACATGACGCCGGTGTGCGACTGCTTCGGCTTCACGGGGGCGCCCATCCTGCCCGACGTCGGCGTGTTCGGCTCGGATGACATCGTCGCCCTCGAGCAGGCCACGCTCGACACCATCGCGCGTTTCCGTCTGATCGAGGAGAACGTGCCCCTGTCGATGGAGGTACACACGCGCCAGGGACATCCGTTCCAGTGGCTGCATGGCCCCTACAAGAACCCCTATCTGGTCGTGCAGTATGGCGAGCAGCTCGGCCTGGGCACGCGCGAATACGAGTTGGTCGACGTCATGCCGCTGGAGAAGATCGAGCGCGCGCCGCTGGGCTACATCGCGGCCGCGCAGATGTAACAGACCGCCTGCCTGCAACGCGAAGACCCGGCCTCGCCACGAAGCCGGGTCTTTGCATTCACGGGATGGTTGACGGGGCTTACTGCAACGAGGGTGAGTGAGGAGGAGTACACGATGGCTCTGCGATCGGTTTGTCCCAAGTGTTCTCACGCGCTGCGGTCGTGGGAAGGCGATCAACTGCACTGCGACAACTGCAATCTGCTTTGGAAATGGGATGCGGCCACGATGAGCCTGACCTGTCTGGGGTATCCGCCTCCGCCGCGGCGCGATCGGCCGCAGCAGGCCCCATCGACGCCATCGCGCGCCGAGGAGGGGTGATCTTCGTCCCTTCTGGCCCGACCGGCCCTTTATCCGGGCGCCGTAGCCTCGTCTTACCAACTGCGACCGAAAGCGTTCGCTTCCTTGATAGGGCCAAAGGCACGATTGTACAATTCCGCTGTGCGCCAGCCACAGCCTCAGAAGCGCTCGCTGCGCGTGAGCTTCCGTAACGATCTGGCGGCCTCTGCAGATTGTCGCGCTTTTGTGCTTTTGGACTTATTGTCAAGGCGCGATTTTAGTGGTAGAATCGATTCAAATCGGTCGTCTTTTCACCGCAAACGGCGCGAAAAGCGAGCTGAACCGCCAGCGAGCGCGAGGTCAGCCGAGATGTGACGCCGCAATCCCTATCAGGAGGAGCATTGATGAGGATCTCGTCTTCTTGGCGTGTGATCATGGTCGGCGTGCTGCTGGCGAGCCTGGGGTTGCTTGCCTTCCCTGGCCCGGCGCTGGCAGCCAATCACGAGACGGGGTTCGCGCACGGAGCTGGCTACGGCTGTGTGTACACCGTGCGCCGCGGCGATACCCTGACGTGGATCGCGGCGCGCTACGGGGTCAGCGTGTGGTCGCTGGCTCGCGCCAACGGCATCCGCAACATCAACCGCATCTATGTCGGACAGCGGCTGACGATCCCCGGTTGCTATCCACCAGCGCCGCCGCCGTATCCACCGTATCCGCCGCCTCCACCATATCCGCCCTACCCACCGCCTCCTCCGCCGCCTGCCCCCTCCTGCGCGATCGTGCCGGTGATGGGGTTCGGGCAGGTCTGGCACTACAATGCGGCGGTGCGCGCTGCCCTGGGATGCGCCAAGGCGGCTGAGTACTCGATCGACGCAACCCAACAGCGCTTCCAAAGGGCGACGATCTTCTGGCGCGGGGACGCTGGCGTCTTCTGGGTGTTGTGGAAGAACGGCGCCTGGGCCGAATACAGCACAGGAAGCTGGTACGACGTCGCCGGCCAGTTCGGCTGGCCCATCGAGGCCCCCGTGTACGTCAAAGTCTCGGTGCAGGATTTCGATGGGGGACGCATGCTGTGGACGGCGACCCTGGGGATCTATGTCCTGTACAACAACGGCACGTACCAGTACCTGAACTGATCAGGGGCTTCGTTTGACAAAGTGCCCTGGAGCATGGTATTAGTAAGCTGAAATCACCTGGGGAGGCCGATCCGTGCGCTGGCCTCCCTGACGCCACCCTAGCTCAATCGGCAGAGCAGCCGCTTCGTAAGCGGCCGGTTATCGGTTCAAGTCCGATGGGTGGCTCCTGCGAACCAAGGCCCCGACCGCTGGTTGGGGCCTTTTGCTGCGACTCCCCGGATTCTGCCATGCGCCGAGAGATGCAGATCGCCACACGTTGGCCTATCCGGGCGCTCGACGCCGCGTGGCAGATCGCGTCCGAGACGCGAACGCTGCGGGCGGTGTTGATCGCCATGGCAGGGCTGGCCTTCCTCGCCGCCTGGATTCCCCAGATGCCAGCCGCGGTCGCGCGCGAGCCAGCGGCTGCCGCGCGCTGGACGGCAGCCCAGATGGCGGGGGCAGATGGGCCCGGCCTGGTCGCCAGCGCCCTCGGCCTGTCGCAAATCTACTTGGGATTGGCCTGGCGCACTCTGGGCGCCGCCCTGTTCGTGTTGCTGGCCGTGCATCTGGCCGCCTCGCGCCAGCAGCGGCCGACGTCCCTCGCCAGGGCCCAACAAGCCACGATCGCGGGCGGGCTGCTTGTGTTGACGGGCCTGTGGATCAGCGGACAGGCAGCATGGCAAGAGGAAGACATCTTGTTGCAGACAGGGCGCAGCGTCCCTCTCGTTCATCAGCCCGATCTGTCCCTGCAGGTCGCTTCGATCCACCCATTGCGCGTGCGCATGGCGCGCGCGGGCGGCCAAGCGGCGGTCGTAGCGCCCGCGTCGCCCTGGCAGGGCGCCTGGCGTGGGATACGCGTCGTCGGTCGGGGGTTCGCGCCCTCGGTCACGGTGCGCGCGACGCCCATGCTCACCGCGACCGCAGGCTCTGTGCTGCTGCAGCCGCTCGGCAGCGAGCAGAGGATGTCCGAGCTGACCCTGGAGTTCGCGGCCAGTCAGATCGAGAGCGGCTTCGCGGCGCCCGAACAGGGGATCGTCTTTCGGCTGGTCAGCTTCGAGCGCGCGCCGGGCGGACCGGACGGGCAGCCCGCCTTGTTGATTCAGACGTTCGAGCCAGGGCAGAGCGAACCCGGCTTCAGCGAGTTCATTACCCAGGATACGACGATAGCTGTGCGCGGCGTGGAATATCACTTCAGGATCGATCAGGCCGCGCGCGTCGATGTGATTTACGATCCTGGGGCGCCCATCGTCCTGGCTGGCGCCAGCATCGCCTGGATCGGGATCGTCGTCTGGCTGGCGCGCCGCCGCGGCCGCAGCGGTCGTGGAACGGAGAGCCAGTCGGCGACGGCCGCTGAATCTGTGATCGGCGAAGGGGGAAATTGGCGCGACGTCTGGCGTGTGGCGAGTGCGCCCGCAGGACCGGTGTTGACGGCGCTGATGCTGGGCGTCCTGGCTGGTTCGCTGTGGTGGGGGAGCTGGCGCGAGGGCGCCTACTGGCTGGAGACGGCCGCTCAGCGCTGGCTGCTGGCGGTCACGCTCGGCCTCGTGAGCTGGCAGGCAGGCGCGCTGGAGACAAGCGATGAAGAGGCGTCTTCATGAACGCAAGAGAAGCGACTAAGCGCCGTCCGATCACGATCGGCGTCGCCGGGGGGACAGGGTCCGGCAAGACCACCGTGGCGCACGCCATCCTCGAGCGCGTGGGGTGGCAACGCATCGCCTATCTGCAGCAGGACGCCTACTATCATGACGCCAGCAACCTGCCGCTGGCGGAGCGGGCGCGCCTCAATTTCGATCATCCCAGCGCGCTGGACAGCGCGCTGCTGGCGCGCCACGTGCAGGCGCTGCAGGCCGGCCAGGCCATCGATGTTCCCATCTATGATTTTACGACTCACACTCGACGCCCTGAGACGCGGCGCGTGCAGCCGCAGCCGGTGATCCTGGTCGAGGGCATCCTCCTTTTCGCCGAGCCGGCTTTGCGTCAGTTGATGGATATCAAGATCTTCGTGGACGCGGATCCCGACCTGCGGTTCATCCGGCGCTTGCGTCGCGACATCGCCGAGCGCGGGCGGACGTTGGAATCGGTGATCACTCAATACCTGGAGACGGTGCGCCCGATGCATCTGGAGTTCGTGGAGCCGAGCAAACGCTACGCGGATGTGATCATCCCGGAAGGTGGATTCAATACGGTGGCGCTGGACATGGTCGTCGCGCGCATCGTAGAGACGCTGGATAGGGTCGCGGATAGCTGATGACGGCACGCCGGGAAGCGCTGACAAGGCCCATGGGCTGCACAGACAACGTCCCGCTGAGCGTTGTATACAGCGTCCCGGCGCGGCTAGGGGGAGTTGGGATCGGATGGACTGCCTATCAGGCTGTGTCTGGAATTCAGCAAGCCGGTCTGCTTGGACAGGTCCTCGCTGCCTCCAGCAAGCCCGATCTGTTGCCACCCAGGCTGGTCAGACACTGGGGGAGCTTTGGGCGCGCCCTCAAGTATCTGTCGGCCCACGAGAGTTCGGGGCTGCTCGACCATGTGATTTATCTGGCCTTCGATGCCTGGGTCGCTCGAGTCCTGCCCCCCGCTCACATCTTTCACGGCTGGAACGGCGCGTGTTTGAGAAGTCTGCGGCAGGCCAAGCGCCAGGGCATGATCACGATCGTGGAAAGAGCCTCTTCCCACCCCAACACACAGCGTCGCTTGCTCGAGGAGGAATATCAACGGTGGGGGATTCGTCGCAAGCTGCCCGCCTGGAACTATGAGCACACACTTTCCGAGCTGGCGGAGGCGGATTACATCACGATTCCCAGTCCTTTCGTGCGTGTGAGCATGCTCGCCGAAGGGATATCAGCCGACCGATTGATCGAGATCCCTTTCGGCGTGGACCTGGACAGGTTTCGACCGACCTCACAGCGGCAAGCCAGCCCCTTTCGCGTCGCATTTGCTGGCCAAGTCTCGATCCGCAAGGGCGTCCCCTATCTCCTGGAGGCATGGCAGCAATTGGGCTGGAAGGATGCTGAGCTGTGGCTGATCGGCCGAGCCACAGCAGATTTCACTGCGATCCACCAACGCTGGGCGCGCCTGGACAACGTGCGATTGGTGGGGCATTCCAAGGCCCTCGCTTCCCTGTTGCAGCAAGTCGACGTGTTCGTGTTCCCCACGATCGAGGAGGGCAGCGCTCTGGTCACCTATGAGGCGCTGGCCAGCGGCCTGCCTGTAATCACAACGCTCAATGCCGGCTCGATTGTGCGCGATGGCGTGGACGGGTTCATCGTCCCGATCCGGAATGCGGCAGCGATCTGCGAAAGGTTGCGGCTCATCCGCAGCGACCCTGATCTTCGTCAGCGGATGAGCGAGTCCGCCCGCACGCGCGCCGCACAATATCCTTGGGCTTGCTACCAATCATCTCTCGTCGAGAGCTACCGGCAACTTATGCGGCGATCCAGGCCCGACGGGTAGGGGAGGATCGCCGATCATGAGGTATCTGGATCGAGGAGCAGAGCGGAGGCGTCAACTGGACAATCCCCCTGATCGTATCGATCAAGGGGCAAGCCTGAGCCTCTCTCGCCGCGCCATTCAAGGTGCAGCCTTCATCCTGGTCAGCTCTTATCTCAACATGATCGTCGGCCTGGCCTACGGCGTTGTCCTGGCGCGGCTGCTCGATCCGGTGCATTTTGGCGTGTTCGGCCTGGCGCGTTTCTTCTTCTCTCTGATCGAGATGCGCGGCAAGGTGGGGCTTGATTTCGCTTTCATTCATCGCCATCCCACCACCGATGAACTGGCCGCCACGCACTGGATTTTGCAGATGAGCGCTGCCGTCGCCAGTCTGATTCTCGTCACGGCAGTGGCCCTTCTCCTGCCACATCTGGGGTATACGGCTGCACCCGCGTCCATCATCGCCGCGCTCGGCATGGTCGGGATCGTCGAGGCGGCAGGGACGACGGCGCGCGCCACACTCGAGAAAGACCTGGCCTTCAATCGCTCAACGATCGTCGTCAGTGGAGCGCTGCTTCTTTCTTACGCAGCCGCGCTCGCGTTGGCAGCAGCAGGCGCAGGGGTGTGGGCGCTGGTGGGGCAGGCGGCCGTCAACGCGCTGGTGGGTTCCCTCGGTTTCTGGTGGGCCTACCGACGCCACGGCCAGCGCTGGCCAGGCCTGCGCCATTTCAGCAGCGAGATCGCACGCTGGATGCTTCGCTATGGCGCGGTGATGACGGTCGGCGCGGTGGCGACGACCATGTTGCTGCAGTTCGACAATTTTCTCGTCGGCACCTTCGTAGGCGCAGCCGCGCTCGGATTCTATACGCAAGCCTACAAAGTAGCGCAATGGCCCACGGGCCTGGTCACGCACATCATCTCGCGGGCCTCGCTGCCAACGTATGCGCGCCTGCAAAATGACCCGCGGCGGCTGGGCAAGGCCTTCGAGCTGAGCCTCTCCCTGATCTTGATGGTCGCCTCGCCGTTGGCGTTGGCCCTGTTCGTGACCGCGCCCGATTTCATACGTTTGCTCTATGGAGAGAAATGGCTGCCCGCTGCGCCGTTGCTGCGCTTCCTGATCGGCTACGCAGTGTTGCGCCCCTTGCTCGATGACACGGGCGCTCTGTTCATCGCCATCGGCCAACCGCAACGGATCACGACTGTGCTCAGCGTGCAGGCGATCACGCTGGTGTTATGTGCGACACCCCTGACGCTGCTATGGGGCGCCATCGGGACCGCGATCGGGGTCGGCGTCGCGTTCATTGTCGGCGTGATCCTTACCTACTCTTTCGTCGCGCGCACACTCGTGATCGATTTACCGCGCTTGTTCGCTCCCGCCATTGCAGCAGGGGTCATCAGCCTGGGCCTCTACGTGGGGGGAACGCAACTCATCAACCTGAGCTGGCTTCCCCTTCTATGGCGAGTCCTCGCCCAGGGAGCGATCATCGCGGCGGGATTCCTGGTCGTGCTCTTCTTGCTCGATCGGCGCGCGCTGCTTGAACGCGCCGCCTACGTACGCAACATCCTGCGCGGCAGCCGAGTTGCCAGGGAGGTTTGAGGAAAGACTTGCGTATCTCGTTGGTGATTCCCACGCATAACCGTCGCGATCTCCTGCACCGTTGCCTGCGCGCAGCGACGACGCAAACCTATCCTGACTACGAGGTGATCGTCGTCGACGACGCCTCTACTGACCAGACAGGAGATATGGTGCAACGCGAGTTTCCGCAGGTGCGCTATCTCCGCCTGGAGCGCAACCGCGGTCCAGCGGCAGCGCGCAACGCGGGCATCGCCGTCGCCAACGGGGAGGTGATCGCTTTCACCGATGACGACTGCGAGCTGCCTGCCGACTTCCTGACGCAGTTAGCCGCCGGCTATGCAGCCCATCCTGACGTTGCAGGTGTGGGGGGATACCTCAGCCCTCCAGATGAGCTGGTCAAGACCAATCTGTTTGCTCGCTATGACATCTATTCCACGCGCGTCATTTACCGGGCTGGGGACGCACCATACCTGGGTGGGATGGAGTGCCCGGCTGGCGGCACCAACTCGATGTCCTATCGGCGCGCGATCCTGGAGGCGGTTGGCGGGTTCGACCCAACGTTCCCCGTACCGGGAGGAGAGGACGCCGATCTGAAGCGACGCGTGGTCGAACGCGAGGAGCGATTGCTCTACGTGCCAGTCAAGGTCACACACCTGCGGCCTTATACGCTGCGCGACGCATGGCGACAATACTTCACCCATGGGCGCGGCGTCGTCCACTTCGAGCGCAAACACTGGGAACGTCCTCCCTCGCGCATGCGGATCGCTTTACGGGCAGGCGCACGCGTCTGTCGTTGGCTGCCCGACGCCATACGCCTGGGCGCGCCGCTGGCCACCATCAAGCTGATCATGCAGCTCGCTGATGTCGCTGGCCAATGGTACGAGATCCAGCAACGGAGGGCGCTGTGAGGGTTGCCTGGCTGCGCGTGATGCCAGAGGAGCGCTGGCGCAGTATGGATGTGTACGCCCATTGGCTGACCCGAAGTCTGCGCGCCCTGGGAACCGATATCGACTTCCTGGAAGTTACAGTCCACGCCTGGACGTGGGCTGATCGGCGCGTGCCTATGCCCTATGGGCGCGCAGCCTCTTTGCACACCCTGGGCCTCTATCTCTCGCGCTGGATCCGCTATCCGCTTGCATTGCGCCGCGTCCAGGCGGACATCTACCACGTCCTGGACAACAGCTATGGCCATCTTGCCTTCTTCCTGCCGCCCGCGCGCACGGTCGTCACCATGCATGGAGGGACTCCGCGCGGATACCGCCAATGGCAACCGAAGGGTCCGGCGATGTTCCTGTTCGACCTGGCCTATCGTGGGATGCTGCGCGCTGGCCATATCATCAGCGTCAGCGAGCATAGCAAGCGAGAACTGTTGAATGAGGCAACCTATCCAGAGGACGCCATCCACGTCGTTCATAATGGCGTCGCTCCAACCTTTCGACCTTCCACGCCCCAAGAGAGACAACGACTGCGGTCGCAGCTATTATCTTCGAGCGAGGCTTACCTGATCCTCCATGTGGGCCATAGCGCTGCGCGCAAAAATGTGACCGCGCTTTATCAGGCTCTGGCGCTGCTGCATGACCGTGGCAGAGCGGTTCGATTGTTGCGGATTGGTGGATTGCCGACTCCCGCGCAGGAGGCATTGATCGAGCACCTGAAGATCAGCGCTGCGATCACGCATCTGCCGCATATCGATAACCAGGAATTACCTGCCTACTATGCGGCCGCCGACGTCTTCGCCTTTCCTTCCCTGTATGAAGGGTTCGGCATCCCTTTGATCGAGGCGATGGCCTGCGGCGCTCCGGTTGTTTGCAACGATTCGGCGCTCTTCCGCGAGGTTTGTGCAGAGGCGGCCCTCTACGTCGACGCGCGCCAGCCAGAAGCATTGGCTGACGCCATCGATCAGATCCTGAACGCGCCTGCGCTGGCCAACGAGTTGCGAGCGCGTGGTCTGGCGCGCGCACGTCAGTTCACCTGGGAACGGACAGCGCGACAGACGCTGGCCGTCTACCGCATGATGATGTAAGTGACCACCATGTCGGTGTTCTTCGTCGACCACGCGCGCGAGCTGGGAGGCGCCGAGCGCAGCCTCCTTCTGCTGCTCCAGCACCTCGACCGGCAACGTTTCCTGCCGCATCTGGCCTGCGGCGGCGATCCCCTGGCCCGAGGCGATGGCCGCCTGCGCCAGGTCGTAGACCGAGGCGGTGTTGCGCAGCAGCCGCGCCTCGGCCCGGCGCATTCTGAGCCTTTCCCTCGGACCGGCAACGTGGTCGAAGCCCAGCAGGTGCAGGATGCCATGGACCAGGAGGAGGTCCAGTTCGGCATTGAGCGATACGCCGAGCTCCCGCGCCTGCCGGGCCGCGGTCTCGCTGCCCACGATCGCCGCATCAGCGAGGCGCAGGACCTCCCGCTCACACATGGAAAAGGGAGGTGGATACCGGCGGAGGAGGTTCTGCCATGAGAAGAAGATCACCCGGATCCCCATCGCCTTCGCGATCCGGACGGCGTGCCAGGTCGCCAGGTTATAGGGCTCCTCCTCGATGTGCAGGAGGTCCGGCCGCAGGGCGCGAAGGCGTCTGCCGAGGTGGGGATAGAAATGAAGGTGGAAATGCCCGTTGAGGGCGATGGGCTCCACCAGCAACGCGTAGCCCTGGGTATGGGCCGGCTCCAGCGGGAGCACCCCACGCTCGTCCCGCCAGGCGGGGGGGACGAGGACGATCAGCCCGACGTCCTCGTGGCGTGC
>FWPV01012011.1_pt1 | contig 13526 bp, 15 predicted proteins | sample 2228371 | NCBI WGS metagenome assembly FWPV01 (sample SAMEA103939776, study PRJEB20133) | metagenome | reverse complement strand
CGACCAACGATTCGGTGGATGCGTGGTTCGCCGGGTATCATCCCACAGTCGTGGCGGTGGCGTGGATCGGCTACCCCCAGCCCAAGTCGCTGGGCAGCAAGGAAACCGGCGGCCGCGCTGCGCTACCGATGTGGATCCAATACATGCGAACGGCGCTGCAAGGTGTTCCCGAAGCCAAGCGCATCCCCCCCGCGGGCATCGCCACGACGATCGTCGATGGACGCCCAGAGTATCATTACGCCGAGTTGCCGACACCTGAGCCATTCCCACCAGCTCCGCATCCCCTCGACGCGACCATGCCGGACGTCAACCCCATGCCTGCTCCGAGTGCGCCGGCCCCGACACCGGCGTTCCCGCCCATTCTCGAACGCCATTTCCTCAACTGAGGAGCCCACGATGAGCGAACGCTTCACCAGCTTCAAGCATCATTTTCTGATCGCCACCCCGGATCTGCTCGATCCGGTATTTCGCCGCACGGTGGTCTATCTCATCGAACACAACCGCCAAGGGGCGATGGGTCTAGTGATCAACCGCCCGCTGGAAATCACCCTGGGGCAGCTGTTTGAGCGGGTGGAAGCGACCCTACTGAACCCGTCGGTTGCCGACCAACCGGTGTATTTCGGCGGTCCGGTAGCCCCGGAACGCGGCTTCGTGCTACACCGCCCTGCTGGTCAGTGGGCCGGAACGATCGAACTGCCGCAAGGCATGGCGCTGACCACCTCACGCGACATCCTCGGCGCGATCGGCGCGGGCGATGAACCGCACGAATACCTGGTGCTGCTGGGACACGCCGGCTGGGGCGAAGGACAACTGGATGCGGAGCTGGCGCAAAACGCCTGGCTGACCGTGCCTGCCGATCCTGAGGTGATCTTCGCCACGCCCGCCGCGGAGCGCTACGAAGCGGCGCTGGCACTGCTGGGCATTCGTGAAAGCTTTTTCGTAGGTGGCGCCGGGCATGTCTGAAGCGTGGCTGGGGCTGGATTACGGCACGGCGCGCGTCGGGGCAGCCATCGTGCATCTGCCCCCTGGAATCGCGACGGCGCTCGCCGTGTTGCCCGGCACCGCCAAAGCGGATCACTGGCCGCAGCTCGATGCGGTAGTACGCCGATGGTCACCCGTGGGATTCGTGATCGGCGAACCCGTCGTGCGTGACCGTGCTGATGCCGAGGCCCATCCGCTGTGCGCGCCGTTGCGCGAGTGGGCCACGGCAATCGCGACGCGCTACCGCCGGCCGGTGCTGCTGGTGGACGAGACGCTATCCAGCCGCGACGCCGAACGGCGCCTCATCGAAGCCGGGCAGCGCCGCTGGCAACGCCGCAAGGCGTTGCTTGACGCCGTCGCCGCGCAACTCGTTTTACAATCCTATTGCGACGGTGCGCCGGTGCGCGCGCGCATCGCGCCGGATCTCCCCTGCGATGACTTTGCCGGCACCGCAGCCCATGATGAGCCTGCGACCGCAAGCGAGTCACACCCAATGACCACTCTTGAAAGCTTCCGTCCAAGGACTTCCTTCAGCCAAGCGAGGCGTCGTCTTCCATGAGCGCTCCTGACACCTTCACCCCAGCAATCCCCGCCGCCGAAACCCTATATGCGCAGCTGCGTGCGGCAGTCGCGCCGCTGATCGGCGAAATCGACGCGATCGTCGGCATCCACTCAGGAGGCGCCTGGATCGCAGAACGCCTGCACCGCGACCTTGCGCCCCACCTGCCGCTGGGCAGCATCGACGTGTCGTTCTATCGCGACGACCTTGCGCAACGTGGCCTGACCCCACGGCACGTCCAAGCCTCGCACCTGCCATTCGCGGTGCAAGGCGCACGCGTGCTGCTCATCGACGACGTGCTCTACACCGGCCGCACCGTGCGTGCCGCGATCAACGAACTGTTCGACTACGGCCGGCCGGCGCGGGTGTGGCTGGCCACGCTCGCCGATCGCGGCGGACGCGAACTGCCCATCGCCGCCGATGTCTGCCCGTGGCAAGCGGCCACGCCGCTACCTGACGCCGTGACCTTGCAATTACAGCGCCACCCCGATGGCACTTTCTCGTGGGAGCTTTGTCCATGCGCCACCTGCAACTGACCCCGGACGGACGGCTGCGCCACCTCATCACGCTCGAGGGACTGCCCGAGGCGCTACTGCAGCGCATCTTTACGCTCGCGGATTCGTTTTTGGAAGTGTCGGCACGCGCGGTTAAGAAAGTGCCGCTACTGCGCGGCAAAAGCGTGTTCAATCTTTTTTTCGAAAATTCCACGCGCACCCGCACCACCTTCGAGATCGCCGCGGCGCGCCTGTCGGCGGACGTGATCAACCTCAACATCGCCACCAGCTCCACCGCCAAAGGGGAGTCGCTGCTGGATACCATCGACAACCTGTGCGCGATGATGGCCGACATGTTCGTGATCCGGCACGCCGCCAGTGGCGCGCCGGTGCTCATTGCCCAGCACCTCGCGCAGCGCGGTATCGAACACGTCAGCGTGCTCAACGCCGGTGACGGCCGCCACGCGCATCCCACGCAGGGGCTGCTGGATGCCTACACCATCCGGCATTACAAACGCGACTTCGAGCGCTTGAGCATCGCAATCATCGGTGACGTGCTGCACTCGCGCGTGGCGCGCTCGGAAATCGCCGCGCTCACCACGCTGGGAGTGCCGGACCTGCGCGTTGCCGGACCCAAGACGCTGCTACCGAAGGAACTCACCAGCATGGGGGTGCTGGTCACGCACGACCTCGACGAAGCGCTCGAGGGAGTGGATGTAGTGATGATGCTGCGGCTGCAAAACGAACGCATGCGCGGCTCTTTCATCAGCTCCACCGCCGAATACCACGAATGCTGGGGACTGACGCCACAGCGGCTCAAGCGCGCCAAACCCGACGCGATCGTCATGCATCCGGGGCCGATCAACCGCGGCGTAGAGATCGCCTCCAGTGTCGCCGACGGTCACCATTCGGTGATCCTGCCGCAGGTCACCTTCGGCATCGCCATCCGCATGGCGGTGTTTGCGTTGCTCGCTGACCGCGCCGTGGACACCCCGGCCAACGCGGCATGAAAGGATAAGCACGATGAAATGGTTGATCGACAACGCCCGCCTGGTGGACCCGGCGACCGGTAACGATACCTTCGGCGCCTTAGCGATTGCCGACGGCCGCATCGTCGCGCACTACCGCTGCGACGATCCGCTGCGCCATGCGTTTGCGGCCGACCGCGTGTTCGATGCCGCGGGCGCAGTGGTCGCGCCGGCACTCATTGACTCCTACGCTCGGCTGCGCGGACCGGTGTTTGAACCCAACGACCGGCTGGAAGCGGAACTGCGCGCGGCGGTCGCTGGCGGCATCGCGCACGTCGTCGTCGCGCCCGACACCGACCCGCCGCTCGACGAACCGGGGCTGGTGGAAATGCTGCTGGCGCGCGCGGCGCGGCTGGGGTTGGCGCAACCGCTGCCGCTGGGGGCTTTGACTCTGGGTCTTCACGGCGAACGCCTGGCCGAAATGGCGCGCCTGGCGCGTTGCGGCTGCATCGGTTTTTCGCAAGGGGACGTGCCGATGCGCGACACGCTGGCGCTGTTGCGCGCGATGCAGTATGCCGCCAGTTTCGATTTTCCCGTGTGGCTGTCGGCGATCGACCCCGACCTCTCGCCCGAAGGCGGCGCGCACGATGGCATGGTCGCAGCGCGCTTGGGACTGACGCCCATTCCGGTGGCGGCAGAAACGGTAGCGCTGACCCGGCTGCTGGAACTTGCGCATGAGGCGCAGGTGCGGCTGCATCTTGTCAACCTCTCTTCGGCGCGCGCGGTGATGCTGCTGCGACAAGCGAAAGCGCAAGGTCTGGCCGTGACCGCCAGCGTTAGTGCGCTACACCTGGCGATGACCGAGCTGGACATCGACGCGTTCGATGCCAACGCGCATGTGGTGCCACCGCTCAGAAGCCAGCGCGACCGCGACGCGCTCGCCGAAGCAGTGGCCGACGGCACGATCGAAGTGATCACCTCAAACCACACCGCCGTGGGGAGCGACGCCAAAGCGCAGCCGTTCGCAGAAAGTGCCCCTGGAGCGGCTGGGCTCGAAACGCTGCTGGGGCTGACGTTGCGCTGGGGCGAAGCGTTGGGTCTGGACCTGCCGGCCACCCTCGCGCCGGTCACGACGCGCGCCGCGCAACTGCTCGGGCGCAGCGAGCTGGGGCATCTGGGGGTAGGGGCACGCGCCGATCTGGTGGTGTTCGATCCGCACCGCGACTGGATCGTGAACACCGACACCCTCGTCGGTCCAGGGCGCAACACCCCATGGAGCGGCTTGCCGCTCAAAGGCTGGATACGCGCCACGTTCGTCGACGGGAATCTGGTCTGGCAAAGGGGATGACTAATAACTCAGCGAGTCGAACGCCTCGCGCTGGCCTTTGAGCTGCAGCGTCACTTCATTGGGCGCACAGATCGCCGTGGCACCAGCGTGCGTCAGCCACCCTTGGCGCACGCAGATCTGCCGCGGGCTGGGGTCTGAGAGCACCCGCGCCCGCCCGGGGGCGATTTCGATCACACTCACTCCCAACGTCCCCGTCACTTCGACGCGCCGTGGGGCATTCAGCGGATACTCCCCCACCACTGCCCCGCCGACCCGCACCACGGCGTGCGTGGGCGCACCGGCGGAGCGCAACCAGGCGATGGAAGCGGCGATCACCGCGAGCGCCAGCGCCAATACAACGTAATCCCCCCGGCGCAGCCAAGCGCGCCAGCGCCAGCTCATGACTCAGGCAACAACGCCGCCAACCGCGTCCGCAGCGCCGCGCGCTCCTGCGGCGCCACTTCCACCCGCACGCGTTTGTCGCGCGCGCGTTCGCCGCTGGCAATCGTCAAGGTGCGCTGCGGCACGTCCAGCGTTTCCGCTAGCCACGTCAGCAACGCCGCGTTGGCTTTGCCCTCCAGCGCCGGCGCTGCCAGCCGCACTTTCAGCGCCTCGCCATAGTACCCGGCCACACCGCTTTTCTTCGCGCCGGGCTGCACGTGCAGCGCCAGCACGAAACCCGATGCCGTTTCCGACCACCAACGCATCGTCATCACGCCAGCGCCGCGAGCAATCCCCGCATCAGCGCAAAACGCGCTTCCATGCCGACGATGGCCAGCAACTGCAACCCCAGCAGCAACACCACCGGACTGAGGTCGATGCCGCCCACCACCGGCACAAAGCGTCGGATCGGGTTGAGGAACGGATCGGTGAGCGCGTGCAGCACCGGCGCCAAGGGCGCCCGCGGTTGCAGCCAGCTCATCAGCACCGAGGCGATCACCAGCCAGAAAATGAGATGCCCCAGAACGAAGAGTGCCTCGATCGCGCCCCCCACGATCATCACCACCGCCACACTCAGTAACGGCAGGCTAGCGATGTGCCCCAGTACCGCGAATTTCAGCACGATTAGTGTGGCTTGAGCTGCCCAGGCCAGAAAAACGCTCGGCCAATCGAGCTGGGTGGGAGGCAACCAACGCCGCAGCGGCCGGTGCGCCCATTCGGTGGCGGCGCGCACGAACGCCCCGCCGGGAGCGAAGAAAGAGATCCGCTGCCAGCGCATCAAAAAGGCCAACCAAAACAGCGCCGTCAAGCCGTTGAACAACGTGCCAAACAAAAGATCGAACACAGAGGCGCTCATCTCATCCCCCTGCAGCGAGCTCTTCGGCGCGGCGACGCGCTGCCGCCACCGCGGCAGTCAGCGCATCGGCCCAGGCGCGTTCCTCCAACACCTTCAACGCCGCTGCCGTCGTGCCGCCAGGGGAAGTGACGCGCTGGCGCAACACCTCGAACGGCTCGACACTGGCCTCAGCGAGCTTCGCAGCACCCGAGAGCGTAGCCAACGCCAGCCGCCGCGCTGCCGCTACGGAAAATCCCTGAGCGGTTGCCGCGCGCTCCAGCGCTTCGAGAAACAAAAAGACGTACGCCGGGCCGCTGCCGGAAATCGCGGTGACCGCATCGATCAGCGGCTCGGCGTCGACCCACAGGACTTCACCCACCGAGGCGAGCAACTTGTCAATCTGCGCGCGCGCATGTGCTTCCACGTTTGGCGGCGCATACACCCCGGTGATGCCCGCGCCCACCAGCGCTGGAGTGTTGGGCATCGCCCGCACCACCGGCGCCGATTCACCCAACCATGCCTGCAAGCGCGCGATCGGCACCCCGGCCATGATCGACAACACCACTGCCCGCCGCAACCGCCCGGCCAGCGGCGGCACTGCCTCGGGTGCCACCTGCGGTTTGACCGCGAGCACAACAAGATCGGTTTCGAAAAACCCGTCATCGATCACCGGCAGCGCGGTGACGCCAAAACGCTGCTCAAGCGTCCGTCGTCGGTCGGGATTGGGGTCGACCACCTGCACATGTTGCGGCAACACCACGCGCCGGTCGATCACTCCGCCCAGCAACGCTTCGGCCATGTTGCCGCCACCCAAAAAACTCAACCGCATTGCCGCTTCTCCTCGTCGTTGTGTTCCATGCCGTTTGCCCTACCCCGGGGCAGGTTCTTTTCCCGAACTCGAGCTTTTGCGGGGGTTTGCCGCTGCTCTATCCGCCGCTGGGCGATGACCGCCAGGCAAGGCGCACTCGTTGTTTTCAAACGATGCAAAGCCCTCACCGCCGTGCCGCAGGCCGCTTGCCAAACAGCGCCGTACCGAGGCGCACGTGCGTAGCGCCTTCGGCGATCGCCCAGCGCCAATCGGCGCTCATGCCCATCGACAGCGCCCACAGCGGCAGGCCCGCGGCGCACAACGCCTCCCGCAACGCCCGCAGCTGGCCAAAACGCGCCCGTGCCGCCGCTTCGTCCAGTCCCGGCTCCGGAATCGTCATCAGCCCCACCAGCTCCAGGCGCGGCAGCTCGGCGATCCTCTGCGCCAGCGCCGGTGCCTGTTCAGGACTCACCCCGGCTTTACTCGCCTCAGCGCTGAGATTGACCTCGATAAACACCTTGAGCGGCGGACGCGTCGCGGGACGTTGGACACTGAGCCGCTCGGCAATCACCAAGCGATCCAGCGAATGCACCCAGTCGAAATGCTCGGCGATCGCGCGCGTCTTGTTGCGCTGGATCGGCCCGATGAAATGCCATTCGATCGCGCAATCGGCGAGTTCGGCCTGCTTGGCAAGCGCCTCCTGCACGTAGCTTTCCCCAAAAACCCGTTGTCCGGCGGCATAAGCGGCGCGCAGCGCCTTAGCGGGCTGGGTCTTACTCACCGCCACCAGCGTCACTTCCGCAGGATCCCGCCCAGCGGCGCGCGCGGCGGCATCGATCTGCGCACGTAAAGCGCACACCCGTTCGGCGATCGTGGTTTCCGATGACCGTTTCTCGCTCGTCTCGAGGCACTGGCCCCTCTGACTGAGCTCGCCAAAATCATTGGGTTCGGGGGTCTCGTTCCTCATTGCGTTCATCGCTCGATCCGCCCGGTGCCTGTGGCTGGCGCCGGTACGGTATTCTTCCGCCTTTGGTCTAGTATATCATCGCCTCGAGCCTGATCACGGAGCCCGGACATGGACATCGCCGAACTCTTGGCCTTTGCCGTCAAAAACAAAGCCTCTGACCTGCACCTGTCGGCCGGCTTACCGCCGATGCTGCGCATCCACGGCGACATGCGCCGCGTCAATCTGCCGCCGCTTGCCGACGCCGACGTCAAGGCGCTCGTTTATGACATCATGAATGACGCGCAGCGCAAAACCTTCGAAGCCAATCTGGAAGCGGATTTTTCCTTCGCCATCCCCAACCTGGCCCGGTTTCGCGTCAACGCGTTCATTCAAAACCGCGGCATGGGCGCGGTATTTCGCACCATCCCGAGCAAAGTGCTCACCCTCGAAGAACTGGATGCCCCACCGGTATTCAAGGACATCTGCGACCAGCCGCGCGGCGTGGTGCTGGTGACCGGTCCCACCGGTTCGGGGAAATCCACGACACTGGCGGCCATGATCGATTACCTCAACAGCACGCAACCGCTGCACATCCTGACCATCGAAGACCCGATCGAATTCGTGCACGAGTCGAAAAAGTCGCTCATCAACCAGCGCGAAGTGCACCGCGACACGCTCTCGTTCGAAAACGCCCTGCGCTCGGCACTGCGCGAAGACCCGGACGTGATCCTGGTGGGCGAGATGCGCGACCTCGAGACGATTCGCCTGGCGCTCACCGCCGCCGAAACCGGGCACCTGGTGTTTGGCACGCTGCACACCTCCTCAGCTGCCAAAACGATTGACCGGATCGTCGACGTCTTTCCCGCCGCGGAAAAAGACATGGTGCGCACAATGCTCTCTGAGTCGCTGCGCGCGGTGATCTCGCAGGCGCTGCTCAAACGCAAAGACGGCCAAGGGCGGGTGGCGGCACACGAGATCATGATCGGCACGCCGGCAATCCGCAACCTCATCCGCGAAAACAAAGTCGCGCAGATGTACTCGATCATCCAGACGAGCCAGGCAGTAGGGATGCAAACGCTCGATCAGTGCCTGCAAAAGCTGGTGCAGCGCCAGATCGTCGACGTCGAGGAAGCGCGGGCGTATGCGGTCAACAAAGACGCGTTCCGCTGAGCTGGCGCTGACTTCAGGTCGCGGAACAGGCTATTCAGGGTCCTGGCACCTTACCTGTCCCTCGCGATCGCCCCGTTGGGTATTGACCGTTCCCGCCCCGTGACCACTCGAGGATCCCACGATGCAACGCGAACAAGCGCTCAAATTCATCACCGATCTGCTGCGCCGCATGCGCGAAAAAAACGGTTCGGACCTGTTCATCGCGCCGGAGTTTCCCCCGGCGATCAAAATCGACGGCGCGGTGCAACCGCAATCCACCCAGCCGCTCACTGCCGCACACACCGCCGCGATCGCGCGTGCGGTAATGAACGACCGGCAGGTCGCCGAATTCGAAGCGACCAAAGAGTGCAATTTCGCGATTTCCCCGGCCGGCATCGGCCGCTTTCGCGCCAACGCCTATTTGAGCAAAGGGGGGGTGGCGCTGGTGTTTCGCACCATCCCCGACAAAATTCCCACGCTCGATGAACTCAACCTGCCGTCGGTACTCAAAGACATTGCGATGGTCAAGCGCGGCCTGGTGATTTTCGTCGGCGGCACTGGCACCGGCAAGAGTACGTCGCTGGCTGCGCTCATCGACTGGCGCAACACCCACAGCCGTGGTCACATCATCACCATCGAGGACCCGATCGAATTCGTGCACCCGCACAAAAACTGCCTCGTGTCGCAACGAGAGATTGGCATCGACACCGACAGCTGGGAAGCGGCACTCAAAAACACGCTGCGGCAGGCGCCCGACGTGATCATGATGGGCGAGATCCGCGACCGCGAAACCATGGAATTCGCGATCGCGTTTGCTGAGACCGGTCATCTGTGCCTGGCCACTTTACACGCCAACAGCGCCAACCAGGCGATCGATCGCATCATTAACTTCTTCCCCGAAGACCGGCGCCAGCAACTGCTGATGGACCTGTCGCTCAATTTGCGCGCGATGGTATCGCAGCGGCTCATCCCGCACGCCTCTGGACAGGGACGCGTTGCCGCGGTGGAAATCATGATCAACTCGCCGCTCATTGCCGATCTCATCTTCAAAGGGGAGATCGCTGAGATCAAAGATGTGATGCGCCGCTCGCGCGAGCTGGGCATGCAAACGTTCGACCAAGCGCTGTTCGACCTCTACGAAGCCGGATTGATCCGCTATGAGGATGCGCTGCGTTTTGCCGATTCGGTCAATGATCTGCGGTTACAGATCAAGCTGCACAGCAAGCGCTCCGACAAACCTGACGTGCAGGCCCCCACGGGCATCGACATTTTGTAAAGCGCTCATCACCCAGTGTTATCCTGCCGCGGTCGCGGCATGCTCGCGCCAGGGGCCGGCGCGCAGCGGATAGCGCAGCAGTTTCGCCGCCAGCGCCCCTTGGTACAGCGTCCATTTCCCCTGGGGACGCAACCCCAGGTGTTTGGGAAACTCGGGGTCGGCGGTGAGAAAATGCGCCGTCCACCCGGCCCAGCGGCGCTTCAAGGCATCCCCCAAGCGCGGATACCACTCACAAAGCGCCGTCTGTTCTTCTAACCGCACGCCATACGGAGGATTCGCGACCCAAAAGCCCGTCGGCAGCGGCGGGACGCTGTCTTCGGCCGCCACCACTTCCCAGGTCACCGGCACCTCGAACGGCAACGCCGCGACGTTGCGCTGCGCTGCCGCAAGCGCTGCGGCGTCGCGATCGCGCCCAAAAAGCGGTGGCAGCCGCACGGGATCGGCGCGCTTTCTGGCTTGCTGTTGCAACCGCTGCCACAAGGGGCGATCCAGCCCCGACCAGCGTTCGAAAGCAAACGCGCGTGCTCCCCCCGGCGGCCAGTTGGCGGCAATGAGCGCCGCTTCCAGCAAAAACGTGCCGCTGCCACACATCGGATCGAGCAGCGGCCCCTTCGGCGTCCAGCCGATCAGACGCAAGATGCCCGCGGCGAGATGTTCCTTGATGGGTGCCGCGACTTTCGCGACCTTGAAGCCGCGCTGATAGAGGGGCGCGCCGCTGCTGTCCCAATAAACGCGCACCCACCCCGCCTGCCAGAACACCACCACGCGCACATCGGGATCGGTTTTGTCCACGCTCGGCCGCCGACCGAAGTCGGCGCGCATCGCATCGCAAATCGCATCTTTGCATCGCAGCACCAAAAAGGGCACCGCATCCGGCGTTTCCCCTTGCGCCAGCACATCCACCCGCAGCGTCTGATCGGGGGTAAGCCAATCGCGCCAACGCACCTGCCGCAGCAAACGGTACAGCTCCGTTGCCCCAGCGCCGTGCCCCTGCGCCACCTCGACCAACACCCGCGACGCCAGACGGCTTTCCAGGTTGGCACGCAGCCATGCCGTCATGTCGCCCTGCCAGGCCACCCCACCGGGTACCGGGCGCGTCTCGCTTGCCCCCAGCGCGCGCAGCTCTTCGGCGAGCAACGCTTCCAGTCCGCGGGGACAAGGACAGAAAAGACGAAAAGTCGTCATCGACGCGGGCATTCAAACCGCCTCGGTCAGCGGGCCGCACGGAGCATTTTTCTGCCCCAGCAGTAAGACGCTGCCTTGTGCCATGCCTTCACGCCGCTGGCCGCGTGCCGCTTCGCGCCATGCGCCGCCCTCATTCGGGCGCCCCCAACACACCGTGCTTTTACCACCCATGCCCCGTGTGCTTCTCTGTTCCTTTGTGCCGCCGCTGCACGAACACCTTGCCACCGATACATCACTCGCCGTCAAAAAACTCAAAACGGTTTGCCCACCACCAGCCACACCACCACCAGCATCACCAACACCGGCACCTCATTGAACACTCGGTACCAGGTGGGCGAGCGCGTGTTTTGCTCTGCCGCAAACGCCGCGAGCAGTCGGCCGCAGTACCAGTGATACCCCATCAAGCCGACCACCAGAAGCGTCTTGGCGTGCAACCAGCCGCCCGCAAACCCAAAACCGAACCACAACCACAACCCCAGCGCGATCGCCGGCACAGCCAAAATCGTCATGAAGCGGTAGAGCTTGCGCGCCATCAACAGCAGCCGCTCGCGCGCCGCCGGATGCGTCTCCATTGCCAGGTTCACGAAAATGCGCGGCAGATAGAACAAGCCGGCAAACCACGAAGCGATGAACACGATGTGCAGCGTCTTGACCCAAACGTAGGCGGAACTCACGGTAAGCCTCCAGACACCATACCACGCCTGGGCGATGGTACCACGTTGCCTCGGTTGGCCGCCTGCCTTGTCTGTTCCATCCCTCGGCCACGAAACCTCGTTTCTACGAACCGACGAGCCGTTTCAAAAAACCCTTGGCAAAGCTCAAGATCGGACGCGCTCTCGTCGGCGACGAACATGAGTTTTGATTCAGATCAAAGCATTTTGTTTTTCTTATACACTAAAATAAAGCCCTTATTCCAAGAAGGAGATGACGATGCCCACTTTGCCTCCCCTTGATCGTCGACGCTTTCTGCAGTTCCTCGCGGCGGGTTCCAGCGGTTTGCTCTTGCCCGCCACCGTGCGTGCTGAAGAAAAAGTGCGCACCAACGCTCGCATCGTGATCGCGGGCGCTGGCGCCGCGGGGCTTGCTGCAGCCAACCGCCTGGTGGCCCGCCTGGACGGCGCCAAAATCACTGTCATCGACGCCAAGACCGAACATTGGTACCAACCGGGATTTACGCTCGTGGCGGCCGGCATCAAAGCCCCGAGCTATGTCGTACCCGGCAAAACCAGCGATTTTCTGCCCAAAGGTGTGGAATGGATCCAGGCGCGCGTCGCCGAGTTCGATCCCGACGGCAACAAGGTGGTCACCGACAAAGGCCAGACCGTGCCGTATGATTACCTCATCGTCGCCACCGGCCTGGTGCTTGACTACGACGCAATCCCTGGCATGGACGTGAATCAGATCGGCAAGAATGGGCTGGGCAGCGTCTATCACAGTCCGGAGAAAGCGTTTCTGACCGGCAAAGCCATCCAGGAATTCACCGACAAAGGCGGGGTGGGCGTGTTCCTGCGCCCGGCCACCGAGATGAAATGCGCCGGCGCACCGCTCAAAGTCACGCTGATCACTGAAGACTGGCTCACGCGCAAAGGCACGCGCAGCAAATCTCAGGTACGCTATTTTGCGCCGCAAAAGGCACTTTTCAGCGTACCCATCGTCTCGGAAAAAGTGCGCATGATCTTTCGCACGCGCAACATCGAAGCCAACTATGAACACACGCTGCAAAGCATCGACCTGGGCAAACGCATTGCGGTGTTCAAGACCCCGGACGGTCCGGAGGAAATTTCCTACGATTTCATTCACGTGATCCCACCGATGAAAGCCCCCGATGCCGTGCGCAACAGCCCGCTGCCATGGCAAAGCGGCCCGTGGGGACAAGAAGGCTGGGTCGAGGTTGAAAAGACCAACCTGCGGCACAAGCGCTATCGCAACGTGTTTGCCGTCGGGGACATCGCCGGAGTCCCCAAAGGCAAGACCGCGGCCAGCGCCAAATGGCAAGTGCCGGTGGCCGTGGATCACATCGTTGCCGATCTGGCGGGTTACGTTTCGCCAGAGACCTACAACGGCTATACCTCCTGCCCCCTGATCACGCGGCTCGGACGCGCGATGCTCATCGAGTTTGACTACGACAACAACCTGATCATGTCCTTCCCCGGCATCATCGCGCCGCTCGAGGAGCTATGGACGTCGTGGGTGATGAAGACAATGGCGTTGAAACCGACATATATATCGATGCTGCGTGGTAAAGCCTAAAGGGTTGTGCCGGGCAAAGCCGCCGCAATCGGCAAAGCGCTTGCTTGCCCGGCGCAAAGAACAGTCGAACAGAAAACCGACACAAGGAGTCAAAGATGAAAGAACACGATTTGGCCGTCTATTGGGCGGTGTTTTATGAAATGATGGGCGTGTGGCTGTGGATCCTTCTGGCGATCGCGATCGTTGCGATCGGCGCCTTTGTCACTGTGCTGCAACTGGAAAAGCGCCTGCATGCGCGCCGCTTTGTCTATGCGCAAACGTTGGGCATATTGCTCGGCGGGCCGTTGGCGCTCATCATCATGGCCAA
>FWPV01012007.1_pt1 | contig 13529 bp, 11 predicted proteins | sample 2228371 | NCBI WGS metagenome assembly FWPV01 (sample SAMEA103939776, study PRJEB20133) | metagenome | reverse complement strand
AAGGTTGCCCCTGGGATAGGGCGCAAACTAAAGAGAGCCTCAAAAAGTTTCTGCTCGAAGAATCTTACGAGGTTCTGGAGGCCATCGAAGAAAAGGATGCGCAAAAATTAAAAGAAGAATTAGGCGACTTGCTCTTACAAATTATCTTCATTTCCCGCATTGCTGAAGAAAATGGAGAATTCAGTTTCCCCGATGTGGTGCGTACCTTAATTAGGAAACTTTTACGCCGCCATCCCCATGTCTTCCCCTCTCCTGGCTCCCCGCCGCAAAAGGAGCGAATTCAAGATCCCGCCGCTGTAGCCAGACTATGGCAAGAGATAAAAAAAAATGAAAAAGCACATTCCCCCTCCTCCGTCCTCGATGGTCTTCCTCTCTCCCTGCCTGCTTTGGAGCGGGCTCAGCGTCTTTCGGCTAAGGCAGCGCAAGTAGGATTTGATTGGCCGAACGTAAAAGAAGTCTGGCGAAAAGTAAGAGAAGAAATTGCTGAATTAAAAAAGGCCGAAAAGAGTCAATCTCCAGAAAGCATCCAAGAAGAATTTGGTGACCTTTTATTCACCCTGGTAAACTGGGCTAGGTTTAAAGGTTTTTCAGCCGAGGAAGCCCTGCGCCAGGCCAATCGACGTTTTACGCGGCGCTTCCAGCAGTTGGAGTTAGAGATAAAAAGAAAGAAGAGCACGTGGTCTGCTTTTTCCTTAGCTGAATTAGACGAACTTTGGCATAAGATTAAAAAAACGGAAAAATAATCAAGCCCACCTTTCGCTCATTCAAGCCATTAAACTGTTAGAAGTCTTCTTTATTCCTTTTTATGGAAGGTAGTCATCACCTGCGCTGGTCCCGCTAGAAGGAACATCTCCACCGCGGCCATTGCTTTTTCTACAGTCGGCCGCAACGCCGCTTGTTCTTCCAAAGTCAAAGGAGTTAGTAGGTAATGAACAATATCTTGTGGGGAGCCTGAAGGCCTGCCGATCCCCATTTTTAACCGCAGAAAATTGTCACTTCCTAAAGCTTCGATTATCGATCTGACTCCCTGGTGTCCGCCATGCCCGCCACGCCAGCGCAGGCGGATTGTTCCTGGGGGTAAGTCAAGATCATCATGGAGAACGAGGAGATCATCAAGGGCCAGATGAAAAAAATCCACTAATCCCCGCACGGCCTCGCCTGAAAGGTTCATAAAAGTCATTGGTTTGGCCAAGCAGACCTCTTCCTCGCCAAATTTTCCCGCTCCATAAACACATCTATTTCTTCTCTGCCTTAAAGCAATGCCCCATTTGCGTCCTAAGTTCTCAACCAAACAAAAGCCTAAGTTGTGGCGCGTCCATCGAAAAGGGCGCCCGGGATTCCCCAGGCCCACAATTAATTTCACCCCCGCTCCTCAGCCAGAATTTATTCTTTTTCTTTAGGCTCCGCTTCGGAACCAGCTTTTTTCTCGCCAATCCTTTCAGGCTGGGCCACTTCCTTTGCTGCCTCAGCGGAAACAATTTCTTCGTACTTCGCTTCGGAAATTGGTGGCACTACGCTAGCCACGGTAAAATTCGTTTCGGCCACGATCTCGTATTTAGGTGAGCGAGGAATATCCAGAACATGCATAGAATCTCCAATTTTCAAGTTGCTCACATCTACGTCAATGGATTCGGGAATTTCCAGGGGCAGACAGCGAATCCGTATTTCTCGCCGTGGTTGTTCCAGAATTCCCCCGGCTTTCACCCCTTCTGGTTTACCGATTAGGCGAATCGGAACCTCCACCTCTACTTTCTTATCCATAGCCACGGCATAGAAATCAGCATGAAGGTAGGTCCTTTGGATGGGATGGATTTGCACCTCTTTAAGCATTACTACCTTTTTTTCTACTATTTCGTTATTGGGCTGCTTTATTTTTAATTCAATCAACGTATTTTCGCGGGCCCCGCTGCTTAGTATTTTCTTTAAATCTGTGGCTCGCAAACATAAATAATAACTTTCTATCCCCGGACCATAGAGGACGGCCGGTATTTTCCCTTCCCGGCGTAAGCGATGCGCTGCCCCTTTCCCTTTTTCTGCCCGCCAGAAAACTTCTAATTCTTTGAGTTCCATTACTCCTCCTTTAAACAAACAAAGAACTTACGGATTCGTTACAATGAATTCTCTTTATGGCCTCCGCCAGAAGTTTAGCAACGGATAATACCTTAAATTTGGAATTCCCGAGAGCTTCCGGTTTAAGCGGTATAGTATTAGTTACCGTTACTTCTTCGATTATGGATGAATTAATTCTCTCTATTGCTGGTCCAGATAAAACTGGATGAGTGCAGCAAGCGACGACTCGCTTGGCCCCTTTCGAGCCCAATGCCGAAGCTGACTCGATCAAAGTTCCGGCTGTATCTACGATATCATCAAGAATAATAGCCTGTAATCCTTCGACTTCGCCAATAATATTCATAAATTTAGCTACATTGGGACCTTCCCGACGCTTATCGATAATAGCTAATTTAGCCTTCAGTCTTTTAGCAAAGGCCCGAGCTCTTTCCACCCCTCCGGCATCTGGAGAAACAATCACCAGGTCTCCTTGAAATCGCGAGCGAATATAATCCAAGAGCACGGGAGCGGCAAAAAGATGATCTACAGGAATATTGAAAAAACCTTGTATTTGCCCAGCATGGAGGTCCATAGTCAATACCCGGTTGGCCCCGGCTGTGGTGATCAAATCGGCCACCAGTTTAGCGGTAATGGGTGCCCGGGGAGATACTTTTCGATCTTGGCGAGCATAGCCATAATAGGGGAGCACCGCCGTTATCCGGCTAGCTGAGGCTCTTTTCAAAGCATCAATCATGATTAAGAGCTCCATCAGATTAGTATTTCCCGGAGTACAGGTGGACTGGATCACGAAAACATCCATACCGCGCACACTCTCATCTATATCTACCTGGATTTCGCCATCACTAAAATTGCGCACGCTTGCTTTGCCTAAAGGAGTACCCAAAATATTACAGATCTCCAAGGTAAGAGGTAAATTAGAATTCCCGGAAAAGATGCGGAGAGTATTCATAAATTAATCGTCTCCATCTCTTTAAAAAAATTGGCTGGGGCGGGAGGATTCGAACCTCCGCATGCGGGTTCCAAAGACCCGTGTCTTACCGCTTGACGACGCCCCAGTCTAATCTCGGAAATTATTTATAAGGCCAATCAACAATCTTCGTCTCGCAGCCCCTGCGCTAAAAATACCTTCCATCCTGAGGGGAGAGCCATCTTCTGGGCCACGCTCTCTGCTTCCTCCTTAGAAGAAAATAAACCATAAACCGCTGGCCCACTGCCACTCATCAAAGCTCCCCGCGCTCCTTCTTCTAACAGCTTCTTTTTTATTATAGCCAATTCCGGATATTTTTGAAAAGCCACTTTTTCTAAATCATTTTCCAGGAAAGGCAAGAGGTCTTCTATTTGGACATATTCTTTAGGCCTTTCTCTTGGGGGCTGATTTTTTTCGGCCAATTCATCAAAGGCTGCATAAGCCCAGGAAGTAAAAATAGGCCATGGTGGTACTAAAAGCAAATACCATAGATTGGCCGGCAAAATAACCGGAGTTAACTTTTCTCCTCTACCTTCAGCTAAGGCGGGTTTTCGGCCAATGAAGAAGGGGACATCCGCCCCTAACTTCATCCCCAGGGCTTGCAAATATTCTTTACTCCATTTCATTTTTAGAATCTCATTTAAGCCCATGAGCACGCCCGCCGCATCGCTACTTCCCCCGCCTAAGCCGGCAGCCACAGGAATTCTTTTCTTCAAGTGCACCCGCACTCCTTTATCAAAACCAGCGGCTCGGAGAAAAATTTGCGCCGCCCGCCCAGCCAAGTTATCTAAACCCTGAGGAACATCTGCTCCTTCTGGAACTAATTCGATACCCTTCTCTGTAAGTTCTATTTCCACTTCGTCAAAAATACTAATACGTTGCATTAAAGAACAAATCTCATGATAACCATCACTTCTCTTTTGAAGAATGCGCAGAGAAAGATTTACTTTGGCCGGGGCTAAGATTCTCATCTCTCTTGAGGAGCCCGCATCGTTAAGTAAATACTCCGCTCGCCGCGTTTCACGAGGAGGCGAATAATATCTCCCTTTTTTATCTTACTCAAGGCAGCTTGATAGTCACTTAATTTGGAGATAGGCCTTCCATTAATTTCGCGAATAACGTCTCCCCGGCGGAGACCAGCTTCCTCAGCCACTCCTCCGGGTTCGATATCACTTACGATGACTCCCGTGGTTTCTTTTAAGCGGAGCTGACGGGCCAAATCCGGCGTTATCTCCTGCACCGACATACCTAAATCAAATTGAGCTTTTTCTATCGGGGGCGTAATCTCTTCCTTCAATTCCCCGACTTTAACTTTGAGGGTCAGAGGTTTTCCTTCCCGAATTACCCCTACTTCAACTTCTTTACCCACTGGCGTGGCCGCCACAATCTTGGGTAGATCATTCATTTCATCAATATCTTTGCCATTAAACTTGACAATTACATCTCCGCGGCGAATTCCTGCTTGTTCAGCAGCACTCCCGGGCAAAACCTCTGCCACCAGTGCCCCTTTATCCTTTTCCAAGCCAAAGGATTTGGCCAATTCTGGGGTTAATTTCTGCACATAAACGCCGATGCCCCCTCTGGTCACTCGCCCTTTCTTTTTTAGTTGAGGAATTATCTCTTTGGCCATATTAATGGGAATGGCAAAACCGATGCCCTGGCCCGAGGCCACAATTGCTGTGTTTATGCCCACCACTTCCCCGCGGATATTAAATAATGGACCCCCACTATTGCCTGGATTAATGGAAGCATCCGTTTGGATAAAGTCATCATAGGGGCCAGAGCCAATAACTCTTCCTTTGGCACTAACAATGCCCACCGTTACGGTATGGGCCAAACCAAAGGGATTGCCAATTGCCATCACCCATTCGCCTATTTCCAGTTTATCAGAATCACCCAATTCCACCACTGGTAAATCTTTGGCCCCTTTTATTTTTATTAAAGCAATATCCGTCTTCGGGTCCCGCCCCACGACTTCGGCAGGGAATTCCTTTTCATTGGAAAGACGGATCCTGATTTCGCTGGCCCCTTCAATTACATGATTATTGGTAATTATATGCCCTTCTTCGTCAATGATAAACCCGGACCCCAAAGAACGTTGGACATAATCTCTTTGCGGCAAGTCTCCAAAGAATCTTTCCCAAAATTCTTCCCCGAAAAAGTCTCGGAAAGGATCTCTTTCCCGGAAAAAGGGGGAAAAATGGCGGAACACTCTGCCCCCGCCTTTAACCACTTTAGTAGTACTTATATTCACCACTCCCGGTTTCACTTTTTTGGCTAATTCCACGAATATATTGGATGCCCAATAACTTGTCGGCGGAGTGGAAGAGGAAGGCTCGGTTTTCTTGGCTAAAAGGTTGATATTTTTGGTAGGTGTAAGATCCAAACGCTCGGCGATTAGAACTCCGCCAAGCAAAGCTACGATAGCGATAACAATTAATACACCCAGACCAAATTTTTTAGGTGTTCTCCCTATTATTTCATTTGGATAGTACATTTTCTCCTCCGTCTTTTCGTTCCCCGGAAGAGCTTTGGCAAACTTCCTTAAGTCACCTCTTCAGAAAATTTAATCTTTTACTTCCCGCACGTACCGCCAGCGCAAATCTGTAAGGATGTTTTCAATTAGTTTCTCTTCTTCCGGAGTTAAGTTCCCTTTAGTCTTTTCTTTGAGCATACCCAAAATGTCAATGGTCTGTTTAGCCAAGGGAAGATTTTTTTCCCGTTTATTAGTCGTGGGGTCAGGAACTTCACCCAAATGAAGGAGGGCCGAAGTACTCAAAGAAAATATAAAAGAAGCAAAATCGATCTCCGGAAGCGGAGGCGCAGCAGATTTCTCCTCTCTTTTTTCCTCCCCGGTCTCTACCCTCTTTTCCTGACCCTCCTGGTGGGCCATAACCCTTCGATCCCTTACGGTGAAGCCCTTTTTTTCTTCTTTCTCTTCCATAGCCAACCTCAAAGACCTTTTGCTTTTAAAAATATTATAGCAATTTTTTCTGAAATTATCTGGCCACCTTCTACCTGACCTCTTTCTTTATTCCGCTCATATATTTATACGCGTAGAAGATTCGTTGCAGGACTGTCAAGTTCGTTAAAATAGCCAAAATCCAGATAATCACCTCCATGATTTGGGGGATAGCTGCTCCCAAAAATATTAATATAATCCGCTCCGGCCTCTCTAAAATACCCACATTGCATTGCGGCATGTATAACTCGGCTTTGGCCCGGGCATATGGAATTAGGGCTGTACCCATTAAACTCAGCCCCAGTAAAATTTGATAGAGAATTGCCTTCTGCTGCGCGTAAAAAATTAATAAACCAATCAATAAACTAAGGTCGGAGTAACGGTCGAGCACGGAATCCAAAAAAGAACCAAAGTTACTTGTTTCGCCGCAATTCCGGGCGACTGCTCCATCCATAATATCAAAAAAACCCGCCAGCAAAATTAAACTCGCCCCCTGCAGCCACTCTCCTACAGCCAAAGCCCAAGCCGCTAAACCATTTAAGCCGAGCCCAATTAAAGTCAAAGTATTGGGCTTTATCCCCATTCTCTGGATTAGGCGGGATGTATTATAAAGATAGGGATCGAGGCGATCCCCAATCTTGGCCTTGAGCATAGATGAATACGACCTATCTCTCCCGCAGGCCTTGGATGAATTCTTCCAGCATCTGGCGACCCAAGGAATCTGGGACTTGCACGGGGGGATGCTTCATTGCATATGCCGAAACAGCAGTTAGCGGACCTCCAATTTTTCTCTCCCTGGCTAATTTACAACATCTAATAGCATCAATGGTCACCCCTGCACTATTAGGAGAATCTTCTACCGATAAGCGCAACTCCAGGTTTAAAGGTACTCCACCAAAGCCTCGCCCTTCGATTCTTAAAAAGCAAACCTTATTGTCTTTTTGCCAGGGAACATAATCACTTGGCCCAATATGGATGTCCTGGGGGTTTAAAGGAACGTCAAGAAGAGACTGGATAGCTTCCGTCTTAGAAATTTTTTTAGAACGAAGACGGTTTTGGTTGAGCATGTTTAAGAAATCTGTATTTCCACCAGTGTTCAATTGATAAGTGCGATCGATCTTAACTCCGCGATCGATAAAGAGCTGCGTTAAAGTTCGATGGAGGATGGTCGCTCCTAATTGCGCTTTAACGTCATCACCGACTATGGGAATCTGACGCTCGGCGAAACGCCGCCCCCATTCCGGATCAGAGGCGATAAAAACGGGAATGCAATTAATAAAACTCACGCCGGTATTCAAGCAACATGTGGCATAAAATTTTGTGGCCTCTTCTGAGCCCACGGGCAGGTAGTTTAAGAGGATCTCCGCTCCACTATCCCGCAATACCTTCTCTACGTCACAAGGCTTCTCCTCCGCCAAAACAAATGTCTGCTCCTCAGGGTAATTTAGCATGTGGGGAGAGACACCATCAAGAACATGCCCCATCTGGACTATGGTGCGGGAATTAGAAATTCGGGGACTAAATACCTTCGTACAATTGGGCAAGGCAAAAATGGCTTCATTTAACGGCTTGCCCACTTTGCGTTTGTCCACGTCAAAGGCGGCCACTACTTCGATGTCCCCAGGCTGATAACCGCCTAGATCATAGTGCATTAAACCTAATTTTTCAGTACCTTCGTGCTGCCGATAATACTCTATTCCCTGAACTAAAGAGCTGGCACAATTGCCCACACCCACAATTGCAATCCTTATCTTCTCCATTTAATCAGCCCTTTCTGCAGGAATCTTTTTTATTCCCACGGAAAAACTTATTATTCCGCAAAAATTATATAAATTAATTTTTATTGGCGCTCCTCTGCGCTAATTTTTTTAATTCCAAGTAATGATTATTTCTTTATCTTGCACATCCGCCAAAAATCTTGATCCCTCTTTCCAATGCAGAGTGAGGGGAATCTTTATCTTCTCATCTATTCTCCTCTTTAAAAACCTGGCCCCGTATTTCAAACTGAAGCCTATTTCCACAATTAGGTCTAAAGCCGCTTCTGTGTATCGAAAATCTTTCCCAAAATTAACCAAATTTTCTTGAATACGGGCTAAGTAGCGGCGGGCAATCTCCTTCACCTCTTCCCGCGTCAAGGGGGCAAAGACAATGAGGTCATCTATCCGGTTCAGAAATTCCGGTGAAAAATGATTTTCCACTTCTTTTAAGATGGCTCTTTTTATTTCCCCTATCTGTTGCCCTTCTTGAAGGAAGCCCATGGGCTTCATAAATTTCTTGAATTCATCTGAACCCAGGTTAGAAGTCATGATAATTATTGTGTCACTAAAATATACCTTTTTACCCCGGCCATCAGTCAAGAATCCTTCATCAAATACTTGTAAAAAGAGATTGAGCACATGGGGATGAGCTTTCTCTACTTCATCCAAGAGGACGACCGTATAAGGATTATCCCTTACTTGATTAGTTAAAACCCCACCCCGTTCCGAACCAACGATTCCCCTGGGCATTCCGATAAGTTTATCCACGGAGATCGCCCCGTCTTGATATTCGGACATATCAATCCGAACCATTTTCTTTTCGTCGCCGAAAAGGAATTCCGCCAAGGCCTTAGCCATCTCCGTCTTGCCCACTCCCGTTGGTCCCAAAAAGAGGAGCACTCCGTCGGGTCTTTCATAATTTTCCTTCAATGGGCCTTTATTCAGGCGCAAATTACGCGCTAAAGCGGCAATGGCCTCCTTCTGCCCCACCACTCTTTTGGCCAGGATCTCTTCCATATTTTTAAAACGGTCGGTTGTATCCCGGAAAACCATCTCCCGGGGAATGCGCGTCTCTTGGGAAATAACTTGAATAATATCTTCTGCTAAAACTGGCCGACCACTATTTTCAATCTCCACTTTAACGGAAGCCGTGTCCAACCAATTAATTGCCTTATCCGGGAGACGGAGGTTATGCTGGTAGCGGGGAGCCATTTCTAAGGCCATCTCAATTGCTTCATCGCTGATTTTTACGGAATAATTTCTCTCTAAACGGGGCCGAATGCCGCGCAAGATTCGCCGGGCTTCTTCTTTGCTTGGCTCCTGAATATGAATTACCCGAAATCTTCTGGCTAAGGCTTCATCCTCCGCAATATGAATCTTATATTCGCTGGCTGTGGTCGCCCCAATCATCTGGACTTCTCCCCGAGCTAAAGAAGATTTGAAGATGGTCGCTGCATCCGTAGGTACCCCCAAGGCCGACCCAGCCCCGATCAAAGTATGGGCTTCGTCAACAAATAAAATAAGATTCTGCCGCCGTTTGACCTCTTTAATCACATTCTCTATCCGATCCTCGAACATTCCCCGAAACATGGTACCGGCCACTAAGGTATTCATCTGTAGATTAACAATCTGATAATTTCGCAGGCGCTTAGGTACGCTCTCTGGTTCCGTCTCCAATTTAATGGCTAAACCTTCTACTACGGCTGTTTTCCCAACCCCTGGATCCCCCAAAATCATTACTGAATTCGGTCGGTCGCGGTGACAAAGAATCTCCATTATCTGTTGAATCTCCGCTTCGCGACCAATAATCGGCGGAAGCTTCCCTAACCGGGCCAGCTTATTTAGGTTAACGCCAAAATTATTTAGATAAGGCGGCAGCTCATACTTTTTCTTGATCTCTTCACTTCGCTCTTCTAAAATCTTGCTTTGCAAGGAAATCATTCTGGCCACAACCGCTGGATCAACTCCCATCCCCCGCAGGATGCGCACTGGAATATTGTGCCCTTCTTGGAAAATAGCTTTTAAAAGATCAGTAGTTTCAATAACTTTGCGACCAGAACTGATTGCTGAATCCCAAGCCAATTTAAAGATAGTTTTAGTGGAAGGTGGAACCTTCATTCCGCCACTGGCTGGTTGACGGGGAGTGTTTAAATATTCCTGTAAGGAGCTTATAATTTTTTGCGTATTGACGTTTAATTTCTCCGCAATATCGGTAAATAGGCTGGCCTCCACTTCCATGAGGGCTAGAAAAATATGTTCTACTCCCAGATAGTAGTGCTGCCTTCTCTGCGATTCTTCAATAGCGGAAGTTAAAACCTGATGGGCCTTATCTGAAAGATATTCTTTATAATTGCTTAGATCTATCATATTGTTATTTCTGCCTCTTTTTTAATTGGGCCTGGTTAATTTTTTTAAGCCCTTTTTGCTCTCCTTGGCCAGGTCCATGTTATCCAGATTTCAGAGGCGTGATCGCTTTCATTCTAATTATCAGGTCTCCTCGCCCTTCACCCAAAAAAATAGGAGGCCCCTCCTTCGCCAGACGAATTTGTCCTTCTTCGGGGAGGGCTGGCGGAACCCGTACTTTTCTTTTGCCCACTAAAGTAGGTACTTCGATTTCCCTCCCTAAAAGCTCATTGTTTATAGGCAAGGGAACTGTCAAATACAAATCCTGGCCGCATTTTTGAAATAAAGGAGACTTGCTGATCTTGATCTTAATAATTAGATCCCCATCTTCGCCACCATTTTTTCCTTCATCACCCTTGCCCATTAAATAAATTTTGCATCCTTCATCCACTCCAGGGGGAACTTGCACGGGCAAATTGGCTTCCTGTTTCCTTCGCCCCTTACCCAAACAGGCCGTACAAATTTGTTGAAAAATTCTACCTCTCCCTAAACAAATATGGCAAGTCTGCAAAAAAACTTCTGGCCATAGACCAACCTGGGTTTGGCCAGCTCCCCCACAAAAAGGGCAAATTTTTGTCGGTTTATCTTCTTGCCACCCCCTCCCCTGGCATGAGGAACAATTAACTTCTCGCTCCCATTTAACTTTCCGTTCCACTCCCCAAATTGACTCTAAAAAATTTAGCTCTAAGGTCAGATATATGTCTCGCCCTCGCCGCGGATGCTCATCTTTCTTTTTCTCGATGAGGAGCAAAGATTCCTCAAAGACATCTTCAAAACCAGCCAAGGGAGGTTCTTCCTCATCTCTTTCATCTTCCCAATAATATTCATCTATTGAAACTTGCCCCTCAAGGTCATACTTTTTTCTTTTCTCCTTATCGGACAAGACATCGTAGGCCTCTTTAATCTCTTTAAGGCATATTGCTGCTGCTTTACTTTGAGCATGAGGAAGATATTGATAAGTGCGCTTTAGCTTCTGGAAGGCCTTTTCAATCTCCTCGTCCGAAGCATCTCGACGTACTCCTAATATATCATAATAATCTTTTCGGGAAGCCATTTTAAAAAATTTATAATAATGAATTTTTATATCCTGACAATTCTCTCTTATACCATAAGGTTAACTTTTTTTTCAACTCTAAAGATCAAGAGTGAATCTTCTTTAGGGAAATGGATTAGTCTCTTCCACTCACTGGGGCGGGAAAATTATTTAGCAGCAGGCTTTTTGTAAAAAGGGGGACCTTTTACGTCCCCCAGAATTTATTTCTTTTCTTCAAACTCCGCATCTACTACATCTTCCTCGGCTCGACCCCCCTTGGTCCTGCCTGAACCTGAAGCTGTTTCTCCTTTTTGTTTACTTGACGCCTGCCGATACATAATCTCTGCTAAATGATGGGAAGCCTTGGTCAAAAGATCCATTTTTTCCCGAATTCTATTCACATCGCCGCTGGCAATGGCCTCCTTGGTCTCTTTTATAGCCGTCTCGATGGCATTAACTTCGCTAATCGGAATCTTATCGCGGTGTTCATTCAAAGTTTTTTCCGTAGTATAAACTAAAGCATCGGCCTGGTTGCGCAACTCTACTTCTTGTCTTCTTCGTCTATCTTCCTCAGCATGGGCTTCAGCCTCTTTAACCATCCTTTCCACTTCTTCCTTACTCAAACCACTGGAAGCCGTAATGGTTATTGCTTGCTGTTTACCAGTAGCCAGATCTTTTGCGGAAACGTGCAAAATACCATTGGCATCTATATCAAAGGTTACTTCGATCTGGGGTACTCCCCGCGGGGCGGGCGGAATACCTACCAGATGGAATCTACCTAAAGTTCTGTTATCCCGGGCCATCTCTCTTTCACCCTGCAGCACATGGATTTCAACGCTGGTCTGATTATCAGCAGCTGTGGAGAAAATTTCGCTCTTCTTAGTAGGAATGGTTGTATTCCGCTCGATGAGCTTGGTCATTACGCCACCCAGCGTTTCAATTCCCAAGGAAAGGGGAGTAACATCTAAAAGGAGCACATCTTTAACTTCTCCAGCCAGCACCCCCGCCTGAACGGCAGCACCCAAAGCAACTACTTCATCCGGATTTACTCCTTTGTGCGGCTCTTTACCAAAGAACTGGCGAACCATTTCCTGTACTTTCGGAATCCGGGTTGACCCTCCCACCAAAACAACCTCATCAATTTGGCTGGGTTTCAGGCCGGCATCCTCTAAAGCCTGGCGACAAGGTGGGATGCTCCTCTCTAAAATATCCATAACCATTGACTCAAATTTGGCTCTGGTCAGCTTATAATTTAAATGCTTTGGCCCCGAGGCATCAGCAGTGATAAAGGGTAGGGAAATCTCTGTCTCCATGGTCGAAGATAGCTCTATTTTAGCCTTCTCAGCGGCTTCCTTTAATCGCTGTAACGCCATTAAATCTTTGCTTAAATCAATACCCTGATCTTTTTTAAATTCAGCAATTAACCATTCCATAATCCTTTGGTCAATATTATCTCCACCCAAGTGCGTGTCTCCATTCGTAGCCTTGACCTCAACCACATTATCGCCTACTTCCAAAATGGAGATGTCAAAAGTCCCTCCCCCAAAATCATAAACAGCGATAGTTTCATCTTTCTTCTTATCCAAACCATATGCTAAAGCAGCTGCTGTTGGTTCATTTATTATGCGCCGTACGTTCAAGCCAGCAATAGTTCCCGCATCTTTTGTGGCCTGCCGTTGACTATCATTAAAGTATGCTGGAACAGTAATCACCGCTTCGGTTACCTTTTCGCCCAAGTAATCCTCGGCGCATTTCTTCAGCTTTTGCAAGATCATGGCGGATATTTCGGGCGGGGAATACTCCTTATCTTTTATCTTAACCCTCACCCCACCACTGGCATCCCGTACTACTTTATAAGGAACCATCTTCATCTCTTCGGTCACTTCTTCATAGCGCCGCCCCATGAATCTTTTAATAGAATATATAGTATTTTCGGGATTAGTAATCGCCTGTCTCTTGGCTATTTGCCCAACCAGACGATTCCCGTCTTTAGTAAACGCTACCACAGAAGGAGTAAGTCGGCTGCCCTCTTCATTAATGATTACCTTATGATCTCCTCCTTCCATTACGGCCACAACGGAATTAGTTGTCCCCAAATCAATCCCTATAATTTTACTCATTTTCCATCCTCCATAATTTTAACAATTCCTTTTCTTTTTTATTTTGCGCAATTCTTTCAAAAAACTAATCATTTTTAATATTTTTGTCAAGCAAATGAAAGGAGATCTTTAAAATTTTGGTTGACCGATTAGTATGGCTTCAGACAACTCCAGCATGGGCCTCTCCTCCTCTTTCTTTAGAGCCAGCAGATTTTTTATAAAAGACTAAATTCTTCTT
>FWPV01008653.1_pt1 | contig 13529 bp, 10 predicted proteins | sample 2228371 | NCBI WGS metagenome assembly FWPV01 (sample SAMEA103939776, study PRJEB20133) | metagenome | reverse complement strand
GCGGTGAGGAAGGATTCAGTCCCCAGGACGGGAAAGACCAGCAGAAGTTTTTCCGGACCAGTGATTATCTCAAGAGTTGCACCACCCGGGAGGGAGTCATCACGGTCTTCAATGCCTCTTATGGTGGACTGACCGACAAAACCTTTTTCGTCTTCCTGCACAGCGTCAAGATGATCATGGAGCAGCCGGAGGAGGTTAAACCTCCGGAACCAACCCCACCCCCTGATCCCGACCGCACCCTCATGGAGCACGTGGAGTTCTCTCTGCGGGAAAAGCTGAAAAAGAAGACCTGAGAGCAAGCTTCGCAGGGGGGAGCTGCAGGGACCTTGCCGATAGGGGGCGCCTCACCCTCTGCAGGAGACTACTGCCCAGGATAATCTCGGCTGGTGGCCTGTTCCCCGGGATGGTAGGGTTTCGGTGACAGGAACATCCCGCTGTTCAGCTGTTGGCGCCGCCAAAAGCGGCCGCCGGGGTTGCAGGAGGGCTGGCGGCGGAGGGGGCGGGAGGCTGAGCTCCTGGCCCCCCTCTCCTCAGAACACGGTTCCACGCCCTCCGAGAATGTCAATATGTCAAGTACGTCCCCTACATCAAGGTCTCCCGCACCACAAACCGGGGGCGCTGGCGTACTTCCCGATAGATCCTCCCCACGTATTCGCCGATGAGGGCCAGACCGAACATCTGCAGGCCGGCAAAGACAAACAGGATGGCAAAGAGGGTGAAGACCCCTTCCACCTCCGGTCCCACCCAGAGGCGGCGGAGCATCAGGAACAGGCCGAAACCCAGCCCTGCCAGGGCGATGATCAGGCCGGTGAAGCCCACAAAGTGGATGGGCAGATGGGAAAAGCCGGTCATGAAGTCGAAGTTCAGGCGGATGAGTTTGATCAGGCTGTATTTGGAGCTGCCCCTGGTCCGTTCCGCATGATCCACCGGCACTTCGGTGATCCGCCGGGCAAAACTGTTGGCCAAGGCCGGGATAAAGCTGGTGGACTCATGGCATTGGTTGATGCTGTCGATGACGCTGCGGCGGTAGGCCCGTAACATACAGCCATAATCCCGGAGGTACACGCCGGTCACCTTGGACATCAGCCAATTGATGCAGGCGGAGGGGAGACGGCGGAAAAAGGAATCCTGGCGGTTCTCCCGCCATCCCCCCACGGTGTCATAGCCCTCCTCGATTTTGGCCACCAGCTTGGGGATCTCTTCCGGCGGATTCTGCAGGTCCGCGTCCAGGGTGACGATCACCTCTCCCCGGACGGCTTGAAAGCCGGCGAAGATGGCTGGATGCTGGCCGAAATTGCGGATAAACTGCAGACCTCGGATCTTCTCCGGGTGTTGCCGGTGCAGCTGGGAGATGATCTCCCAGGAGCGGTCGGCGGAGCCGTCGTCCACAAAGATGATCTCATAGGGATACGTCTGGGCGTCCAAAACGATTAGGAGACGACGGGCCAGTTCAGGCAGGTTCTCCTCTTCGTTGTACACGGGAATGACGACGGAGAGATAGGGTGCGGCCATGGGGGTCGAGACGGTTTGTGGTCTCATAAGGGTCCATCCTCACTGCAGGTGACTTCCGGCGGCGCGCGGCTGCCTGAAGATTCCCTGCTGCCTGCGGGTCGCTGCCCAGCAGAGAAAAAAAAAGGGGGCGCACGCCACCTTGCCAACAAATCATCGAGAGCAGGCCATAAGCCGAGTTCTGTAACCGGAGTGCTCCGGCGATGATCATTCCTCTAGGACCGGCGTTGCCGACGGCCTCCAGCGGCCTACCCGGGAGCTTCGGACGGGCCGCCCTCAAACGCTCCCCTATTTGGCCTTGCTCCGGGTGGGGTTTACCGAGCTTCCGGTGTCACCACCGGAACTGGTGAGCTCTTACCTCACCGTTTCACCCTTACCTGAGGGAGTTCACCCCTCAGGCGGTTTATTTTCTGTGGCACTTTCCTTAGGGTCGCCCCCACTGGGTGTTACCCAGCACCCTGCCCTGTGGAGCTCGGACTTTCCTCCCGCCAACCTCAGGTTGACCGGCGATCATCCGGCCTGCTCTGATGATTCATCACTACTAGTGTAAACTGTGCCAAAGGCCGCGTCAAGGGCCGACGGGAAGGGCAGCGGTCAATGTCGGGCCTGAGCTCCCCAGCCCCTGGTCCGGCAAGCCCGCGGCCATAGGGGTTGGAGGAGGGTTTGTAGGGGGGAGGCAGGGGACTAGGCCTTCTGGCCCCTCCCCTACAAACACCTGGTCAACCACCTGCTAAGCCGCCTGGGCCGGATCGGCGCTGCCATTTTCTTCCTGGGCGATGAAATAGATGATCCGCTGGCAATGGGGGCAGGTCATGAGTTCCTGGTCCATCTGGAGTTCGATGAACTTCTGCGGCGGCAGGTTCATATGACAGGCCTGACAGACCCCTTGGCGCACTTCGGCCAAGGCTACCCCCTGGCGTTTCTCCCGGATGAAATTATAGCGTTTCAACAGGGAAGCCGGGATCTGCTGCTGAATCTCCTGCCGCTGCTCCTGCAACCCGGCGATTTTGGCCTCCTGTTCGACCAATTCCGCGGCCACCTCCGACCGCAGGGTCTCCAGGTTCGCTTCCCGGACGGCCACCTCCTGCTGCAGGTCTGCCAGCGCTGCGGTGAGGGCCTCCATCTGCTCCAGAACCTGGAGGACTTCGGTCTCTTTCTGATCCTTGCGGTCCTCTTTGAAGGCAATCTCCTTCAGCATCGCCTTATACTCGATATTATCCTTGATTTCCATGAGCCGTTGGCGGCTGCGGGTGATCCCCTCATCCAGCATGGCCATTTCTTGGTCCAGCTGCCGGTGTTGTTTCCTGACTTCCTCCAGCTCCTGTTGTTTGGCTGCCAGGGTGTCCCGCAATTCCGCCAGCTTGGCTTCCAGCTCCCGCATGGTCTGGGGCAGCTCCTCCTGGCTCTGCAACAGACCGCGGATCTCCAGATCCAGGTTTTGCAGGGAGATGAGATGATGTAATACCGGTATCAAGGGTGTTCCTCCGATGAATTGTTCTCCTCAAGGGAAGGGGCCAGACCCACGGGTCTGGCAGATGGTTGCACCGTGTTCCAAGAAGGTATATAGGCACCGGTCATGACTAGCGGGCTGAGGAAAAACTTCCTGCGCCCTCCCCCATGAAGACGTTTTCAACCTCATGCCGGGGGGCTGTGCCCACGGCATCTGGAAAATCTGAGTTTTCCACCGTCTGACGGGAGGGCTGGCAAAGATCGCCGGAGGGCCTCAGAAGTACCGGAACGGTTCCTCGTCCCAAGCCTCGGCGGCGATCACCTCCACGGCCAGCCCCGCCTCCTGCAGATCCTGCTGTAACCGCCGCCGCCATTCCGGGATGAACACGGCCTCGGTGGCATAATGGCCCGCATCGATGATGGCCATCTCCTGGTGCATCCAGGGAACGACCTGATGGTAGCGCAGATCGCCGGTCAGGTAGACGTGGGCTCCTTTCTCCCATGCTTGGCTTATCAGGTCACCGCCGCTGCCGCCGCAGACTGCCAACCGTTGCACCTTCTCCCGGGGCCTCCCCGTCATTCTCAACCTGGCGGTCCCGAACAGCCGCTTTATCGTGGCGCTGACCTCGGTAAAGGGCCGGGGCTCGGGCCATTCTCCCAGGCAGCCGAACCCATAGGCCAGGCCTCCATCAGCTAACGGATAGAGATCATAGGCGATCTCTTCGTAGGGGTGGACCGCCCGCAGGCTGGCCAATGCCGCGGGCACACACCGTTCGGGGACAACCACCTCCAGGCGGACTTCCGCCGACCGTTCCAGCTGGCCCACTGCCCCCTGCCACGGCCGGGCGCCCTCCAAAGGCAGGTAAGTCCCTTGACCCCGGACCTGAAAGGTGCAATGCGAATACCTGCCAATGATGCCAGCGCCTGCCTGGCACACCGCCTGCCGTATGCGGTCCTCATAGCCGACGGGCACGAACACCGCCAGCTTGCGCAGGGGCTCCACCCTGGTGACGCTCAAAGGCTCCACCCGGGTAAGGCCCAGGAGGTCCGCCAGGTAGGCGTTGAGGCCGTTGTGGGCCGCGTCCAAATTGGTGTGCGCTGCCGCCACCGCCAGATCGTGCCGTAGGGCATAGGCCAAGGGTTGTTCCCAGGGGTTGTCCGGATTGATCTGTCCCACGGGCTGGAACAGCAGGGGATGATGAGTCAGCAGCATCTCCGCCGCCACCTCCAGACACCCCTGCATCACCGCTACCGTCGGCTCCAGAGCCACCACCAGGCGGGTGACCGGTCGGCGCCAGGAACCCACCTGCAACCCCACCCGGTCCCAGGAGGCTGCCAGGACCCGGGGCGCCTGCTGCTCCACAACTGCTAAGATGTCTCGAACTGTGGCCTGCATCGCCATGTAATAAGGGGTGCTCATTCGGCACCCCATCGTTTGGCTAAACCTTGGTTATTGCGGCGCAGCCGTGGTGGCGGCCTGCACCTCCAGGGATATTCTCCTGGTGGGCCCACCTGGATTCGAACCAGGAACCTTCCGGTTATGAGCCGGTGGCTCTGACCGTTGAGCTATGGGCCCAAACCTGCGTGGCAGCATAGCTTGTCGCATAGCTTTACTATTATAATACACCCGGCAAATTTTTCGACCCTTTTTTCCCGCCCCGCACCCTGGTAAGCAAATCGGTCAGGATGTTACCTCTGATGCCGGTCCCTTAATATTCGGCGAAACTCTGCAGCCGCTTAATCCGGGAGGCATGCCGCAACTTGCGCAGGGCCTTGGCCTCGATCTGCCGGATGCGCTCCCGGGTCACCATGAATTTCCGCCCCACCTCCTCCAAGGTATGGTCGGTCTTCTCGCCGATCCCGAACCGCAGGCGGATGACCTTTTCTTCCCGGGGGGTGAGGGTGGCCAGCACCGTCCGGGTGATCTCCGCCAGGTTGAGGTTCTCAATGGCCTCAGTCGGCAGGGCGATCTTTTTGTCTTCGATAAAATCCGCCAAGTAGCTGTCTTCCTCCTCGCCGATGGGCGTCTCCAGAGAGATGGGCTCCTTGGCGATCTTCAGCACCTTGCGGACCTTTTCCAGGGGATACTCCATCTTTTCCGCCAATTCCTCCGGGGTCGGCTCCCGGCCCAACTCCTGCACCAGATAGCGGGAAGTCCGCAGCAGTTTGTTGATGGTCTCAATCATGTGGACCGGAATCCGGATGGTCCGGGCCTGATCGGCAATGGCCCGGGTGATGGCCTGGCGGATCCACCAAGTGGCATAGGTGCTGAATTTATAGCCCCGCTCATACTCGAATTTTTCCACCGCCTTCATCAAGCCGATGTTGCCTTCCTGGATGAGATCCAGAAACTGCAACCCCCGATTGGTATACTTTTTGGCAATGCTGACCACCAGCCGCAGATTGGCCTCCACCAGCTCCCGCTTGGCCCGGGAAGCCTGACCTTCCCCCCGCTGCAGGCGGCTCTGGACCTTCTGCAGCTGCGCCCGCCGGAGCCCGGTTTCAGCTTCAACCTGCCGCAGTCTGTCGCGGGCCAGAAGCCAGGCCGCGGCCGCATTCAGCTGCTCCAAGGAATACGCCCTCCCCCGATTCTTCCCTTGGGCAGCAACCTGGACCAGGTGGCGGAAGGCCACCGGGTTGAGGCCGGAGCGGCGCAGGCATTGGGCCATCTCCTGCCGGCACTGGCGGCCGGTATACATATAATCGTTGATTTTCCGGACAACCCGGTTCACGTGGGCCGGAGCAATCTTCAACTCCCGTAAAAGCTGGTACAGGGAATGCTTATACTCATCCTGACGGGCCAACAGACGCTGGCGTTTTGCCGGCGTCAAGGTTTTCCTCTGCAGGCAGGCCTGGAGACGATGCCACAGGGTATCCAGCTTTTTCGCCGCCTCCAGCATCTGTCCCATCCGGTCCCGGCCGACACCCTGGTCTAAATCCTCTTCCTCCAGGGGATCCCCGTTGTCCCCGCCGGGATGAATCTTCCCCTCCGCCATCTGTTTGGCCACCAGCAGCAGCTCCCGTCGACCCAAGGGGATCTCCAGCAGGGCGGTGATCATCTCTTTGGTCCCTTCCTGGATCCTCCGGGCAATTTCAATCTCGCCCTCCCGAGTTAGCAGGGAGACCGTTCCCATTTCCTTCAGATACATTTTTACCGGGTCGTCGATCCGAGAAGCGGAACCAGGCTCCAACGGGAACAACGTCTCCTCACCGGCGGCGGCCTCCGCAGTAGGGAGCTTCAGGTGCCCCGGCAAGGTCAGGAGATCAAAGTCCAGATCCTGATACGACGCTAGTTCTTCGGCGTTTCCGGAGAAAGCCAACGGCGAGACCTCCTTGTCCGAGAACTCTTCAAATGGCAGATATCCCTGCGGCTCATCCAAGGAAATGTATCCCCCCACATCATCGTACGATACTCCCTTGCCCATCCATTTTCTCCTTCTACCCCCAAGGTTAATGAGCGCCTGCCAACTCGTGCAATTTTTGTCGGATACTCTGCAATTCGGCCTGAATGGCCAGCACCTCACCTCCTTTCCCTGATTTATAAGCCTGCTCCACCTTTTCCCGCAGCCGTTGATAATCCCGTTTGAGGCGGATTTTTTCAAAACTCCGGAGATAATCCGCCAGCTCAGCCTCCAGATTTTCCAGTTGATAGTGCTCGCCGCCGGATGCCAGCGCACAGATGCGCCGGCAGAGATCTTCCTCCTCCACCTGGAGTACCAGGAGACTGTGATCCAGGTAACCCACCTGCTGATAACAGTCATGGATGCAACGGGCGATGGTCCGCATCTCCGGGTTGTGGAACTGATCCAGGAAGGACTGGAGGTCCACTTTGCTGAGGACCTCAGGATAGTTTAACACCAGTTGCAGGAATCTCTTTTCCAGATTGAGGCTTTCCTGCTCCGGCGGTCTGGTCACCAGCGGTTCCGACCGGCCGGCCTGGCAGGAGGCGGCCAGAACTGACAGGGGGACATCCAGACGTCGGGCCGCGGCCTGCAGCCAGAGGCTCTTCTGCAGCGGCTCAATGTCCTCCTGGAGGTACGGCTTGATGGCTGCGAAGGCCTTCAGCTTGCCCTCCAGGCCGGTTGGGGCTTCCGCCAGGGCCTGATCCAGGAGAAAGTCAAACAGCGGCTGGGCCCTGTCCCAGGGATCGGTGAAGATTTCTACCCCATACTTGGCCGCATAGCTGTCGGGATCCTCGCCGCTGGGCAGCACCAGCACCCGGGCCAGCAACTGCTCGGCGGCAAACACCGGCAGGCTTCGTTGCATGGCTTTCAGCCCGGCGGCATCGGCGTCGAAGACCAACACCACCCGGGAAGTGTAGCCTTTCAACAGGCGGAGTTGGTCCCGGGTGAGGGCCGTCCCCAGGGTGGCCGCCACGGGTTCGATCCCCCGGGCCCGCAGGGCCAACAGATCCATGTAGCCTTCCACCAGGATGGCTAAGTTGTGCCGTCGGATGGCCTCCTTGGCCTGAAACAGGCCGTAGAGTTGGCGTCCTTTGCTATAGAGGCTGCTTTCCGGCGAATTGAGGTACTTGGGCTCCCCCTCCCCGATGATGCGGCCCCCGAAGGCGATCACCCGCCCCTGAATATCGAAAATGGGGAACATCAGCCGGCCCCGGAAACGATCGTAATGGCCGCCCCCCGCCTTCTGAATGATCAACCCCAGTTGCAGGGCCGCCTCTACCTCCCCCGGTTGGGTGCCCAACGCCTGGACCAGCAGCCGCCAAGCGTCCGGGGCGTAGCCCAGGCGGTAGGCCCTGGCCACCTCCTCCGGCAGCCCCCGCCGGGCCAGATATTCCCGGGCTGGGGCGCCTTTGTGGGGATGCCACAGGGTCTCGGCAAAGAAACCAGCCGCCCGTTCGTTCACCCGGAAACATGCCTGCCGCTGCTGGGTCTGGCGGGCCTGGCCCGCCCCCAAATCTTTGCGCAGGTTGAGGGGAATGCCGTAGCGCTGGGCCAACTCGGCCACCGCTTCCGGAAAGGTCAGGCGCAGATACTGCATCAGGAAGGTAAAGACATTGCCTCCGGCGCCGCAGCCGAAACAATGAAAGATTTGCCGTTCAGGATAGACGGTGAAGGAAGGGGTCTTTTCGGCGTGGAAAGGGCAGAGGCCGACCAGATAGCGTCCCCTGGGCGTCAACCGGACATACTGGCCGATAACCTCGGCGATGGGGGCTGCGTCCTTGATCTCCAGCAGTTTGGCTTCCGGGATAAAAGGCGCCATAAAACTCTCGTGCTGTCCGGCAGTCGGCGGCCGCTAGGTTCTGGGTTCAGTCTTTCAGGATCACCTTGGTCACTCCACGGCCGCCCTGCTGGGTTTCCCCGGGGGTATGTTCGGCCACCAGAGGATGCTGCTGCAGATGCTGCCGGACGGCCTGCTGCAGACGGCCGGTGCCCACGCCGTGGATGATCTCCACCTCCCGCAGACCGTGCAGGACCGCCTGATCCAGGAGACGGTCCACCAAGGGCAGGGCTTCTTCCACCCGCAGGCCGATGATACTCAACGACGGTGACTGCCAGGGCGAGGCCTGGGCTGCCGCCACCTGGCCTCTGCCCCCCCGGCTGCGGTATATAGGGGCATCTTGCCTCCGGGCCGCAGGGGCGGGCTGCACATCTTGGCGGGGCAAGCGGATCGTCGCCGCCCCCAGTCGCACCGCCACCCGGCCGTCCCGGTCTGCCTCGGCCACTACCACGCCCGTCTGTCCCAACGGCACCACCCAGACCTTCTGGCCCACCTGGGGTTGGAACTCTTCTGCGGGCGCCACCGCCGGGGGCTTGACCAACAGCTTTAACCGGCGTTGGCCGGCAGAGAATTCCTGGCGCAGCTTCCCCCAGGAGTCCTCCCGGCTCTCCAGCCGCCGCAGGATTTCTTTAAACTCCCGCTCAGCCTTCTGGATGGCCAAGGCGATGTCCCGCCGGCCCTCCTCCAACAGGCGGCGGCGCTCCTGATCCATCTGTTCCTGCCGGGCTGCCAGGGCCGCCTCCCGCCGCTGCAGGGCCGCGGCCTTTTCCTGCAGTTCCTGTTCCTGCCGGGCCAGGCTCTGCTGCGCGGCTTCGCAGCGGGCCAACTGCTGCAAGGCCTGCAGCCCTTCCCGGCCCAGGTAGTTCTCCGCTTCCGCCAGCACCTCAGCCGGCAGCCCCAATTCCCGGGCAATGTTCAGGGCATTGCTGGGGCCCGCAACCCCGTACGCCAACCGGTAGAGCGGCTTCTGGGTCTGCTCGTCAAACAGCACCGCAACGTTGGCGAACCCCGGCTCTTCGTGGGCAAAGGTCTTGAGCAGATGGTAGTGGGTGGTTACGGCGCCATAAGCCCCCCGCCGGGCCAAGGCCCGCAGCAGCGCCAAGGCCAGCGCCCCACCCTCCGTCGGGTCGGTGGCCGTACCCAACTCATCCAGCAGCACCAGACTGTGCTGGTCCACCCGAGCCAATATCTCCCCCACCCGCTTCATGTGGGCAGAAAAGGTGCTCAGGTTCTGGGACAGGTCCTGGGTGTCGCCGATGTCGGCATATATCCCTGAAAATACCGGGACTTCGCTGCCTTCGGCCACCGGCAGCGGTATCCCCGCCTGGGCCATCAAGCACAGCACCCCCAGCGTCTTCAAGGTGACCGTCTTACCCCCGGTGTTGGCCCCGGAGAGCACCAGGAAACGTCTCTCCGGCGTCAACTCCAGGTCCACGGGGATGGTGGGCTGAAACCCCGCTTCCACCCGATCGCGCCGTAATAACAGGGGATGACGGGCCTCTTGCAGGAAGACCCGGCCGCGGGTGGACAACACCGGCGTCCGGGCTCGATACTCCCGCCCATAGCGGACCTTGGCCTGCAGGGCATCAGCCTCGCCCACCAGGCGCAGGTTGGCCTCCAGGGCCTCCAGATGCGCCCGGACAATGTTGGTCAGGTGCAGCAGGATCCGTTCTTCTTCCCGCTTCTCCTCGCCGGCCAGGAGGTTGAGGGTGTTATTCCAGGGTACCACCTCCAGCGGCTCCATGAACAGCGTCGCCTTGCTCTGGGACTGGTCATGGATGATGCCGTGGATCCTCCCCTTGCCGTCGGCCCGGATGGGGATGACGTAGCGGCCATTGCGCTGGGCGATGATCTGATCCTGGAGTACTTCCCGCACCCCCGGCTGCCCGAAGAGAGAGTGCAGCTTCTGGGTGATCTGCTCCCGGGTCTGCTGGATCTCCTGGCGCACCCGGGCCAGGGCCGGGCTGGCCTGATCCAGGATATACCCGTGGGGGCTGATGGCGTTCTGGATGGCGGCCTGCAGTTCCCGGAGGTCCCGCATTTCCCGGCCGTAACGCGCGAGGCAGGGGTGCCGGCCGGCGGCCCCGGTAAAATACCGCCGCACCCGGTTCATCACCCGCAGTGCGGCCAGAATCTGGTTCAAATCCGTCGGCGTCAGCAGGCTTCCCGGAACCGGCACCCGGACCACTACCGGTCCGAGATCCGGGCAGCCACTCATGTTGCAGGGGCCTTCCACCGCCAGGTAGTCTGCGGCCGCCTCCACCTCCGCCAACAACACCTGGACCTCATCTCGGTGCCAACGGGGCTGCAGTTCGGCCAGCCAGCGCCGCCCCTGGGGAGTTTCGGCGTACTCCTGCACCAGGCCCAGCACCTGGGGAAATTCCAACACCCTCTGCGTCTGGCTCGGCATCTCCTTCGCCACCCAGGCCTCGTTATCCGAGGCCCTATCCCTCCAGGATCTTTTTGGCCAGAGCCTGCACTTCCCGGCCATCCGCCCGGCCGGCCAGCCGGGTCATGGCCGCCTTCATCACCCGCCCCAAATCCTTGGGACCCGCTGCCCCCACAGCAGCGATGATCTGCTGCAACTCCTGCTCAATCTCGGCACTGGACAATTGCTGGGGCAAAAAAGAAAGGAGGAATTGTAGTTCCTCCTGTTCTTTTTGGGCTAGATCGTTTCGGCCGGCACGCTGAAACTCCGCCATGGAGTCCCGCCGCTGTTTCACCTGACTGTTAATGACGGCTACAACCTCAGCTTCGGTCAAGGGGCGCCGTTCCTGGACCTGCCGATTTTTCAACGCTGTCTTCAACAACCGCAGCGTGGCGATCTTCAGCTGGTCCTGGTTTTTCAGAGCAGTCTTGAAACAGTGGTCAATGTCTTCCAAGAGCGACATTATCTGGCCCCTAATTTCCGAATGCGCTTCAGAGCCCGCTTCTTGGCCGCCAATGCCTTTTTCTTCCGTTTGATGCTGGGTTTTTCGTAATGCTCCCGCTTCCTGATCTCCGACAAGATCCCAGCTTTTTCACATTGCTTCTTGAATCTCTTTAAGGCGATCTCGAAGGGCTCATTCGCTTTGACCCTTACGCCAGGCATTCATTCTCGCCTCCTCCCTTGTTAATTCAACCTGACGGGGAGTGGTGGGTTGTAACCTTATATCCGCATTGCATTTTTTACATTTTAGGTCTAAGACCTGGTTCCGTCTGGTTGTCAAGAATTTCAAATGTATCAGATTTTTCCTCCCTGTCAAGCGATTTTCCCGCCAGCTGCAGGGAGATTACCTCGACCCGGGGCCATTGGCGGATGAGTTCCCCCGCCACATCGGCAACCTGGCCGCAGGCATCGATGAGGGCCGTATCACTGCTCACCAGGATGGTCCCAGGAGACAGCAGCCTGGTCTCCGGCACCGCCACCGCTTGGGCATCCCCCTGCAGGGCGAATGTCTCCAGGAGGGTGCGGGTCAGGGCCGCCAGTTCGCCGCTGCGGCTCATGGGGGCATCATACCAAAACTCCGCTTGCCGGACACCGGCTGTGGCCAGCAGGCCGACCACCTCCCGCACCACCTGGGTGGTCAGGTCCGAGGGGCGGTAGGCCCGGGAGAGGGCCCCCACATCCCGGATAAAGCCGTCGTCCGCCGCCACCAGGGGAAGGCCCCGCCGGGCGCACTCCAAGGTGATGACCACGTTGTGGCCGTCCACCGCCAGACGCGCTCCGGCCCATTGTCGCAGGGGCACCAGCTTGCGGCGCCGTTGCCGGGCCACCCCGGGGGCAAAGACGCCCCGGTGCAGCAGCTGGCGGGCCGTCCCGGTCAACTGGTAGCGGTTGCCCACCAGGGTCAGGGTCGCCTGCCGGGGATAACCCCGGCCCAGGAGGAAGCGGCAGTCCACGGCCGCTCGGGGGAGCCGGGCAGCCTCCCCGGCTGCCAGACCCTCCCTCGGGGCCGCCGCCGTCTCCCGCTCCTGAGCCAAAATCGTCGGCCCTTTCGCCTACATGCCCTCTTTGCCCAATTCTTCGATGAGCGCTTTCTGCTTTTTGGTCACTGCGGTGGGAATATCCACGATGATGCGGACGTATTCATCGCCCCGGTTCTTGCCGTTGCCCATGGGCAGACCGTGCCCCTTGAGGCGCATCTTGGTGTGGCTGGCCGTTCCTGGGGGGATCTTCAGGCTCAGGGTCTTGCCGTCCAAGGTGGGCACCGTCAACTTGGTCCCCAACACTGCCTCGGAAAATTTTATATGCTTATCCACATAGAGATCGTGGCCCTCCCGCTTGAAGACGGGATGGGGAATCTCTTTGATCTTGATGTAGAGATCACCGGGCTGGCCCCCCGCCGGCGCCATCTTGCCCTTGCCAGGAATGCGCAATTTCTTGCCGTGCCCCAAGCCGGGGGGGATCTTCACCGACACCCTCTCCAGCTGGCCATCCCGGGTAAATTCCACCATCTTTTCCGCCCCGAAGGCGATTTCGTGCAACGTCAGCGGCAGTTCCAGCTGCAGGTCCTGCCCCTGCGGCGGCTGCGCCCCCAGGCCGAAATCGCCGAAGGAGGAGAAATCAAAGATACGCCCCCGGCCCTTCTTGCCCAGACCGCCGGCCGTCCAGCTCTGACCGCCGAACAGGCGGGAAAACACGTCTCCCGACAGGCCCACATCCCGGAACAGATCAAAATTGAAACCGCGGAAGATGTCCTCCTGGGAAAATTTCCCATGGAACGCCGTGGAACCCAGCGCATCGTATTCCCTGCGTTTTTCCGGATTGCTGAGGACGGCATAGGCCTCGCTGATCTTCTTGAACATCTCCTCGGCCTCTTTGTCACCCTTGTTCTTGTCCGGGTGATACTTGTTGGCCAAGGCCCGGTAGGCCTTCTTCAGCTCCTCCTGGCTGGCGTTGCGGGACACCCCTAAAATTGTATAATAATCCTGTTCCATCATCATCCTGTCTTTGGCGCGGCTGTGTGCGTCGTGGTAGGGAATCGCTTACTGAGCCGTAAGCTCAATGATTTGTTTACATTATTATACATTCCCGGCCAGGCCTTGTCAATGCGTCCGGTCCGCTCCTTGGCCCGCAGCCTTGAGAAAAAGGGCACATCCATCGCTTGCCAAGTCAGCCAAAGTATGATATGTATCGGACGTTATTCTCAGCAATTCTGCATGGCCGCCCGCGGCCATGATCAGGTGTGCCCGGTTTGTCTAGCGACCCAGGAAACGTAAGGAGGTAACTGTATGACGGCTTTGATCGGTGGTTTGGCAGCGGTGGCCCTCGGCCTCATCGGCCTCGGGATCTGGTGGAAACAATTCCTTAACCTGTTGGCCGGCTCCATCCCCCTGCTCCTGCTGTT
>FWPV01012005.1_pt1 | contig 13531 bp, 8 predicted proteins | sample 2228371 | NCBI WGS metagenome assembly FWPV01 (sample SAMEA103939776, study PRJEB20133) | metagenome | reverse complement strand
CGACAGCCCCAGCTCTTCCAGCGAGAACGGCGTCAGCTCCGGCTCCCCCGGCGCAGCTTCCGCAGACGGCTGCTGCGCCGCCTCCAACTGCGCAATCTCTTCCGGCGACAGCCCCAGCTCTTCCAGCGAGAACGGCGTCAGCTCCGGCTCTGCCGACGCGACCTCGGCAGGTTGCTGCTGCGCCGCCTCCAACTGCGCAATCTCCTCTGGCGACAGCCCCAGCTCTTCCAGCGAGAACGGCGTCAGCTCTAGTTCGGCTGGCTCCTCTTGTTTCTCCTCAGGCGTGCTCAGCGCACCCACCGCGCCCGTTGGCGCCAGACTCTCAGCCAGATCGCCTTTGGGCAGGCGGAAGGCGCCGGTAAGGCGCTCCGGCGAGCCATCGTCCTCACGCAGAGGAACGTCATCCGACGAAAAATAGGCCGCCACATCCTCGGTGGTTAGCTCCACAGAGGACAACGGTGGTTCTTCAGCCGGTGGCAGACTCGAAGCGCGTTGCACGAGTTTGGCAAAGATGGATGGCCCGGTTGATTCTGGTTCCTGCGGCAGTTGAATACCGCCACTCCGGCTCGACGGCTCTTGCCAGCTATAAATACCCGGCTCGATCTGCTCAGTGTGAGGCGCGGGCGTTAGCGCTTCTTCCCCTGGCGCCAGATCATCGAAAGAAAATGGTTGCAAGGTCGCGGGCATTTGACCGGTCGAGCCGGTTGCGTCCAGATCGAGATCATCGAGCGAGAAGGGCTGCAAATTTTCCAGTTCCGGCAATATTTCATCATCAGCAGCGCCAGCCGCAGACGTGTCTTTCTTCGCTGACGAGAGTTCAATGTCTGTCAACCCCAATTCTTCCAGCGAGAACGGTGTGAGTTCAGGGGCAGGCGATACGGCTGACTCTCACTCCAGTTGTGCGATCTCCTCCGGCGACAGCCCCAGATCTGCCAGCGAGAACGGCGTCAGCGCCGGTTCGGCGGGCGCGGCCTCAGCGGGCGCCCGTCCCCCCTCCAGTTGCGCGATCTCCTCCGGCGACAGCCCCAGATCTGCCAGCGAAAAGGGAGTAAGCTCAGGTTCACCTGAATGCTCTGATGACGATGGCGGTGAGACCTGCACACCGATCTCATCGAGCGTGAGACTGGTCGGCGTTATTCCTGCCCTGAGCGGTTCGCGATCGACCTCTTGCCCTCGCAGCGTCGCGGGTTGCTCTGGCGCAACCGCGGCAGCAGGCGGCGAGAAGAGCAACATCGCCAGCAAATCATCATCCGAGCCAGCCGCTGCCACTGCTGCCGGTTCAGCCACCGGCGTCAACCAGCCTGTCTCGGCAAAAAAATCATCTTCCGCTGCGATAACGGGCGGCGCCACTGCCGCAGCGCGGCGCGCCCGCCACTCTGCTTCATCCCATGCTGGCAGCGAAACATCAGGCGTCGGCACACCAGCGGGCAAAGCATTGAAGAGTGTTAGGGCCAGTGTCTGGTACGGATCGAGGCGTTGCGCTGCCAGCCAGTGATCAAGACCGCGCTGCTCGCCCTCAGACAGCAGAATAAAGCCACGAATGAGATGCGCCTTCAACAGACTCGGTTGAAGCTTCAGCGCCTGTTCGGCAACTGCGACCGCTTCATCGTGTTGACCGTCGCGCCAGAGCGCTTCGATCAGGCCAACCCAGGCATCGAGCCGTTCGGGATGATCGGCGAGCACACCACGGAACTCGTGGATCGCCTGGGGCAGCATGTGACCCTTCGCGTACAGACGAGCCAGGCCAGAGCGACTCAAGCGCAGCGCCGCATGCTCACTGCCCCAGGCCTCGGTGTACAGACGCACCAGTTGTGAACGCAATTCGGGAAGATCAGGCCGGATTTCAAGCGCCTGCTCAAATTCGTTGATCGCCTTATCCAGCCGACCCTGCCATTCATACGCCATCCCCAGACCAACGTGCGCCGGGATATGTTCAGGATCAGACTGCAATACCTGCTCAAAAGCGACAACCGCTGCGCTCAGATCGCGTTGAGCCAGATAAGCTTCGCCAAGGATCCGGTGCGCTTCCAGGTATTCGGGATAGAAATTGAGGATATGTTGGGTCAGGCCAATTGCCTGCTCAATCTGATTCGCCTCAAGAAAATTTCTGGCTTGTGTGCAGGCGTCTTGCAGGCTGATAGTCGCCATCCCGGATCCTCCCGCATAGATGATTGGCTTTGCATTGCGCTAGTAATGAACAAGCAGGCGCACAAGGGTATAAGCAAGCAACGTGACGCTGGTCTGTCACATGGTAGCAGTATAGCGCTTTATCATGGAAGGTGTCAAGATCGTATAGGGTCACAATGGGCATGAATCCACTGTGAGATAGCAGGAAACGATTTACTAATCGCGGCATCGACCCGGATTTCGTTGACAAAAAAACAACCGGCGAGCTTTCGCTCGCCGGCACAGGTATGGTCGGGGCGACTGGATTTGAACCAGCGACCTCCTGAACCCCATTCAGGTGCGCTACCGGTCTGCGCTACGCCCCGAACACCATCGAATTATAGCGCGGCAGTAGCGAAGAGTCAAACGTTGATCGCGCGGCAGGATTCCCCCTTGGCAGCGCGGCAGTGTTCTCACCTATGCCAGCGATCGGGAATAAAACCGCAACGGGAGCGAGCTAGTACATCGCTCCCGTTGATCTGTCCTATGCCGATTCAGGCTGCGCAGCGACTCCTGCCGCCAGTTCAAGCAACTTCATAATTCGTGGCGCCATGGCCGCCGGATCGCGGTGGAGACCCTCGATCAGCAGCGCGTTATCGTAGAGCTGCTCGGCGGCCAGCGGGATAAGCGGATCAGCCGGATCGGCAGCAGCGCGGCGAGCCAGCGCGGCGATCAGCGGGTGCGCCGGGTTGAGTTCCATGATACGCGGGCCGCTCTGCACCTCGTGCCCCAGGATCTGCTGGATGCGCTGCATCTCGCGCCCAAAGGCCGGCTCGTCAGATACCAGCCGGGCCGGACTGTCGCGCAGCACCCTGGAAGCGCGCACCTCTTTCAGGCGCTCGCCCAGTGTCGCCGCGATCCGTTCTGCCAGCGCAGTAAATTGAGCATCGTCAATCGCCGGCGCCGGGCCGGTAACCTCGCCGGGCAAATCCAACTCGCCCTCATCGATATTGCGCAGCCGCAGCCCTTCGTACTCGCGCAACCCCGACAGCATGAAGCCATCCATCAAATCAGTGAAGAGGATGACCTCGATGTCACGCGCGCGCAACGGATCAAGATGGGGACTATTCAGCGCCGCTTCGGGACTGGCTGCCATCAGGTAGTAGATCTCTTTCTGACCGGCAACCATGCGCTCTTTGTAGGTTGCGAGCGTGATCCACTCGTCGCCGCTCTTGGTGGTCTGCACGCGCAACAGCTTGAGCAGCTCATTGCGATGCTCGTAATCGGTGGCGATACCCTCTTTGATGAAGGGGCTAAACTCCTTCCAGAACGCGCGGAACTTTTCTGGATCACGCTCGGCCAGCTCATTCAGCTCCTTGTGGAGACGGCTGGTCAGCGTCTTGCGCAGACGTTGCATCACCGGCGATCCTCCTGCCGTTCCGCTCTGCACGCTCTCGCGCGAGACGTTTAGCGGCAGGTCCTCGCTATCAACCACGCCTTCCACAAACCGGAAATAGGCCGGCAGCAGGTCCTTCGCCTCTTCAAGGATCAACACCTTGCGCGAATAGAGCTTGATCTGGCCTTCGATACGCCGTTCGAGGATGCCGCGCTCGCGCCGCGAGGGGATATAGAGGATGGCATGCAGGTCAACCGGCGCATCGGTCGAGATATGAATGTAACTGAGCGGCGGCTGGCTGTCGAGCGTCAGTTGGCGATAGTGATCGTTATATTCCTCAGGCGTCACCTCACGGGGCGCTTTGCGCCAGAGCGCGGTGCGCGCGTTGATCTGGCGATCATCGAGCATGATCGGGAAGGCGACATAGTTGGAATGGCGGCGCACGATCTGCTCGATCCGCCACGGATCGGCGAACTCGCCGGCGTCTTCTTTCAGATGCAGCGTGACCGTTGTGCCCCGCTGCGCGCGTTCAGCCGGGCCAACGGTAAAGCTGTCGCCGCCGGTTGACTCCCACATCGCGGCTGACGCATCGGGCCGATACGACTGCGAGACGACTGTTACCCGGTCGGCAACCATAAAGACCGAGTAAAAACCAACGCCAAACTGGCCGATGATTTCGCTGGCGGTCTGCTTACCGCCCTCGCCGGCTTGCTTGACAAAGGCGCGGGCTGCCGATTGCGCAATCGTGCCGAGATGCTCTACCATCTCATCGGCGGTCATACCGATGCCGGTATCGCTGATCGAGAGCGCGCGCGCCTCTTTGTTCACGGTAATCGTAATCTTCGGCTCAAGATCAGGATCGCGCACATCGCGATTGGTCAGCATCTCGAACTGCACCCGGTTGATCGCATCGGAAGCATTCGAGATCAATTCACGCAGAAAGATCTCGCGGTCGGTGTAGAGTGAATGGGCCAGAATGTACAGCACCTGCTGCACTTCAGCTTTGAACGTATGCGATTGCCGCCCGGTTTCGGTCAGCGGTTCGGTTGTCATAGTCCTCCCTCGGCAATTGTGCATATCACGACCTGACAGGTCATAGCAAGATGACCGCTGCCATGATTGTACTCACCGCACCGGAGAAAAAACGTTAGAGAGATGTTGGAAATTGGCCGTAGGCGCGCGGCAATTATCCGCCCAACTCCGACATGCCGCGCAGAGTCGGCTTGACGCCTTCAGGCAGGCCATGGCCCCACGGTTTGATGTAGACAGCATGGCGAATGATCTGCTCGATCTGATCGATACTGGCGCCACTGCGCACCGCAGCCCGCAGATCAACCTCATCATCGCGAAGCAGACACAGATGCAGACGGCCATCGGCGGTGAGCCGCATGCGATTGCAGGTCGCGCAGAATGGATCGCTCACGCTGGAGATAAAGCCGATGACGCCCTTAGCGCCGGGCAATCGGTACGCTCGCGCCGGATCGCTCGGCGCATGACCGATCTCCTCAAGCGGCCCATAGTGCCGTTCGAGGCGAGCGATGAGTTCGGCGCTGGTCACAATGCCCTCTTCGGCCAGACCGGCAACGCCGGTCAGCGGCATCACCTCAATAAAGCGAAACTCCCATGCGCGTTCGAGGGTCAATCCGGCCAGTCGCACCACCTCTTCATCATTCATGCCGCGCACTACCACTGCGTTGAGCTTGATCGGATGCAGCCCGGCGGCATCTGCCGCCTCAATCCCGGCCCACACCTCATCGAGACTGCCGCCGCGGGTCATCATGCGAAACTTCACCGGATCAAGGGTATCGATGCTGATATTGACCCGATCCAGCCCGGCCTCGCGCAGCGGTTGCGCCAGCTTGCGCAGTCGCAGCGCGTTGGTCGTCATAGCAATATGCTCGATCCCAGGGATGCGCTTAAGTTCACGCACCAGATTGACCAGATCGTGGCGCAGCGTTGGTTCGCCGCCGGTCAGGCGCAACTTGCGAAAACCGGCCCGCGCCGCAGCGCGGATAACGAGCAACAGTTCGTCGTTAGTGAGCAATTCCGGGCGCGGCGCAAATTGCATGCCTACCGCCGGCATGCAGTAGACGCAACGCAGATTGCAGCGGTCGGTCAGCGAGACGCGCAGATAATCAATCCGACGACCATACTGATCGAGCGCGGGGGAGCTGGTATCGTAACGACGCTGGCGAGGATCGTAGAAGATGATGGGGGTTGTGCCAGACAGCGGATCGGCAGCCATTCTCACACCTCATTGTGGTTCGCAGGGCTGCGGGCGCAGCAGCGATGGCGGCTTCACAAAGAGCGCCGGCGAGGTGCTTAATCACCGGCGCGCATCACACGATCTCAAACGGTGGCGTATTGCAGCACCGAAATGCGGGCCGCGACCTGGCGGGCCAGCTCGCGGAAGGTGTCGGCATAGGCGTCAGGCGCCGAGCTGATCACTGCCGGCTGACCGGTATCGCCGCCTTCGCGCACACTCATGCCCAGCGGGATCTGGCCCAACACCGGCACGCCCAGTTGTTGCGACAACCGTTCAGCGCCGCCGCTGCCGAAGATGTCGTAGCGCTTGCCAGTGTCGGGGGCAATGAAATAGGCCATATTCTCGACCAGCCCCAGCAGCGGCACATTCACCTTGCGGAACATCTCCATGGCCTTGACCACATCGATGGTCGCCACCTGCTGCGGCGTGGTCACGATCAACGCGCCGGTCAGAGGCAGACTCTGGGCCAGCGTCAACGCCACATCACCAGTGCCGGGCGGCATATCGATGATCAGATAGTCGAGCGGCGCCCAGGCCACTTGATAGAGGAACTGGCGCAGTAACTGGCTGACCATCGGCCCACGCCAGATGACCGGCTGCGACTCATCGATCAGGAAGCCAACCGACATCACCTTGATCCCGTAATTGCTCAGCGGCAACATCATCGGTTGGCCGTGATCGTCGCTGACCGCCATCGGTTGCCCGCGCACACCCAGCATCAGCGGCAGGCTTGGCCCGAAGACATCAGCATCGAGCAGCCCGACCTGAGCGCCCATCTGGGCCAGCGCAACCGCTAGATTGGCCGCAACAGTGCTCTTGCCAACGCCGCCTTTGCCGGCGGCCACGGCAATCACGTTGGCAACGCCAGGGATTGCCGATTGCTCAGGGATTCCAGCCGGACGCCGCACATTGGCGGTGAAATCGACATTAACCTCTTTCACCCCTGGGATGGCTCGCACTGCCGCCTCGACCTCATCACGGATCTGATCCTTCAACGGACAGGCCGGCGTGGTTAGCTCGATGGTGCAACGCACAATCCCATCGCAAATTGCAATGTGCTTCACCATCTGGCGCGAGACCAGATCGCCGCCGAGTTCCGGCTCTTGCACCTGACGCAGCGCGGCCAGCACCTGCTCTTCGGTGACCGTTGCCGGTTGTTTGCCTCCAAAGAGACCCATGTCTCTACTCCATGTTCCTATTCGCGGTTCTTCTATCATTATACCAGAGAATTAAAAAAGCATGATCTTACTAAACATGGTGCAATCACAGTCGCCAGGGAAAGTGACGGCAAGGCAGATCATTGCGTGAGCGTGAAGCGCTCGCAGCTTCATAGCGCGCAACGGATGGGGCGACCCGCCTGATCGTCATTGATCATCGCCGCAGAGTCGCGCTGCAATCCATTGCTTGACATAGAGCATTGCGGTTGTTATACTCGCAATATACGGCTATTCGATAGGATCATATACGCAAAATGGTGTCATCAGTCATGAAGGTCGAGCGCAGAGAGCAGGGAGCGACCCGACGCAGCATCTTGCAATTGTTGCGCCGGCATCATCAATTGACCGCGCTGGATCTCAGCGCAGCGCTTGACATCGGCGCGGTTGGCATTCGCCAGCACCTCACCGCGCTTGAGCGTGAAGGGCTGGTCTATATCTGCGGTCTGCGGCGAAACGTTGGTCGCCCTGCGCACCTCTATGCGCTGACCGAACGCGCCGAGGCTTTCTTCCCTAAGCGCTACGAGCGGCTGGTATGTGAATTGATTGATAGTGTGGCTGCCACCGGCGGTGAGGCGGCAGTGACAGAGATGCTCGAACGCCGCCGCGCAATGTTGAGCGCGGATCTTACTGCGCGACTCGCAGGCAAATCACGCCCCGAGAAGGTGGCTATGCTGGCCGAAACCCTGGCCGATCAGGGCTACATGTGCGAGTGCGAGCGGCTTGAAAACGGCGATCTGGTGATGACCCAATACAACTGCCCGTTCGATTGCGTGGCCCGGCGCTATCCGCAGATGTGCGACCAGGAGCTGCGCCTGTACGAAGAGGTGCTGGAAGCTGACATTGAACGTGATACAACCATTGCTGCCGGCGGCTATTGTTGTCGGTATCGCATTCCTGCCTAGCATTAATCTGATAATTCGCGGTACAATACCGGTGAGCAATTGATAGCGGCCATAGGAGGCCGCTATTTGCTGAAATCGTCAAGGAGGAGGACATCCATGGCGTTTGAACTACCCCCATTGCCTTACGCCTACAACGCGCTCGAACCATCGATCGATGAAGCGACGATGCACTACCACCACGATAACCACCATCAGACCTACGTGACCAATCTGAATAACGCGCTGGCCAATTATCCCGACTTGCAGAGCAAGTCGCTTGAGGAATTGCTTGCCAATCTCGACTCTATCCCCGAAGCGATCCGCGCCGCAGTGCGCAACAATGGCGGCGGTCACTGGAACCACACCTTCTTCTGGGAGATTATGGGGCCTGACGCAGGCGGCGCGCCGACCGGCGATCTGGCAGCGGCGATTGACGCGGCCTTCGGCAGCTTTGATGCCTTCAAAGAGAAGTTCAAGGCAGCGGCGCTGGGCCGCTTCGGCTCAGGCTGGGCATGGCTGATCGCCGCGCCCGATGGCAGCCTCAGCATTATGAGCACCCCCAATCAGGATAACCCGCTGATGGAAGGCAAAAAGGCGATTCTCGGCATTGATGTCTGGGAGCACGCTTACTATCTGAAGTATCAGTACAGGCGAGCCGCGTATGTCGATGCCTGGTGGAACGTTGTCAACTGGGCAAAGGTGGCCGAGCACTACGCGGCGGCGAAGGGTTAGCGCTTTCAGTGCTTGATGGACACGACCGGACGACTTGCGTCGTCCGGTCGTGTATTTTACGGCGTCGGCCAACACAAGCGGCTAGCGGCCAACCAGCGGTATGAAGACGCGACTACGCGCAATCAGCGCGCGGCTGACGCCATACAACGGTTGCTGATCGAAGAAACCAGCAAATCCGCCCACCCAGCGGAGGCTGTCGCCGGCACAGATCAGGCGATTGACACTGCTGCCGGTGAGATGGAATGGTCGATTGGCAAACGCCCTCTGTTCGAGACCGCTGGCGCTCACTCTGGTTAAGGTTGACCCGCCGATCCAGATTGCTCCATCGGCAGATTGAACGCAGATACTGTTGATCGCGCCGAGATCGGTTAGCGCCGGAAACGTGGTATCCAGCGCGCCAGTGTTGGTGAGACGCGCGAGCGACGCCCATTCGGCGCCATCAACACGGTCAAAATCGCCGCCCACGAGGAGTTGCCCATCATTGGTGAATGCGATACTCTTGATGACGGCTGGCCACGAAGAACGGGTAAAGATTGGCGCTGAAAACTGCGGATCGAACGTTCCGTCATTGTTGAGGCGCAGTACGCCCATACTACCGGCAACCACTATCTTGCCGCTCACCGGATCAATGGCCAGATCGTAGACGCTGCCTCCGGCATCAAGCTGCATATCAATCCCATTGAGACCGGCATTCAATCGGTGAACAAACCGGGAACCGCCCACCAATACCCGGCCATCAGGCTGTAGCAGCAGCGCATACGGAAATTGATAGGCCATCAGGGCTGACAGGTTGGTCAGTTGTTGATCCTGCGTCACGAGATACAGTCCGCCATAGTTCTCTATGATGGCTCGGCCATCTGGCAAAGCCAGAACAACGCCGACCGAGCTGCCTGGTTGCCGCGCCAGCGGCGCAAATCCGTCGTCGAGTTGACCGTCGGCAGACAGGCGCGCCAGCCCAAAGCGCGGTTGACCATTGACATGGCTGAATCTGCCGCCAACCAGCACGCGACCATCAGGATAGACACTCAGACTGGTGATGACCGTTTCATCACCTACCAGCGGATGAAAGGACGCGATCCGTTCAAGGCCATTATCCATCGTTGTCAGCAATCCCAGGCCATCAAATACCCCGCTACCGCCTACCCCGCTACCGCCGACTACAACATAACCATCGCTCCGCCTGGCCATTGCCAGCACGTCTGAACTTTCGTCCAACGACACCAGCGTGTGGTAATCGCCATTCGCCGCATACCGCCAGACTTCACCTCGATGTTGGGTTGGTGAACCATTGATGCATACACTGGAATACCATCCCCCAACCAGAAAGCCGCCATCAGGCAACGGTAGCAATGCCGTGATGGATTGGAACAGAGTTGGCGCAGGCCAGTCGGGAAGCGGCCTGGCAACGCCAGCAGGCGTGTACCAGGCAAAGGACTGACCCGAGCCACAGATCCCGTCGCCGCCAACCAGGACGGTGCCATCACTGATCACAGCTACGCGCCGGCTGGGGCGAAAACCTCCCGGCGCAAAACTGGTATCAAGCGTCCCGTTTGCCTGTAGCCGCGCTAACCCAACCTGACCGGCGCCATTGTAGGTGTTGAAATCGCCCACAATCAGGTACTGGCCATTCGACTGACGAGCAAGATCGTAGACAAGGCCATCAGGTCCTGTTCCGGGTGTGAAGGAGGGATCGGGCGAACCATCAGGGTTCAGTCGGGCCAGATAACGTGAGGGAGAGCTGAAATTTCCTGCGACCAGAATCTTGTTATTGTCAACTAAGACAGTGTAAACGTTGCCGTGGATTGCAAAGGTATCAAATAGCGGATCAATCTTCCCGTCGGGCTGAAGTCTCAGGAGAAAGATACTGCCTGGCGAGCTGGCTCGCCTGAACATGCCGGCCAGCAGGATTTTGCCGTCGTTTTGCACCGCGATATCGGTAATGGTCTCTACGATCAGATCAGCATCAACCCGAAAACTCGCATCAATCGAGCCATCCGGCTGAACGATTGCCAGACTCTGTGGAGTTGACTGTCCGGCAATGGTCACAAAACGTCCACCAACCAGGACACGATTATTGGTTAACGGCACAATCGCATTGATCGATCCAGCTTGGGTAAAAACAGCCGTGTTCAGAAACATGAGATCGGGCGCAGGTGCGCTTGCGGTTGTGATTGGCGCTGATCTCACGAGAGCGATCAACAGAATGAACGCCATGCTGGTGGCAATAATCCGCCGAGACATAACGATTGCCTTTCTACCCTGATACCACGGGTTGCAATAAAGGTGAAGCGGGGGCATCCAGAAAAGTTCGTTGTCTCCTGAATGGCAGAGGAAGGTTCAAGAACCTGACCAGCACAGCGAAAGAACGTTCAGCGCGCTGACCTCGCTGAGTTCATGGTAGAAAATCCATCAGCGCCTGACACGAGCATGATGCGCAATTCAGGTTGAAGACCGGCAACTTGTTGATGAAAAAGAGGCTGGCGGCGGCGTTCAGGAGCTGCTATCCGTTCACGAAATGTCCTTCCCGCTCGGCCACAAATTAGGAATCGCGCAGGCGCTCCCGCATCCGCAAGAGGCGGGCCGTGGGCGTGATCGTGGCGACTGAACAAGGGAACGCCACGACGCGCGACGCACAATGAACGCCAGATCGCCGCTGATCGACAGGATTCCACTGGGGGACGAGAGCGAAAGGCTCAAGGAAAGAGCAAAACGTGATAACCGCTCCATCAGCGTGATTCTGGTAGTGATACCAACGTTAGGTGTCCAATCATCTTCAGATCAGCGCGCGGCGCTTCCCGCGCGCCCGTGCCATCCTTCTGGCTGGTCAGGAGCGTGTAGCGCCGTCCCGATCCATGTCAGTGCGAGGGCGCGTCAGCGCCCGCAGCAATCCCCCGCGGCAGCGGGAAGCGCTTCTCAGCGCCCGCTGCTGCTCTCCCCTCTCCCGCTGGGAGAGGGGACGGGGGTGAGGGTCTCCGCTCTCTCAGCGGGAGTGAGGGCGAGCAGGAGATGGTCACGCCGCCGCCATGCCGGTCTTACCAGCGTTCGGCGCGCGCTAGGTGCTGCCCCAGCAACCGCTCTTCGGCGCGCTCCCGCCGCATTCTGCGCACTGCGGCAGCGTTGACGTGGCGGCCCGATACGTGACAATCTATCTAAAGTCGGTATGAGATCATCTCGCGATCGCTCGCCGGCAAATGAACATCTGCCACCGGTTACTGACGGAAAGGTCTGCCGCGAAAGGATATGACCTGAACGCTGCCCAGGTATCGATAGCATGGGGCACGGCAATGCCGTGCCCTGGCAATTGGTTATTGGTTGAGTGATCCGCTACGGCACGCTGGCGCTGGGATCAAGCAGATACGTGTTGATGATTTGATCCGTCTGACTGACCAGTGCATCAAACTGTTCGTCGGGCACCAGCGTGGTCAATACCGAGATCTTGTTGCCGCGCTGCTCGATGAAACTGTTGCCCAGCATGTCGGCCTGCACATTGTTCGACGCAATTGAAGTGTATCCCCACACGATCAGCAGGCTGCCATCGTTCTGCGGTCGCGGATCTTCGTAGAAGAAGTCGGGCTGGTCGCCGAACGATGTTTGCAGGAAGGCGACCAGCTTCTCGACCAGTTGGTCGTCGCTATACTGAGTGCTGTCTTCCAGCACATCAACGATCAATGCCGCATTGTTCGTAGGATCCGTCCAGACCAAAATCAGTTCACCGGGTCGGCTGTTATCGGTGAGCGTCCAGTTAACAGGGATGTCGATCTGGAAGACCCCCGATGAATGGCGGTAGGTGCGCAACTGCCCAATTTCAACCGGCGCCAATCCGCCGCCTGTCGTGCCGCCGCCTGTCGTGCCGCCGAGCGAGGCGCTGGTATTGATGCGGTAGGTGTTGATGATCTCATCGGTCTTGCTCACCAGCGTATCGAACTGATCATCCGGCACCAGTGTAGTCAGAATCGACACCTTGTCGCCGCGCTGTTCCACAAAACTGTTCCCCAACAGGGTTGCTTTGATATTGTTATCGGCTGTAGCGGTATACGACCAGACCACCAGTTGACTGCCGTCACTCTGTGCAACGGGCGGATCGTAATCGAAGTCGGGCTGGCGGCCAAAGCGCTCGCTGAGGAAGGCGTTGAGCAGATCAACCAGTTCGCGGTCGCTGTAACGCCGACTGTCTTCAAACACATTGACCAGAATCGCCCCATTGCCGGTCGGATCCGTCCAGACCAGCAAGAGTTCACTGGCCGAGCTATTGTCCTGCAACGTCCAGTTGTTGGGAATGTCGATCTGGAAGACACCGCTGGGGTGGCGATAGGTCTGAAGCGGACCAATATCGACCAGGGCAAGCTGGCCTGATTGGGTGGCAGCGGTTGGCGTTGCCGGCGGCTGTGGCGTTGCCGTTGGCTCCGGAGCAAGGGTAGGACGGGGCGTGCGGGTAGGAGCTGCGGCGGCTGGCGTGGGTGTTGCCGTAGGCGCGGCACTCCCACCGCCACAGGCGGTCAAAGCAACGACCATTAGCCCGACGAGAAAGATAAACCATGACCGACGCGCGAACAACATACAACCTCCCTCCGATGAAAACATCATCGCCGATGCTGAGGATCAATCGGCGTCAACCGCGAAGGCAATACACTCAACCGCACAGGTAGATACGCACAACCGGCAGGGAGGTTGCAACCTCTGCTGACAGTATCGGTATGAACAGCGTGCAGGTAGACGGCTAATACTATACCACGATGGAGTTCCGTTGCAACACCAGACTCGCGTGATCATGCCAGACTCTCAACATATTTACCTCTCCGCAGCTCTTTCTGAACAATTTGCCATCTCTTTGCTGAATTGATCTTACCTTGATTGCTAGTTGACGTCCATCCGTCGTTCCGGCATGATCGTCGTTGTTCGCTCAACATCACACCGGAGGACACGATGGACGCCG